>OGDQ01001234.1_pt1 | contig 15710 bp, 9 predicted proteins | sample 1570451 | NCBI WGS metagenome assembly OGDQ01 (sample SAMEA2582171, study PRJEB24529) | metagenome | biome: Human gut stool | place: China | collected 2011 | reverse complement strand
GGCGGACATTCCCGGCATCATTGAAGGCGCACACAACAACCGGGGCCTGGGACATGAATTCCTGCGCCACATCACGCGCTGCAAGGTGCTCGTCTTCGTTCTGGACATGGCTGGCAGCGAAGGCCGCGACCCCATTGAAGACCTTCAAAATCTCCGCACGGAAATTAAACTGTACAGCGAAGACCTGGCCAAACAGCCCTGGTTCGTCGTCGCCAACAAAATGGACCTGGAAGGAGCGGAAGAAAATCTGGCTAACTTCCGCATGCGTTTCCCGAAAGTGGACATCATCCCCATTTCCGCGCTCAATGGAGACGGTATTTCCCGGCTCAGGAACAGGCTTGATGAGCTTGTAGGTTATAAATTCATCCGTTAACTTATTCATTCAACTTTCTTTCAACCTTTGACATGACAGCCCCTCTCTCCGTAACGACAGCTTCCGACCAGCTTCTGTGCCGTATCGCCGGAATTGGAGACCTCTTCGCCATTGAAGGGGAATTCGTCACCGGGAAGGAAATACCCAGCGGACACATCAACACCACTTACAAGGCTACCTACCGTAAAAGCGACGGGACGGAAGATTCCTATATCCTCCAGCGCATTAACGATTACGTCTTCAAAGACCCCAAAGCCGTCATGCGCAACGTGGAAAAAGTCACGCGCCACATCAACTGGAAAGTCCTGCGCCGCCTGAAGGATTCCGCCGGCCAAACCCTCAACCTCTACCCGGCCCGGGGAGGACGCAACTACATTGACATCCCCGGCGACGGCATCTGGCGCTGTTACAACTACCTGGCCGGCACACACACCTACGACGTGGTGGAAAACACCCGCCAGGCCTACCAGGCAGGATTTGCCTTTGGGTCCTTCCAGGATTTGATTAGTGACATGAATCCGGACGACATCGTGGAAACCATACCTGGCTTCCATCATACCCGGAACCGCTTCAACCGCCTGATGGAAGTGGCGGAGCTGGATCCGCAGGGGCGTCTCTCCACCTGTCTGCCTGAATTGGAATTCATTAAAGCCCGAGAACAGGATGTGGATCGGTTGCTGAATCTTCAGGAAAGAGGTGTTCTTCCCACCCGCATCACTCATAACGACACCAAAATCAACAATGTCATGCTGGATGAGGACACCGACCACGCCGTCTGCGTCATTGACCTGGATACGGTCATGCCCGGCCTTGTACTGTACGACTTCGGAGATATGGTGCGCACCGTCACTCCGCCTACGGAAGAAGACGAAGAAGACCTGGACAAGGTGCGCATGCGCATGCCCATGTTCCAATCCATTGTAGAAGGGTATCTGACCGCTGCCCACGGCTTCCTGACCCAGGCGGAAATAGACCAGCTTGCCTTTTCAGGAAAACTCATCACGCTGGAAATCGGCATCCGTTTCCTGACGGACTATCTGGAAGGCGACCCATACTTCAAGGTCTCACGGCCGAACCACAATCTCATCCGCTGCCGTACGCAGCTCAAACTGGTGGAATGCATTGAACAGGAACTTCCGGCCATGGAACAATATGTTCAGCGCGTCGCCAGAGGAATGTCCAGAAAATAGGGAAAAGCTTTTCCTTCTTCTATCCCACCACCTCCGGGGACGGCTATGCCGTCCCTTCTTTTTTATATTATTTGAACATGGCGGCCCATTCCATAATCCAAGAAACATTACACGTAATAGCCATAAGCCATGTTTGAAATACCAGACATCCAACTCAATCAATATGGCAAGCCGGCAAGGCTCATGTTCCTGGCTCCATATGCCCCCGACGCTCCCGATTTCTCCAAAAAACCCTACACAGGCAATGGAGGCTACCCTCAGTACCACTACAACATTTATAAAGCCATCCAGGACATAGGCTATGACGTCGTCTCCTCCTCCAAACCCTATTCCGTCCAATTCGCCAAGGGAAACGTGGACTATGTATTCTCCCTGATGAACAGGTTCGCCATGTCCAGGCCTGAAATATTCATTTCTTCCTACTGCGAATTCATTCAGGTTCCCTACCTGGGCGCCCCGCCCAACATCCGCGCCATAGCGGAAGACAAATTTCTGACCAAAATGGTATTCCGCTCCCTGGAATTGAACGTTCCGGAAGGCATTGGACTTTCCGGAGAAAAAGGTATTCCGGCCCAGGCCCCCTTCCCTGGCCCCTATTTTGTCAAAAAGCGTTTTGGAGCCGCTTCCGGCGGCATCCGGGAAGACAGCATCTGCAGCTCCTGGAAAGCCGTGGGTTCATGCGCCCGGCGCCTGATGGAAGAAGGGCACGAAGTGCTCGTGGAACAATACTGTGAAGGCATTGACGTCACCGTTCCCGTACTGGGTGGGGAAAACCCCGTCATCCTGGGATATGTGCAGCCGAAATCCGACAAACCAGGCAGCATCATCACGGAAGACCTGAAACTGCACGACCATCTGGGTTATCAGCTGGTCTCCGTTCAGGATATGGAGCAGGACATCGCCAGTGACGTCCGGAAAATCTGGAGCGCTCTGGGGCCGATGGACTATTTCCGCATCGACTATAGAATCGACTTCGAGACGGGAGAACGGCGCATTCTGGAAATGAACATCTGCTGCCACCTGGGCAAAAGCGGCTCCATCTGCCTGGCGGCCGCAGAACACGGCTACTCCCAGGAGGACCTCCTCAAATACATTATCGCCTACAGCATGGACAGGCAGAAAAACCTCCGCCAATACGGCACATGGCTCATCTGACCCGCAGGAAAGAAGCGGTTCGCATTCCGGTCAGAACAAAAACGGCAGTTAGGAATCAGGTATCCGGCTGATTGCCTCAAACACCTCCTGCCAGCTTTCCATGGAAGCTTCCTGCCCGCCCAGGGCCATGCCCCGCTCACGGGCGGCAGCGGCCATGTCTTCCCGGTAGTGGGGCTCCCAAGCCATTTTAGTGGCGTACGTGATGAAATCCCCGGGGCATTCGCACAGCCATCCGGTCTTCCCGTGTTCCACCATTTGTTCCCACCCTCCGCGCCTGTCCACAACAAGCACACTCCCGCTTGCCATGGCCTCAAAACCCACACGCGGCCAATTCTCCGTCGTATCGGTAGGCTGCAAAACGATGTGGCAGCGTCGGTAAAACTCCTGTTGGGACAAAGACTTTTGATCATGGAAAGTCTCCACCCAATCGGGAGGCCTGCCAGTCTTCACCTCGCTCCGCTGGTCAAAACCGAGAAAAGTTCCCCTCTTCCGGACCGGAGAAGCAAAATGCTCGTAAATATGCCACGTATCCTTGCTGAACTTATCTTCATCCTGCCGGGAAATGTGTCCGGCTCCAAACCAGTCCGTGGAACGCCCTGCAATAAAAGGAAAATCTGCCGCATCAAAATACGGCCTAAACGTCATGAACCGGATGGCCAGGTCGGGATTTAAAGCCCTCAGGCGAGGAATGACGTTTCCCATTACGTTGCTATTTTGATAAAGAAACAGGGAAATATCTCCACGCTTCATGGCTTCCTTTTCCCTGCCGAAAAGCCAGGTCATGCAATTGACGAAAACTGTCCTTCTCGTCCGTTTTCGTATCTTCGGTAGAGCAGCCAGAAACTCTTCATTACAAAAGCTGATGACGGGAGCCCCTGCCGGAATGGCCTCCCAATCATAGCCTTCATGCACCGTAACACCCAATTTCACCATCTCCGGATAAAGTCCGGCACCGTGTGCATTTTCCTGGGTGGGGATAAGATGCATTTCCACCCCCATCTGCTTCCAAACCTTAATCTGGTGATAAAGCTCGGCCCCTGCACCGCCGTAAAGTGAAGGAAATCCAATGATGTAGAGAGAATATGTCATTAATTAATTCATGCCTGAATGATATTTCCCCGGAACTGCATGGAATAGTCTTGCCGTAAGGTTTTCAGAACACTTTAACTATTGACAATCAATAAATTGATCCGAAAAAATCAATAAAACAAGACTAAAGTAAACAATTCCGAATTATTATATCTAATTATTCATAATTTTATCTTTTAATTTTATGCATTCATTTTTATAATCGTAAAATGGATTTTTTTCTATTAGCTTTAATATTCTTCCCAACAACGTTCTTTCACTTTCATTCAAATCCTTATAATTTTCAATAACAGCATCAATTGTATGTTCTACAAATGAATCGATATTCCCAACTTCATATTTATGATAATCCCCAAAAAAATATTTGATAGTTAAATTTAAACATGCCGGGAAATAATATCTAAGAAAAGATGTCGAAAATATATAATTCGGCAAAATTGTTGTATCGTATTCAAGTGGCATTAAATCATGTTCCCACGAGCATTTTAACCAATTTATTTTATGAATATGAACATATTCACAAAATTCAATTGCAGGTAACGCAAAAGATTCTGATTTGATCAAATCAATGCATATTTCGAATTGTTTATTATTCGGAAGCGGAAATACAGGATATATAACCTTCATTGCATCAATAAAGGATTGATAGGATAGGAAATTAGTATTCACGATAGATAAAAATTTAATTTTATGAATTTTTTGACTGTGGAAATTTTTATAATAATTGATTGAGTTTATCTTGGCAACGTTTTTTACCCGCTAAAGCGCGCTCAATTTCATCATTATGTGCATTATCTCCACCATTGAAACACTCATTATTTATTTTTGTTCTTGCATCAATACAATCTTGAAATCTTTTTATATTTCTTTCTATTTCATCTTTACAAATATTTTTGTTTTTACAATGCATTGATGGACCTTTGCATTTACGACCAACCTCTTTATTTAATTCACTATGTCTCCGTTTTGAACAATTCCCATATTTAGGTTTTTGAGGAATTGCTATTGGAGCTGTTTCTGGAACTGCTTTATCTGCAGTATCCGAGTTTATTTCATCTATTACTTTTTCAGCAACTACCACCACCGTCGCAACAGCTACAACTACTGCCGCCGCCGCTACTACCGCCACTCCTATAGGATTAAATAGAGCAATCGCAAACGCGAATTGCCCTCGCGCATCGATCAAAATAGAAGGGGTGTTATACGCATATGTATAAACATTATCTCGCTGTTTCTCTATAACAGGATCCCTGCTTATCCACCTGCCATTTTGGGGATTATAATAGCGGTAATTGTAGTAAACCAGCCCCAGTTCGTCATCAGCGTATTCGCTGGAGAACCGGAACGGATTGTCCTCTGCGGCATTTCCTTCCATCCTGAGGATATTCCCATATGGGCCGTATTCGTACAAGGCGCGGCGTCCCGCTCGGATGCCGAAGAGCGCCGTAGTGTTTTTCAACAGGTCGTGCGTGCAGTACAGGTCTTCCGCCCAGGTTCCCGTTTCATCAAAGAGGCTCATGGCCAAGATGCGCGTGGCCACCGGTTCCAACGGATCCCACAGATAGGTTTTTCGCAGTACGGGCATCGCTGTTTCCGTCGCGTTGGCGGCGTCCAGTTCCGCGATTTGCAGGTAGCCGTGATAAATGAACCGTTTCTTCGACATCAGGACTTCTCCTTCATAGACGGCTTTCTCAATCCGTCTGTTCAGATAGTCATAGCGGCACTCCACCCGCCTGTTCCCCTGAATAAACCTTGCCGCCTGGTTCAGGGCATTATAAGAAACTTCCCATTCTCCTGTGGACGTTTGAATCTTCGTCTGGTTGCCGTCAGCATCATAGCCAGGCGCGAAAGGCGCTTCTTCCTCCCGGGTGATGGCCGTGTACTGGTTCAGGCTGTTGGCCGTGTACGCCGCCGCTGACGCACCCGAACCTTCCCGGGAGGTGACGCGGTTGCCGATGTTGTCATACACATAGGAATATGTTCCCCCCCGGCTCATCGCGTCGGCGGCCAGTTCGCCGCGGCCGTTGTAGCTGTAGCTGTGCGTCAGGTCAGGAGCAGGGGTATTGAAGTAGTCCTTCTTTTCTGTGGGCCGCCCCAGCGCGTCATAGGCGTAGTCGGTTTTGGCCGGGTAGTTGACGCTGCCGGGACGCATATAGTCGATTCTGGTCAGCAGATCCCGTTTTTCTTCCCGGGTGTACCATCTCCGGAGGGTATTGGGGTAATCAAGCGTTTCCAGCAGTCCGTTGACGGCGTGGTAGCCATAGACGAAGGGATCGGCGCCGTTATTGAGCGAAACCGTAGAAAGACGTCCGCAACCGTCATATTCCCAGGCCGTCTGCTGGACAACGCCCTCCCCGTAATGCAGACTGTAACCCGAAGGCCGCCCCAAACCGTCGCGCAGATAGTTGAGCGCGCTTGCCGCCAGCCCTGCCGCAGTTTCCGATTCCGCTTCATTATATTGGTTGTAAGCCAGCGTCCTCGTGCCGGAATCGTCCGTGACCTGCGTGAGCAGGTTAAGGTGATTGTAGGTACAGGTGATGGAAGGAGTCGCGTCGTTGTGAGTGACGGAGACCAGGTTGCCCGTCTGCGGATCGTAGGCATAAGAAGTCGCCAGAGGCGTTCCCTGCCCGTCCACCGTCCGGGCCTGTCGTTTAACCGCCAGCCTGTTCCAGTCATCGTAAGAGTAGCTTTCCCCATGGCCGTCGGCATAGGTTTTAGCCGTCATCAGGCCGGAGGCGTCGTCATAGCTCCACGCCGTCACGTCCCCGTCCGTCCGTTCCCGCGGATCGGCAGCGATGGTTTCCCCCGGAACGCGGAACGTCATGAGGGATACCAGCCTGTCCGCATCATCGTAGCCAAAGACGGAGGGCTGAAGAGCCGTACCATATTCGGCGGTTTTGCGTCCCCGCGGGTCGTAAGCGTAGCAGGCCGTGTTGCCCAAGGCATCCGTGACGCAGGAGGGGGAAGCCGTCGTACTGGATGGCGGTCGTATTGCCGGCGGCGTCCGTCCTGGCTGTTTCACGGCCGGCGATGTCAAAGACGGTAACGGCGGCATTGCCGCGGGCGTCCGTATAAGTCTCCGTGCTGCCGCTGGCCGTATAAGCGCGGGAAGAGGCGGTCAGAACTCCCGCATGGTCTTTCCGGGATACGGCGTAACCGTCTATGACGACAGTTTCCGCAATGACGGAAAAAGCCGGGGACTGCGTTTTTACCGTCCGTCTGGCCGGAGCCGCGTATTCCGTCCATTGCAGGGTTTCATTGCCCCGCGGATCGGTGGAGATGTTTTTTCCGGCCAGCGAGGGGGACAGGAAGGAAACCAGTTCGGCCGTTCTTTCCGCATATGTTGTTCCCTGGCTGTTGCAGCGCGTGACTGTGGTTACCCGGTACACGCCGTCTTCCCGCTGCCGGCGGGCATAGGCGTACTCCGTGACTAGGGAGTTGGCGGATGTGGGGTTTTCGGCCAGTTTGAGCGTGGTTTTGACGATATTGCCAAACGGGTCATAGTCATAAAGCAACGGAGCCATTCCATCCACCTGCTGCCGCAAAAGCCTGTTGTTCAGATCAAAAGCGCGCCGGTCATGAATAAGGCCGCCGTTGGCGTTCGCCCGGGAGACGCGCACCATGTTGCCCCTGCCGTCCGTGACGGTTTGTTCCACCAGCGCCGGTTCTCCCTCCGCCCGGGGAAGCAGCGTGGAACGGACCACGCCTTCCGCGGAGTATTCCGTACGGTAGAGGAGATGCCTCTGCCCCGTGCCGCTCTGTTCCAGCACGGTCCCGTCCGCATGGCGGATAGTGACGAGCGTCGCGCCCGTCGGCGTGGTGACGGTTTCCGTCAGGCCGTCCGCACTGTAGGCATGCGTATTGCTCCTTCCTAATACGTCCGTTTCCTGCACCAGCTGCCCCAGCAAATCGTAAGCCCTGCTTTCCGTCGTCGTCATGGGGCCGACGTCCCGGCGCGTTTGCAGGATTCTGCCGAAGGCGTCCCGCGTGTAGCTGACGATGGTTTCAGGCGTGACGATTGTTTCTCCGTCCGTGACTTCCGACCGGCTGACTTCCACCAGCTGGCGCGCCGTATTGTAGGAATAAGTAGTCATGATGCCGTCTTCATCCTTTTCCCACAAGGGGCCGCAGCACATCATCTCCCGTTCCGTCACCCTGCCGTTGCCGCGCGTACGCTTAATCCATCGGTTTTCCTTGTCGTATTCGTAATCCGCCGTATCCGTCAGCGTCCAGGTTCCATCCGTCAGCAAGGCGTATTTCTCAACGCGCGTGTTATTTCCCTGAGCGGAAACGTACGTGACTTTCCTCGTGCTGTGCCCCGGCACGGCCTGCCCCGCTATCTGCGTTTCCCTGGTCTCCCTGTAGAGGGCGCCGTACTGGCTGGCCGCCTCATAGCCATAGACCGTCTGCACGCCGCTGGCGGACTGCTTCATCTTCAGCCTCCCCCGGGCGTATTCGTTAGGCGCCGCCGGCAACCACGTTTCCGTCACTTCCAGCTGCTCTCCCTCCGCGCCCAACGCCGTGGTGCGTTTTTCCACACGGCGCACATGGTTGGCTTCCGTATAGGCGTAATGCGTATCCGTCAGCCGGGCAGCGTTCATAGTGAGCACCACGTACTGGTGCGCAATATCCGGATCGGCATGGTCGGAGCAGCGGTAATAGGTGTAGGTGCCCTTCCTTCCCCCGCCCGCCCAGGGTTCCATCCGGACGGTTTCACGCCCGAAGGCGTCGTAAGACCAGGTCTTTTCACTTCCGTCGGGGGCCGTCTCCCGGATCAGTTTGCCCGCGGCGTTATAAGCGTAAGTCGTTTCACGGGCATAGTCGGTTCCATAAGCCTCAATACGGCTGGTGCACAGGTTGCCGCTGCGGCCCTGTTCATAGGTTTCGCACACCCGGGAAATAGGAGCGCCGTTTTCCCCGCGCTGCACGGTAGTGAAGAGTTTCCAAATCCCCGAAGACACCTCCTGCCTTTCACGGATCGTGTAAATCGCGTCTTCCCCTTCCCCCTGGGACATGCACCAGGCCCCTCCCGTTCCCTGCCAGTAGCGGGTGACGTAAGGCGCGCGCCCTTCCGCCTGCTCCGTGACGGTGAGCTTGCCGGTCTCCGTATTGCCCTCAATGGTGAAGGTTTTAAAAGGCGTCCCCGTAACGGCGTAAAGACCGGTGGAAACGTTTTTGGCCCCCACCTGCTCGGGCAGATAAAAGGCGATCACATAGCCCGTATCCGTCACGTTCTCAATATTGGCCAGACCGTCCCACAGGTTCCAGACCTGGCAGATGACATCATCTGCGCTTCGGACGATGTCCAGGTAATTGGTAAAATCCTGAGCCGTCCATGAAGAACCCAGCCTGGTCCGGTAGCCGGAGGCCGCGCCCAAAGCGGAAACGGAAGAACCGCCGTAGATGACTGTATTGCCCCCGGCGTTGCTGACCCTCATTTCCGCCGCGCTGGCGGAAGCCGAGACAGCACGCCCCTCTGCCGCGGCATACGCCATGGAAACGGAACCCGTCCTTTTCCGCGAGCCGCCGATGGAGCCTGCACTGGCCGCGCCGGCATAGCAGTAATAGTTGGCGCAGGTGCCTCCGTTCCGGATCTGGAATGCCATGTCAGCCCCCAACTCCCGACCGGAAGGGGGCAGAATACAGCTGGCCATGGGATGCAAGTATTGCAGGGCTGCGGGCGTCCACAACCTGGAAGAGAAGTGATAAGCCACAATTTCCAGCATCCCGTACGGCACGCCTTCCATACCGCGGAAGGAACCGAAGCTGGTGCGCCATACCATGCTGGTTTTCCGCGTCTGGGCAGTTACCCGTTTGCCTGCGGAAGAGAACTTTCCATATGCGGAGGCGGAGGAAACCAGGCTGCGCACGGCAGACGCGCTGGGGGAACCGCCCCGGTTGTCCATGCAGTCATCCGGGGAAAAAGGATTGTCCGGATCAGTCTCATCCTCATCCCCGCCGTTGTCGCCATTAGGGCATGGATTGCTGGAACTGCTGTTGGGAGAACTGCTGCTTCCGCTGCTGGAGCCTCCGCATGGATCATCGTCGCCCTCGTCGTTGTTGTCCACTGGCTCCGTTTCCGCCTCCGGGGGCACATAGGAAGAAGAAGAACCCGTTTTCCGGTTGGTAATTTCCACCTTCAGGTCAAAGGAGAATTTGGCAATGTTGTTATTGGCATTGGGAATGGAAATATTGCTATAGTCCACATGCGCCCGATGCATTCCGGGCTCAATGATGAAAGAAGCCGTCTGCGGCTCGTAACTGCCGCCTCCGTACTGTCCGCGCGGGCCGATGTCCAGCCGTTCTTCTCCATCCACGGTCAAGTTAGCCAGATCGTCGGCGCCCATGGTCACCTTGCATTCGGCCGTTTCATCAGGCCCCAGCTCCCTGACTTCAAAATCCCAGTCCCAGCTTCTTTCAAAAGCGTCCGTTGGCGCTTGTTTGTCGATCGCGGAGGGAGCTCCGCTATTGGAATTGCTCATGCCCGTCAGGGAATTGACATCGTTATCAAAGGATTGTTCTTTCATGGTTTGAATCGGGTTAGCTATTGAAACGCAAACATTGCATCATCCCAATCTTGGAAAAACTGCAATAATTTTTATCCGTTCCTTATCCATAACAACAAAACCTCCTGTTTCAACACGTCCAACACGGGATGCCCCCTGGCCTCAGCCGTGGTTCAATAAATGGTAAAAATTTCTTCTCTGCACTTCCGAATGGAAAACTCTGGCCCATATGGAAAATTCCGGAAGCAACATATCCAAATGGCCTTTAACTGCGCGCCATGAAACACAGCAATTTTTCATTTAACATGGATTCATGAACTCTTCAACGGAAAAAGCATGATCTCCCTGAATTGGAAAAGAAATCCAAAATCCATAAAAACGGTTATCGCCTGCGGGCATGTTCAGCAACCCCGGCATGTCTGAATGGAGAGAAAGCAGGATAAACCACCACTTTCCCAGCCTCCACGCCTGAATTTACAAGGAAAGCTGCTCCTTCAAACGCTCCAGCAGATTGCCGCAACCGTCCTGAAGCAGTTTTACCACATATTCAAAGCCTTCCTGCCCCCCATAATAGGGATCCGGCACTTCTTCATCCGGAAAACGAGTCGTGAAAAAACACATGGGCGCTATCTTGCCTGCCCACTGTCCCTTTTTATCCAACCGTTTCAAATCCCGCAGATTTTCACGGTCCATTCCCACAATCAGGTCAAATTGTTCCAAATCCTCTTTCCGCACGGGGCGCGACTTAAGCCCCGGATCCTCATATCCGTATTTTTTCAGCGCCGTCAGCATCCGGCTATCCGGAGGGCAGCCCCGATGGTAACCGATCATTCCGGCGGAATCGCTCTCAATCAAATGTTCCAGACCTTGTTCTGCGACCATTTTTTTGAAAATGATTTCCGCGGCAGGAGAGCGGCAGATGTTGCCCAGACAGACAAACCGGTCTCGGTAAGGTTCGGGAGCACTCAGGGACGGCATTTCTTTTTCAGGATAGGCAGGCGGCCTCCCCATTTCAAGAGGGAAGAGTTTCTGCACGGGAAACGGAAACGCCCGCGAATATGGCATGGGGCAGAGAAAGAAACTGCGCCGCTCATTCAAAAATAAGATTCTCCTGTGTTTCGGCTTGCGTTAAAGGATGTCCGGCTGTAGATTATCGCATGGCAGATTTCCCTCTTGGATTAAGTTTTGATGACGTGCTCCTGCTGCCCCGCCTGAGCGCGATTCTTCCCGGCGACGCGGACATCAGTTCCCAGCTTGTTCCCGGCTTTGACATGAAAATCCCCGTGTTGTCCGCGGCCATGGATACCGTTTCCGAATCGGAACTGGCGATTGCCCTGGCGCGGGAAGGCGGTCTGGCCGTCATCCACCGCAACAACCCCATTGACATCCAGGCGGCCATGGTTTCCCGCGTGAAGCGTTTTGAAAACGCGGTCATCCCGAACCCCGTCACGGTCAACAAGGACATGACGCTGGAAGAAGTCCACCAGATCATGATGGACCAAGGCTATTCCGGCTTCCCCGTCGTGGATGCCAACCGCAAGCTGGAAGGCATCATCACCGGCCGCGACATGCGCGGCGTGGACGATTACCAAAATGTCCGAGTCGAGGACGTCATGACTCCCCTTCCCCGCCTGATTACGGCGGCTCCCACCACGACCATTGAGGAAGCGCGCCACATCCTTTACACCCACCGCATTGAAAAGCTTCCCCTGGTGGATGAACACGGTGTGCTGGCCGGCCTCATCACGGAAACGGACATCCAGAAGCGCGCCATGTTTGCAGACGCTTCCAAGGACGAACACGGCCACCTGCGCTGCGGCGCCGCCGTGGGTGTGGGCCCTGATTATCTGGACCGCGCCAAAGCCCTGATTTCCGCCGGAGCGGACGCCCTGTTCATTGACGCCGCCACGGGACACACGACCCGAGTGATGGACGTGGTTTCCAACCTCCGCAAGCTGACGGACCGTCCCATCGTAGCCGGCAACGTGGTTACGGCGGAAGGAGCGGCCGACCTTATCAAGGCGGGCGTGCAGGCCATCAAGGTGGGCGTGGGCCCCGGCTCCATTTGCACCACCCGCGTCATCTCCGGCGTGGGCATGCCCCAATTCACCGCCATTCAGGAGGTAGCCTCCGTTGCGCGTCCCGCGGGCGTCACCGTCATTGCGGACGGCGGCATCCGCTATTCCGGGGACATTGTGAAAGCCCTGGCCGCCGGCGCCGACCTGGTGATGCTGGGCGGACTGCTGGCAGGTACGGAAGAAAGCCCCGGCAAGGTGGTTCATTACCAGGGCCGCCACTTCAAGCAGTATCGCGGCATGGGCTCCCTGGGAGCCATGCGCCGCGGCTCCGGCGACCGCTACGGTCAGAACAGCTCCGGCAAGCTCGTCGCGGAAGGCGTGGAAGCGCGCGTTCCGTACAAGGGCATGCTGGCGGACGTGGTATTCCAGCTCATGGGCGGCCTGCGCTCCGGCATGGGCTATCTGGGCGCGCACAACCTGGAGGAACTCCGGAACAAGGCCCGGTTCGTGCAAATCACCTCCGGCGGCCTGAAAGAAAGCCATCCCCACGATATCACCATCACGGAAGAACCCGTCAATTATTCCTGTTAACTCCTCCTTCACATGGACGACAAGCACCTCGTAGCCGTCATTGACTTCGGCTCCCAATACACCCAGCTCATCGTGCGCCGCGTGCGCGAACTGGGCTACATGGCCAAGCTGTATGCGCTGGAAGACCTGGACCAGATTCACGAACCCGGCGCCGTCATCCTTTCCGGCGGTCCCAAAAGCACCACGGACGCGGACGCCCCGGACATTGACTTTGAATGGCTCCAAAGCCTGAATGTCCCCGTCCTGGGCGTGTGCTACGGCATGCAGCTGCTGAACATCAAGCACGGCGGCACCGTAAAAGCCAGCAACAAGCGGGAATACGGCCCCGCCGCCCTGCTGCCGGAAACCTGCGCGGGCCTGTACCGGGACATGTCCCCCTCCTCCCAGGTATGGATGAGCCATTCGGACACGGTGGACCATCTGGCGGAAGGCTGCCGCGTCATCGCCCGCAATGCGGAGGGCGTCCCTGTCTCCCTCCAATGGGGAGAAACCACCTTCGGCATCCAGTTTCATCCGGAAGTGACCCATTCCCATGAAGGGCGCACCATCCTGCGCAACTTCCTTTCCTGTGCGGCCAACCTTAAAAAGTTCGACATCGGAGACTTTAAAAGGGAACTCATCCGGGAAATTCGGGAACGCGTGGGCGACAAGCAGATGGTCTGCGGCGTCGACGGCGGGGTAGACAGCACCGTGCTTGCCGTTCTGCTGCATGAAGCGGGCGTGAACATGCGCGCCATCTTTGTGGATAACGGCCTGCTCCGCAAAAACGAGGCGGAGGAAGTGCGGGCCAATTTCGCCCGCATGAACGTGGAAATTGAAACGGTGGATGCTTCCGAACGCTTCCTGGCGGCCCTGGACGGAGAAAGCGATCCGGAAAAGAAGCGCCGCATCATCGGAGGCCTGTTCATCGACGTTTTCTGGGATGCCGTGGGAGACGCGGAAATGCTCGCCCAGGGCACCCTGTACCCGGACGTGATCGAAAGCGCCTCCAACGCCAAACCCAAGGCCGGGAGGCGGCGCCGGCCACCGTCTCCCCCATCATCCTCAAAAGCGCCAGGCGCTCCCGGCAATCCATATCCACGGCATCCGCCACCGTATCCGTGGCACGCGCCAGCAGATAGCCCACGGCCACGCCGGAGCGCATTTCCCGGGGCAGGAAGCGCATGCTCAGATAAAAGGACCGGGAGACGGCCGATAGAAGATGGTCAAGGCCTTTCATGATTTCTGCAGGCCCAGCCTGTGCATCTTATAATGGAGTACTCGCGGGGAAATGCCCAGTTCCCGGGCCGCGGCGGACATATTGCCCGGAGAACGTTTCAATGCGGCTACAATCAATTCCCGTTCAAAGGAATCTACCATGGTCGGCAAATCGGCAGGAGCCTCCCCGTCACGGGAATAAGGGACGTCATGGCTGGGCATCTGGAGGGAGGCGGGAAGGTTGTAACCGTAAATGCAGTCGTCCTGCGCCGTAATGACGGCACGTTCCATGCAGTTTTCCAGCTCCCGGACGTTGCCGGGCCAGTGGTAAGCCATGAGCATGTTGATGGCGGGAGTGGACAGCCGTTTGATATCCTTTCCGTATTTCAGGTTGAACTTGGAAAGAAAATGTTCCGCCAGCAGCATGACGTCCCCCTTGCGTTTGGAGAGGTCCGGCATAACGATGGGGAAAATGTTCAACCGGTAATACAAGTCTTCCCGGAACTTGTTCGCCGCCATCAATTCCTCCAGATTGCGGCTGGTGGCGGCGATGAAGCGCACGTCTGCATGAAGCTCCCTGTTGCTTCCCACGCGGGAAAAGGTTTTTTCCTGAAGAAAGCGCAGCAGCTTCACCTGCATCTGAAGGCTTAAATCCCCGATTTCATCCAGAAACAGGGTGCCGCCGTCCGCCGCCTCCGCCCGGCCGATGCGGCGGCTGGTGGCCCCGGTAAAAGAACCCTTTTCATGACCGAACAGCTCGCTTTCCAGCAGGTTCTCCGGCATGGCCGCACAATTCAGCGTGACCAGCGGCTTATCCTTTCTGCCGCTCAGATTCACCACGGCGCGCGCCACCAGTTCCTTCCCCGTTCCGGAACTTCCCCGTATCAGCACCGTGGCATCGCTGGGCGCCACCTGGCGGATCTGTTCATACACCTGGAGCATAGTGCTGCAATTGCCAATCAATTCGCCCGGATTAGTCGTCAAAAGCTCCCGCAGTTTTTCATTTTCCGCAACCAGGGCGGCATGTTCCTCATGCGCCTGGAGGCTGGCAGCCAGAGCATCCCCAACAATATTGCCTACAATCTCCAGCAGTTTCTGATCCCGCTCCAAGTCGGTGTCCCGGTCCACGGCACGGTCAATGCTCAACGTGCCGATGACCTGCTGCAAATGAATGATGGGAACGCAGATGAAGGCTACTTTTTCACCGCTTTTGCGCGTGCGGGTACGGTTCAGGAACCTGGAATCCCGAGAAATATCCTCAATCACATGGGGCCTGCCCGTTTCTGCCACATGCCCCGTAATGCCTTCCCCCACATGGTAATGGCCGCGTTTCATTTCCTGCTCGTCCAGGCCGTGGGAAGCTTCAATCATCAAATCGTTCCCGCGGCGGATGGTGAACGTGCCGCGCAGCATTTTCATGCGGCGGTAAAGCACATCCAGAATATGCCGGAGCAAAGCCGTGCCGTTGCGTTCATTGACAATGGCGGAGCTGATTTCTTTCAGCACGACCATCTCCAAATCCGGTGACCTGTTTATTTCATTCATGCAATCCGGGGCTGGGCGAATATTAACCGTACGGTCCTGGCAGACC
>OGDQ01001174.1_pt1 | contig 16563 bp, 9 predicted proteins | sample 1570451 | NCBI WGS metagenome assembly OGDQ01 (sample SAMEA2582171, study PRJEB24529) | metagenome | biome: Human gut stool | place: China | collected 2011 | reverse complement strand
CCAAAGTGATGGGGCGAGTGGGTAATCCTGCTTCGGGCAAACTTCTTAATGATCCGTTCAGAGTCGTGCGCTTGCAGGCGGAATGGGCTCTCCGGGATTCCCTGCCTCCGGACAGTCCGGGAATGAAGGAGCTTACTGCCGCCGCTTTGCACCAGGCGGATCAGCCTTCCGGAGCTATGAAGCTGGCCCAGATAGCCATTAGCCGCAAGGATGTGAAAACTGCGGAATTGTGGTTTTCCAAAGCTTTGAAATGGGATGCCACTTCATCCGTGGTGCACCGTGATTATGCCGTTTTCCTGGCTTCTCAAGGCCGCAGCCGGGAGGCGGTGGACCAGATGCAAGAGGCTGTACGCCTGGCTCCCAAGGATGCCAACCTGTGGTATCTCCTGGGACTGGGCCAGATTGAAAATAATGATGAGCCGGGAGCTTTGGAATCCTTTAACGAAGCTTTAAAAATAGAGCCTTCCTTTATTCGTGCTTTGTTTAACCGCGCTCTGTTGAATGAAAAAGTGGGCCGGCTGGAGCAGGCTTTGCAGGATTTGGAAAACTGTTCTTCCCTGGAAAAGGGAAATGCGGATATTCCTTTCACTCTTGCGGTGATGCTTTACCGCAATGGGCGGTACCGTGAGGCCGCTGCCGCTGCCGCGGAAGCCCTGCGCCGCGACCCGGGACATGCCCGGGCCAGGCAAATTTTGGAATCAGCTTCTCGACATGGAAGATAAGAAATAGTATATTAACATTATGTGTATGAAATTTTCATCTTGGTGTATCTTATTGGCATCCACATTCATGATGGGGTCCTCTCTCTGTTGGGCGGATTCTTCCGGAGCAGCGGATGATCCTTCCCTCCGCACTTGGACTAATAAAAATACAGGCAGTACGGTGGAAGCCCGCCCAGTAGCCCTGAATATGAAGACCGTCAAATTGGTGACGACGGCTAAAAAGCCCATTACGATGCCGCTGGAAAAGCTTTCCGATGAAGATCGCGCATGGCTGGAGGAACACAAGGAAGTTATCGGCAAGCCTATTGCAGAATGGTCGTCCATGCCGTCCGGCCCTGTGGCGGAAGAGATGAAGGGAAAGACTTACATGCTTGAAAACGGCAAACTTAAAAAGAGGGACGGGAAATTGAATCCCAAGCATTTCATTTTGTATTTCAGTGCAAGCTGGTGCGGTCCTTGCTGCCGGAATGCGCCTCACAGCGTGGAGGCCTATAACAGGGTGGTAAAGGATAATCCGGATGTGGAAGTAATCATGTGCAATATGGACCAGAACCTGGATGCCGCCCAGAAATGGGCTGCTGCCAATAACATGCCATGGCCTATCCTGTTGAAAGTGGATTTGACGGAGCTTGCCAAGAAGGTGGCTCCACGCGGTATCCCTACCATGATTCTGGTGGACAAGGACGGCAAGCCTATTCAGTCCTCTCAAAACATGGAACAGTTGGTAAAAGCCATCGGTTCAAGCCGTTCTTCCCGCTAGGCGGCGCATTGTCTGATTGTTGAGGAGATGTCTTCTACCCGCAAATCCCAGTCCGACCGTTCTGCGGAAACCAGCGGCAAAATCCTCCGTGCTGCACAGAAGCTTTTTGCCCTCAGGGGATTTAATGGCGTGACCATGAGGGCGGTCGCTTCTGAAGCAGGAGTTAATCTGGCTTCTATCGTTTACTATTTTGAGAATAAGGAGGGACTGTATCTGGCTGTTTACAGACAATATGCGGAACCTCTGATGAAAGCGCGCATGAAGATGCTGAAAGAGGCGGATCTTCATCCGTCCCTGAGGGCGTATGCCCGTGCATTTATAGAACCTGCTTTTCGGCTATTTCTGGATGAGAGCCTGGGAGGGCCGGATCATGTCCGTTTATTGTGGCGTTTGCCGCAGGAGCCGGAATATCTTGGAAGAAAAATCTATGATGAATTTTATGCTCCATCTATCCAGGAGATGATAGCAAGAATTCGGAGATTCTGTCCGTGGGATGATGAGCTTTCCTTATCTTGGCATGCGCATATCATGAGTTCCATCTTCCATGCTACGTTGGGGAAATATGTCGCGTGCATGGATCTTCAAGAAAAGAAACCGTGGATGAAGGATACGGAGCACATTTTGCAGATGATTGTGAATACCGCCGTTTTTCTGATCTCCCGTCCGGCTCTGTCTCCGGAGGAAGAGGAAAGGCAGGGATAACATGGATGGGGGTGCGCGTTTTTCGTTACGCTTCTCCCAGTTCTTTTCTGAGAGTTCTGACTGTTCCCGTGATGTCGGGGTGTGTAAGCAGCCAGGAAACGATGACTACCCTATTTGCCCCCGTCTCCAGTACGGAGAGCAGTGTGTTCCCATTGATGCCGCCGATACAGAAGACAGGGAAATTTTCCGGTAGCTGTTGCTGTACGCTTGCGATGTCTTCCAGGCCAATGGCCTGTCTTCCCGGTTTGGTACCCGTGGGGAACAAGGGCCCAAACCCGATATAGTCCGCCTGCTCTCCACATGCACCCAGGGCCTGTTCAGGACTATGCGTGGACCGTCCTATAACGGCATCCTTTCCCAGCAGCCCCCTTACGGATGCCAAGTCTCCGTCATCCTGTCCCAGATGGACGCCGTCTGCGCCGATGTTCAGGGCAATTTCAGGATAATCGTTGATGATGAAAAGACAGCCGTATTTACGGCACAGGGGGGCAAGCTGGCGCCCCATATTTTCAATGTGTTCCGGGTTATGGTTTTTTGCCCTTAGCTGGAGAATGCGCAGGCCGCCTGCCAATAGTTTTTCTGTTACAGGGAGTAGTTGATGTTCAGCTGTATATCCCATATCTACAATACCGTACAGACGGCAGGATGAGAGGCATTCCTTCCTGTTCATGGCAAGGGATTGTACCGGATAAAATCATCCCGGCAAGACGCTTCCCATTCTTGACCCTAAAAGAGGGTGTGATACACTCCCCGCATTGTGTCACCCGCCTTATATTCCGCCGCTAAAAGTGTATTATTCCAAATGAATCCGGAAACTGCCCACAAGGTGACCTTGTGGGGGTTGCGCCTGGCAGAAAAAATGCGTGTACTGCCTCTAGTAATGGGGGAAGTTCCTTCTGATCCTGTGGAAATCCTGGGGATGAAATTCCCCAACCGGGTGGGACTTGCCGCCGGAATGGACAAGGAAGCGGATACGGTAAGCGCTTTTGGCCAGGCCGGATTCGGTTTTGTGGAAGTGGGTACGCTGACGCCCCGGCCGCAACCGGGCAATGAAAAGCCCCGCCTGTTCCGGCTGATTCCCCAGAAAGCTATTATCAACCGGATGGGGTTTAACAATGAAGGTATTGCCGCCGGAGTGGAAAACATTCGCTCCGCCACTCGTTTTCACGGTGTGCTAGGTGTCAATATTGGGAAAAATAAAATAACTCCCAATGAGGATGCCGCCCAGGATTACCTTACTTGTCTGCGTGCGGCATGGCCTGTGGCGGATTATATAGCCATCAATTTCTCTTCTCCCAATACGCCAGGCCTGCGCGACCTTCAGGCGGCGGAACCCGCTGCCCGTCTGCTGGCTTCCCTGAAATCGGAGCAATCCAACCTGGCTGCGGAAACGGGTCGCCATGTGCCCATTTTTATGAAAGTGGCTCCTGATGTGACAGATGAGCATATTGCGGAGCTCAGCCGCGTTTTTCTGGATGAGGGACTGGATGGTCTTATTGCTACGAATACGACTCTTTCCCGCGTCGGGGTAGAGGCCAATCCTCGGCATGAAGAAGCAGGCGGCCTGTCCGGCGCTCCTCTGACGGAACGGTCCACGGAAGTTATTGGAGCTTTTGCTTCCGAATTGAAAGGACGTATTCCGATCATTGGCGTTGGAGGCATTATGAACGGGGCGGATGCCGTCGCCAAAATCAAGGCTGGAGCCAGCCTGGTGCAGCTTTATACCGGCTTCGTTTATCGCGGCCCGGACCTTATCCGGGAATGCGTGGAAGCCATGAAGGCCGAATGCCCTGTTCACCGCTGATTTCCTTTATTAACCGCTTACAGGATCCATCCATGCCCGGTTCCTTCGTACACCTTCACAATCACACGGAATATTCGTTGCTGGACGGCGCCGTCCATATCAAGGACCTCATTGCTGAGTGTTCCCGCATGGGGATGCCCGCCGTTGCTGTTACGGATCACGGCAATTTGTTCGGAGCCATTGAACTGGTCATGGAGACAAACAGCCTCAATAAATCCGTGGCCGCCTGGAACAAGGAGCATCCGGAAGGACCGCAGAAGCAGGAGGTAAAGCCTATCTTTGGTTGCGAGGTTTACCTTTCCCCGACGCCCATCAGCGTGAAAAAACAGCTTCCCGGCCGCCGCAAATACACACATCTCCTTTTGCTGGCGGAAAATGAAACCGGGTGGCAGAATCTGGTTAAACTGGTGTCCCGTTCCCACTTGGAAGGCTTTTATTATAAACCCCGCGTGGATATGGAAACCCTGAGGGAATTTCATGAGGGCCTCATCTGTTGTACAGCATGCATTGCCGGACCGCTTAATGAGTGGCTGCTCAATGACCAGCCTGAAAAAGCAGAGGAAGCCCTTCTGGCGCTAAAGGATATTTTTGGGGACGACAATATTTTTGTAGAGCTTCAGGACCATGGCATGGAGGAACAGAAAAAATGCCTGCCGGAGCTGGTGCGTATCGCCCGCAAGACCAATACCCCCATTGTTGCCACCAATGACGTGCACTTCCTCAGGAAGGAAGATCACGACATGCACGATGTTCTGATTTGCATCGGAACCAACGAAAAACTGGCTTCCCCAAAACGCATGCGCTATTCCACGGAAGTGTATTTGAAATCTCCAGAGGAAATGCGGGAGGTGTTCAAGGATTATCCGGAGGCCGTGGAAAATACGTTGAAAATTGCGGAACGGTGCAATGTTACCATCAAGCTGGATTCCACCAGTACGGAGAAATACCCCGAATTCGGCACGCCGGACGGGTCGTCGCGCGAAGAATACCTGCGTAAAGTATGCTATAAGGGGCTGGAAGAACGGTACGGAAAGGAACGTGTAGCTGCAGATAAGGAATTGCGCGATCGTCTGGATTATGAACTTGGAATTATCAACCAGTTGAAATTTCCCTCCTATTTCCTGATTACGGCGGATTTCATCAACTGGGCCAAGGATCATGACATTCCCGTAGGTCCCGGTCGCGGTTCTGCAGCCGGTTCCTTGGTGGCTTATGCCATGAAAATCACGAACATAGATCCTCTGAGATTCGGATTAATCTTTGAACGTTTCCTAAATCCGGAACGCGTCAGCCCTCCGGATATTGATATTGACTTTTGCCAGACACGCCGGCCGGAAGTAATTGATTATGTTCGGCAGAAATACGGAGAGCGCGCTGTTTCCCACATTATTACGTACGGCACCATGGGGGCCAAGTCCGTACTCAGGGACGTAGCCCGTGTGATGGATATGTCCTATGCGGACGGGGACCGTATTTCCAAACTTATCGAAACCGGCCCCAAGGTGACTCTTCAGTCCAGCTACAAGAGTAACGAGGAGCTGAGGGAGTTGATTGCCTCTGATGAGGGGTATGCGGAATTGTGGGGGTACGCGACCCGCCTGGAAGGCTTGATCCGCAACGTGGGGGTACATGCGGCAGGTGTTGTGATCGGTGACCGTCCCCTGGACGAGCATGTGGCCCTCACCCGTGACGATCTGTCCGATCCTCATGCCGCTGTCGTCGCCCAGTGCGACATGAGCGCGATTTATGAAGTGGGGCTTTTGAAGATGGACTTCCTGGGTTTGAAAACCCTGACCGTCATGCATGATGCGGAGCAATACGCCCGCTGGCGCGTGCCGGAGTTCAAACTGGATTCCGTCCCTCTGGATGACCGGGAAACCCTGGACTTGCTGAACAGGGGAGATACGATGGGGGTTTTCCAATTGGAATCCGGCGGTATGGTGGACACTTGCCGACGTTACGGGATTCAGAAAATTGAAGACATCATTGACTTGCTGGCTCTTTACCGACCGGGAGCCATGCAGTTTATGGATGAAATGATTGAAGTGAAGAAGGGACTGCGCCAGGTGGAGTATGAGCATCCTTTGCTGGAACAGGTCAGTGGGGAAACCTACGGCGTGATGATCTACCAGGAACAGGTGCAGGCGGCGGCCAAGCTGCTGGCCGGCTATACGCTTGGCGGGGCCGACCTTCTGCGGCGCGCCATGGGCAAGAAAGACCCGGCGAAGATGGCCAAGGAAAAGGCCCACTTTGTGGAAGGATGCTGGAAAACAAACCAGATTGATGAAAAAACGGCTACAGCTATCTTTGACAAGATTGAAAAATTCGCCGGGTATGGTTTTAATAAATCCCACTCCGCCTGCTACGGGCATATTTCCTACTGGACGGCCTATCTCAAGGCCCACTTCCCTGTGGAATTCCTCTGCGGGCTGATGTCTAATGAGGCGAACAATGACAAAATCGGAGTGTTCATTCAGGAAGCCAACCGCATGGGTATTGAGATCCTGCCTCCCGATGTGAATAAATCCATGCTCAAGTTCACTCCTGAGAAAATGCCCTCCGGCAAGCTGGCCGTGCGTTATGGGCTGGCGGCCATTAAGAACGTGGGAGAGGGGGCTATGCAGATTCTTCTGGAAGAAAGAGAGAAGAATGGGGAATTTTCCAGTATGGAGGACATTTGTAACAGGCTGGATTCCAAATCTGTCAACAAAAAGATTCTGGAATCCCTGATTCGTGCGGGAGCGCTGGACTGGACGCTGGAGCCGCGTTGTGTTCTGTTCGAACGTGTGGACCTGGCCCTCAGCGGAGCTTCCCAGGTACATAAGGATAAGGCTCTGGGGCAGGGGGCTCTGTTTGACATGACCTTTGAAGCGCCCAGGGTGAAGGATGAACCTGCCGTTCCAGAGTGGTCCAAGGAGCAGCGTATGGGAGATGAAAAGGATCTGTTGGGCGCTTATTTTTGCGGCCATCCCCTGGACTCCATGCGCGGTGTCATTGATGCGGAAAAATATACCCGCATAGGACTCATTGACACGCTGGAACCACACGAACTCAAGCAGAAGCACCAGATTGCCGGCATGGTTCGTTCCGTCACCCCCAAAATCAGCAAGGCCGGTAGAAAATTCGCCATTCTGACGTTGGAAGATTTTACCGGCAGCATAGAAGTGTTGTTGTGGTCGGATGTTTATGAAAAGGCTCAGGAAATGGAGGGAGGCCTGGAGCCGGGCGTTTTCGTCTCCATGCGAGCCAACATCCGGGAGGATGACCGTACATCCTCCAAAAGCGTGGCTGCCCAGAGCATTGACCCACTTGGAGGCAAAAAGCGCAAATCCAAATCCGGGGATCAGGGGCCTCTGAATATCATTGTCAGTCCCCTCCGCCACACGAGAAAAAATCTGGAACAGATACGGGATATTCTAAAAAGGTATCCCGGTCGTTCCAAAGTCAATCTCACCATCAAGGACAGCCTGGGCCATAGCCAAATTCTGGAACTGGATGAACGGTTTCGCGTGAATCGCTGCCCGGAGCTGGAAACAGAGCTTTCCATGTACAACTAAGGCCATGCCGGGAGGAAAACTGTCATTGCCGGAATCTGAACGCCTGGTGTTACGGGAGTGGCGGGAAAAAGACTGGCCTTTTTTTGCGGCTATGAACGCCAATCCCCAGGTGATGCGTTTTTTTCCCGGTGTCATGACGGACAAGGATTCTCTTTCCATGTGGAACCGTATGCGGGAAGAACTGGATGAAAGAGGGTATGGATTGTACGCAGTGGAATTGAAACATTCCGGTTCCTTGATCGGCCTTCTCGGCTTTCATTGGGCTGATTTTGAAGCGGACTTTACACCGTGTGTGGAAATAGGCTGGAGGCTTGTGCCGGAAGCCTGGGGGTACGGATACGCTACGGAAGGCGCCCGTGCATGCCTGAAACATGGTTTTGCACGATTCGGCTTTGACAGGGTATATTCTTTTACTGCTTGCGTGAATTTTCCTTCACAAGCTGTGATGCAACGTGTTGGAATGCGAAAAATAGCGGAATTCAATCATCCCAAAGTAGCTCCGGATTCCATTCTTTATCCGCATGTACTTTATGTGAAGGATACCTTCCGGAAAATTGAACGGGAGTAATCTTGAAGGAATGCCACCTGTTGACCGGGTAAAAAGTGCAGGGAGGGGGAGAAGGCACCTCTGCTGCCAGCCGTGGCTTAAAAGGGTGTAACTTGCCACGGCATTAACCCGGTATAGGTTGAGTATTTCTTCCCCCTGTCTGCACCAGAAGTTGCTCATCAGGAAAAGCGGGGAAGATTCCACGATGTTGGTTTTATTATTGTGCAGCAGTTTTTTTGATGGAAATTCGGGTTAATCCGTATTTTTCCCTTTCTGAAAGTGCGCATGCACGCCTCGGCATCAGGAACCGTAAAAGTCCGTGACACAGTTTTTTCCAATGGATGTTGTATTGTTAAGATAGGGGGGTAACACATTATCCCGTCTGGGAATTGCATCCGAAAACGTCCGTTTCTCTTAACTGTCATAATATGGAGATGTCATACATAAAGTTATCTGGAGATATTGGCGAGTTTTTATAAAGATATTTGCAATTAAATAATTTTTAGTCATCAATGAATGATGAAATAAATCTCGACTCTGTGTTTTTCCGGGAAAATTATACCTAGGATAATGACAATGGAAATATGAACGCTTTTATTCGCGGGTGCTTCTATCCTTCATGCGGGTTGCCTTTCACGGTTGGCCCGGAAACGATGAAACAATAGATACCGTCATGTTTGATCCAAATCAAAAACCCGATACAGCCCGGGCGGAAAATTCCATTTTCGGTTCTCCGGAGGCAGATAACCTTCTCCCCAAGGATGAGTTCCCGGATTATGCGATGCGCGCGGAGGACGCTTTCCAATTGGTGTCCGATGAATTGATGCTGGACGGCAATGCCCGCCAGAACCTTGCAACCTTCTGCCAGACCTGGGATGAAAAGCAGGTCAGGATGCTGATGAATCTCAGCATTAACAAGAACATGATTGACAAGGATGAATATCCCCAGACAGCCGCTATTGAGATGCGCTGCGCTGCCATTATTGCCAATCTTTGGAATGCCAGCCAGAATGAAAAGCCTATTGGTTGTTCCACTATCGGTTCCAGTGAAGCATGCATGCTTGGAGGCATGGCCGCCCTGTGGCGCTGGAGAGCCCGCCGGAAAGCCGCCGGCAAACCCATTGACAAGCCCAACCTGGTATGCGGCCCTGTCCAAATCTGCTGGCACAAGTTCTGCCGCTATTGGGATATTGAAATGCGTGAAATCCCGATGGCGCCCGGAAAATGGAAGATGGATGTTGACAGGATGCTGGAACAGATTGATGAGAACACCATCGTTGTGGTTCCCACGTTCGGAGTGACCTATACGGGTGCTTATGAATTGCCGGCGGAAATTGCCAAGGCCCTGGATGATTATGAAAACAAGACCGGCATCAGCGTTGACATCCATGTAGATGGAGCCAGCGGCGGTTTCCTTGCTCCGTTCTGCGCCCCGGATCTTGTCTTTGACTTCCGCATTCCCCGCGTCAAGTCCATCAGTGCTTCCGGCCATAAATACGGATTGGCTCCGCTCGGAGTGGGCTGGGTCGTTTGGAGAGATATTTCCGAACTGCCTGAAGGGTTGATTTTCAATGTCAACTATCTTGGCGGGGAAATTCCCAATTTTGCCATTAACTTCTCACGACCGGCCGGACAGATTATCTGCCAGTATTATGATTTCATCCGACTGGGCAAGGAAGGCTATACGAACATCCATACACAGGCCTACGAAGTAGCGAAGTACATTTCAGATGAGCTTTCCAAACTGGGGCCGTATGAATTCATTTGTACGGGCGATCCGGAAAAAGGTATTCCCGCCGTCTGCTTCTTCATCAAGGATGGAGCCCGTGCGAACTACACGCTCTTTGACCTTTCGGACAAGCTGAGAACCCGCGGTTGGCAGGTGCCCGCCTTCACGCTCCCTGCCAACTGTCAGGATACGGTGGTGATGCGCGTCATGGTTCGCCAGGGCTTCTCCAAAGATTTGGCAGACCTGTTCCTGGAAGACTACAAGCGCATGCTCTCTTTCTTCGAGAAACACCCGGTCTCTTCTCCGATGACGGCGGAAGAAGGAACGGCTTTCCACCATTCCTGATGGAAGAAGCTCTGCTGAGCGATTTTTGTTGGATGAATAAGTGTGTGTAAGCGCAGCTCCGCAGTTGTCAAGGTTTGTGCGTGGACCTGACGGCTGCGGAGCTTTAATAAGTGTTTATTTGATACGTTTCGATATTTCAGCAGGGTATTCAACAGCCCCAGGGAGGTAATCCGGGGCGGAAAGGCTGTTCTGCTATGGGCCGGATGCAGAATGATATGTTCCTTTTCTTTGTTGTGGAACGGAACACCTTCCTCTCCAGAAATAATCCGGAGGGGTTGGATAGGTCAGGGAGGTTCGTTTTTTCCGTTTATCTAGAAGTAATAATTGGCACCTGGGTATGAGGAAAGAACGTACGGGACGGCATAATTCTATCTGTCGTGAATTTGGCCGTATCTTTTAGGGAGGCGATGTTTCATACCCCCGGCTTGGGGCTCAACAGAAACCTGCAGACCGCTATTATAATCGCCCGGATAGGCCATCTAGGGAGAAAACCGGGGGCTTTATTCCATCTTTTTTGTCTTCGCTTTCTTCTTTTCCGCCTGTCGGACTGGTTCCTCCCTCCTTTCCTTTGGTGGCTTTAATATACAGTTGACCGTCAGTCCCGCTTTATGAAGCAATACCTCATTCATGGTCGGAAGGGTGCTGCGTGACTATGCCGGAACTGGTTGCTGGAATCAGGTCCGGAAGAATTGTTCGTGTTGGTGAGGACAACACTTTCTTTTTCTTTGGCCATCATCGGGAAGCCCTCCTCCGGGAACGTCCATATTGCCTCCTATTGCCGCTTCGGAAGAGTAGATGGCTTCTCCTTCGGATCTTGAGCTGTGTTTATTCTCCTGCCTCAAAAAAGGCCGGTAAATATAACTTTATATGGGGAAACGCATGGTAGGTTTGAAATTTGAATCAGAGAATAACCGGGGAAAACATGTTGAAAAAACGGAATGCCGGACGTTGCTATCAGGCCTGTTCCCTGTATTTTCCCATCCAAGCATAAAAAAGTATTAGTGAGGATTTTCTTGGAATTGATGTTTTTAATATAACTAACATATATTAAATTGTTTATGTGCATAATTCTAAACGAATTATGCCGTATTTTGTTTGGATAAACTTGACAATAAATTGAAAATTGCGTTGACAATGATAAAAACCGATAATATTATCCTGCAATAATCAGGAGATAGTTGGTTATGTTGATTAAATTCAAACACTTCGTAGGGACATTTGTGTTGATTTTCCTTTTGTTGGGGGCGTGGGCGGCAGGAAAGGTCGTAACCGTCCAGATACCGGAGCAACTTCCGGAATGTCCGGTCCGTTTTATTCGCGGCACGCTGGTAGCTGGCGACGGCTCCATTTGGGCCGTAGGAGAAAAAGAAAGCATTTACCGCCTTCAGATTGGGGACCGGACATATGAAAAATCGTGGCTTAATATGGATTATTATTCCGGTTTCCCCAAAGGAAAGAATTTCACCTGTATCGCGGAGGACAGGCAGGGGCGCATCTGGGCGGGCACGGATGACAGCGGCGTAGCCGTTTTTAACGGAAGGGAATGGAAGATGTATGACCGCAGCAATGCCCTGAATGGAGAGCATGTTTATGCTTTGGCCATTTCTCCCGTTTCCGGGGAGGTGGCCGTCGCCACATCCGGAGGCGTATCCATTTACGATCCTGCAGGCGATTCATGGAAGACGCTGGACAGGTCCACCGGCCTGGTGGAAGACCAGGCGGCTTCCGCAGGTTTTGATACCAGGGGGAATTTGTGGCTGGCCTATGCTTGCGGCGGGGTATCCTGCTCTTCGCGCCAGTCAAAGTATATGCAGTGGAAAAATGTTCAGGCTCCCTGGTACTGGGATAACAGGCAATTCGCCCGTCAGCCGTACCAGCCGTATGGTGATGGTTTGCCTTCCAATATCTGCAATGTTTTGACTTGTACGGATAAGGGCCAGGTGTTGGTAGGTACCTGCTCAGGCTTGGCGTACAGTAACGGCATTAGTTCTTGGCGTTATATGAGAGGGCGTGATTATGCCCAGAAAAACAACCATCTGTATGGTTCTGCCGCACGGAAGACTGCGGTGCCGGGGGAGTCGAATTCCAGAATGTTGTCTGAAGATTTTATTTCTTCCATTATCCAGCAGGGAAAGGAAATTTTCATCGGCTACCGGATGCAGGGAGTGGATGTTCTGGATGCTGAAAAAATGACGGTGAATCAGAGAATAAGGAAGGGGCTGGAAAACGTGGATGTTCCTTCCTTGCTGGCGCTTCAGGACGGGAGTGTTTGGGCGGCGACATACGGACGGGGCTTTGTTCGTCTGAAAAAGGGGACTCTGGCTTATAAACTGGACAGGGAACAGCTGGACAATGAAGTCCCGTTCCCTCGTCCGGCGCAGATGGAGGAGCCTTCTGTAGTGCTCAGAAGGTTGGAAAGGCTGGGATCCGATGCGCATGCGGGGAAGAATATTGTGTTCCGGGGGGAGGACTGGACTACAAAAGGCGACTGGCGCGGGAAGTACGGGCACACGCGTGCCACGCTGTGCGCCACGAATGCCCCCATGAGCAATTCCGAATTCAAAGCCAAGCCTATCAAGTTCCGTACCCTTTCTTCCGTTCCCGGACATCCCGGATACAAGGGGGCCTTGTCACCCTACTGGATTCAGGGGCTGATGGGGCTCAACCGCAAGAAAGGGGACGCTTTGCGCTGGTGGGTGCATAGCATCAAGGAAAATGATAACCGCAACGTTCTTTTCGACCCTACGGATTCCGTGCGGACAGAGGCGGAGTGGGATGACCACGGAGAAGTGTATCCGGGCTTTGTGGATGGACCCGATATATGGGTAGCCGTAGAGGTGCCGGAAGGTGTTCATGAAATAGCCCTGTATTTTTACAATCCCAACGGTTATCTCACCAATGAATCCAGGCGGGATTACGTGGTGGAAGCCAGAAGGCACCCTTCCACCGCTCCCCTTGTGTTCCAGTTCAATATTGAGGGGGATCTTGCGATAGGAGAACAGAATAATTGGGGGAAGGAACTTGCTGCATCCATGGAGCAGTGGTATTCCTACCCGGTGGAGGCGCGCACACGCGTTTCCAGATTTGCTGGGTCCGGGGTTTATAAAAGGTTCATGAGCAGGAAAGGGGGGATTTACCTGTTCCGTATTTGCCGAAACGGTTCCTTTAATACCATTTTAAACGGCGTGTTTGTGAATGAAAAAATACCGTGGGAAATTCGAATGCCTGAGGAATTGCCTTATTACGTATCCGGTGCTCTGGCCGGTATTGTCCCCACTCCGGAAAGGGTGAGTGGAGCTACTCTGGGACAGAGGGAAAAGGCTGTGTGCAAGCCTCTGTATGAGTTGCAGTATACGCGCAAGTACCTGACTCCAGCTGCGTGCAGTCTTCAGAACAGGTATATTCTTTCCCTGTGGCGGCAGGCCCGGGAGAGGCGGGCCGAGGGTGGTTGCCTGGCGGACTGCCTCCAGTGGGAAGCCAGAGTAAGCGACGACCGTGTGAGAGCTTCCTTCGATGAGACCATGAAGCGTTCTTGGGATCAGAGCCAGATTTATTATATTGGCAACAGGTCCCGGGATTTCATGCCGAATGCCCCGGGTACTGTTCCTTTTTCTCTCAGCGAATTGCGCCTGATGGCCAAGCTGCGCATCGACTGGAGGCAGTATCGGGACGATGCGAAGACCCCTCCTGAAAAAACTGTTCAGGAAATGAAAGAATTCCTCAATAAGGAATTGCTGAAACAACAACAAAGTAGAAAATAACAATGAATAAAATTGCCTGTGCAATAATGGTTTCTCTCTCAGGAATCTGTCTCTTGAAAGGGGAAACAGTGCCGCAGAAAACGGAATGGAAAGGGGGACGTCTCATTTATGATGGAGTCATCATCAAAAATCAGTTCAATCTGCCTCAAAAAGGAATCAAATACCATGATGAGGATAGGTTGTCCTATGATGTCATGGACACCACCATTGAAATGAGCACCACCCTTTCCAAAAATCCTCAATGCGGCAGGGAATGGTGTTACAAGGGAATCAGCCATATTGTTGTCAAATATTCCGGCCCGATTTCCGATCCGATAGACGGGGGAACCATCTATTTTGAACCATACTATAACCACCATATCTGGTTTGATAAGAAAAAGTATGGGGAATGGGGGATTTTGTACTCCAAAGTCTATATTATTACCCGAATCAAGAATGCGAATATTGAGGATGTCAGAGACTATGGAATCAGCGGGGAGGACGGAAGCATCTTTTTCCAGTATGTGGAAAAAGTGGTAGATGATAACATGTAAATTCCGTCTGGCTTTCCCGGATGAAAATCATCTTCCGCCGATTCACGGTTGTTCAGTCTCCGGAGGTTCGTAAGCAACGACCTCCGGAGCCTTGTTAAGGCAAGGCTGATTTCAGGGTAAGCCTTTCTGGTTTAAAGTAGCAATTTCGTGCCGCTTGATGGAAGGGGCGTCTTCCTCTATGAAAAGACATGCCGGCGCCCTTGGGAGGCCGATGATACTGAAAGGCTTGTGTCCGTAACCATGAGTCTGCGGATGCAGTGCTCCGTTTGTCGGAGTAAAGGGGGTTCTGTGTGAAGCCCCTGCTGTTTCTGGTATAGGACGGGGACGGTGTTTTTATGGCGTTTCAAAATACACTGTCCCGTGGGAATCCCGGCCTCCGTCCCCTTTGAATTTTGCTTTGACAGTATAGGTTGCTCCTTGCCTGGGTTCCGGGGCATTCAGAATGTACTGGATATTTTCCTTATAGGCGCCGCTTCTGCCTGCATGGGCGTCCCGGGAGATTTCCCGGGAATTTTCATACAGGGCTACGGATTCGATTTCGATGGCGTGGGCACCTTTGTCGTACAGCAGGGTGACGGTGTGTTTGCCGGACGCTTTGACCAGTTTGGTAACGTCAAACGAATGTTCCTCCCGGGTCAGGGTGGCAGGCGTCCATGTGCCGATCCTGGGCGTATTGAAAAAGTCAGATTTGTCTATTTGGCTGATGACGTTCCGGGCAAACTTGATCCCCATCAGATCCATACGCTCGCTATACGCTTTCAAGCGTTTTTTGAAATCCGGAAAATCCTTTTTACCGGCGGGAGTCCAGCCGACTTCCGCAAAGGCGCAGGCACGGGGGAATGCCTGGTAGTGCAGGCGTTCCGGTGTGGAAATCCATTCCGTCCATACTTGGGCGCCCAATCCCTTGACTCTGGAATGGTACTGTTCCTCCAACCCGGGGAAAACGGGTTCGAACCCGTATGCCTTTTGCAGGGGAATGCTGCCGTAGCTGTAATCCAAATAGGTGGAGGTGTGGAGAGAATTGATAACGTCGTGTCCGTCCCGGATAGCGTTTTTAGCCAGGCCGGTGTTGCCCTTCCAGAACTGGATGACGGCGTTTGTATCCAGTTTGGCGCCGGCTTTTCCTCCTCCGTCCCCATTGACGTCATGTCCGTAAATTTCATTCCATCCCATCATGCTGCGCCCTTTTTGGGCAATAATGCCGGACATGCGGTTGGTGAAATGCATCTGGACGTCCGCATAACTTCTCATGCCGTTTTTTTTCATGAATTCCTCAATTTCCGGAACACCCTTCCATTGCTTGTCATAGCGCACCTCATCTCCGCCAATGTGGATGATTCTGCCGGGGAAGAGTGCCGTGATTTCATCCAAAACATCGGACAGGAAGGCATAAGTTTTTTCCGAGGTGGGATCGAAGGCCGTATTGACGATGAATGTGGTGGGCACTTCCCCGGGAGTTTTCAGGCTCAGGAAGGGGTATGCTACGGCGGCGGCACTGGCATGGCCCGGCATTTCAATTTCCGGAACGATGGTGATGTTTCGGCGGGCTGCGTATTGTACGATATCTCTGATCTGTGCCTGGGTATAAAAGCCTTCATGCGGCGTTCCGTCTGATTTACCGCTGTTCCATGTGCCGATTTCTGATTCTCTGCGTTTGGAGCCAATGGAGGTCAGGCGCGGATACTTCTTGATTTCAATGCGCCATCCTGTGTCGTCCGTCAGGTGCCAGTGCAGGATGTTCATTTTCAGCAGAGCCATTTGGTCGATGATCTGTTTAATGGTTTTCTCGCCAAAGAAGTGGCGTGCTTCATCAATCATCAGCGCCCGCCAAGAGAACCGCGGGTAGTCCGTTATGCGGAACGGAGTTTCAGAAATATTCCACCGGACGGCGGATTTATCTGCCGTCCGGTCGTGGAAGACGAAGGGCATCATCTGGACCAGGCTTTGCCCCGCGTAAAAGATGCCCCTGGCATCGGCTGCGGAAAGGATGATTCCGTTTGGGGATGATTGGATGGAGTAGGCTTCTTCTCCTCTGGCGGCAAGGGTTGGGTCTTTTTTGATGACGATGCAGGCGGCTTTTTTCGACGCTTGCCCGGCCGGTTT
>OGDQ01001140.1_pt1 | contig 17051 bp, 10 predicted proteins | sample 1570451 | NCBI WGS metagenome assembly OGDQ01 (sample SAMEA2582171, study PRJEB24529) | metagenome | biome: Human gut stool | place: China | collected 2011 | reverse complement strand
TACGCACGGACAAACTCAAAAGTGCAGCTACCGATGTAGCCACTGCCATAACCAGCAGCGTAGGTTCTCTTTTCGGAAGCGGTAAGTTGAAAGAACTGGAACATAACATCGAGCAGCTACATCAGGAGATTGCCAACCGGGACAAAGCTACTGATGAATTAAAAATTCAGATGCAACAAATGCAGGAACAGCACGGCAGACAAATACGCAATCTTCAAGGAATACATAATAAAGAGATTGAAGCTAAAGACAAAGAAATATCACGGCTAAACACCCTGCTTGAAAAGGCATTATGCTGGTTCCCATTACTCAAAGAAATGCTGAGAATGGAAAAATTATGCTATGTCACTGGTTTTACCAAGGGGATGGTTGATTCTCTTTTATACAAAAAGGAAGCTCTCAGATGTAGTGGAAAAATCTATTCCGAAGAATATAGACAGAGATTTGAAACAAAAAATGTAATTTTCAAAATTGAACGAAGCCCGATCGATAAGAATAAATTGATGCTGACTATAAACCAACAGCCAATCAGCGAATGGTTCAAAGAACAATGGGAGAAGTTACAGCAGCATCTGCGTAACTCAGTGCAGAAAGAACAAAAATCCAGAGGATTCAGGATGTAATATAGAGAAGTACAATTCATCATGGATTGTACTTCTATCGTAATATATAGTACAAAATCTAAGTTGTCTAACTATTCTAAAGTAAAATAAGCAATAAAAGAATATCTTATTCACTATTAATATACCATATTGTCAATATCTTTCCCTCATTTAGTCAATCGTATCTTTTCGTGGTAGAAATAATTTACGATAACCGGCTTGCCTTTTTCCGAGCGCCCGTAAGGCAAATCATTTATTCTATATGGAAACCCCTGTGCCTTGGCGTATTGGGAAATGTCCTGTTCCAATGCCTGCCAGTAATCAAGCCTCTTTTTGTTGTATATTTCTTCGTATAACGGAAAGAGGTCGGGATGCTTCTCACGGATATACGTCATTATCCCTCCCTTGAACTGCCCGCGCAGATTCAGGTTTTCGAGCCATATCAAATCGGCATATCCTTTCACTTTCTCGATAATCGCCTTCATATCGGTTATTCCGGGGAATATGGGCGATACAAAACACACGGTACGGATGCCCGCCTCATAGACCTGACGCATTGCGTTCAGACGACGTTCTATGCTCACGGCATTGTCCATATCCGTACGAAAACGCTCGTCAAGCGTATTGACCGACCATGACACCGTTACTTTGGGAAAACGCTTCAACAGGTCGAGGTCGCGCAGGACAAGGTCGGACTTAGTGCATATCATAATCTCGGCGTTGCTCCCACGCAGCTCTTCGAGCAGCCTGTGGGTACGGCAAAATTGCTCCTCATACGGGTTGTAACCATCCGTCACGGAACCTATCACAATGCGCTCTCCGTCATATTTGTGCGGATTGGCTATCGGTTTCCAGTTCTTCACGTCCAGAAATGCACCCCACGGTTCTGTATGCCCGGTGAATCGTTTCATAAACGATGCGTAGCAATACTTACAGGCGTGGGGGCAGCCCACGTAAGGGTTGACCGAATATCCTCCGACCGGCAGTGAGGATTTGGTCATAACGCTCTGTACGTCTATTTCTTTGATTATTTCGGTATTCATTGTAAGCGTTTTGTAAATTGTTCCGGCAGTTCCTGAATCATCCTTTCTTCGCCCATTATAGGCAGCAAATCCTCTTTCATAAACACGGGGACGCCCTGTGTTTGGGCTTGGTCGGCAATGTGAAGCACCCATTCGGGACGGGAATCCACTTTGCCTTTCCGATGTCCGGTCTCCGTACCTATGACAATCCAGTCGATACCCTCGAAATCTATATCGCCGATTTCATCGAAAATAGGTTCGAAAGTGACATGGTAGTGCTTGGCCTTGATATTTCTTTTCAAATCGTCTAGCCGCTTTTTTTCGGAATTGCGCGTGACGGTCACGCCCATCCATACATTCTCGTCATCTGTAGAGAAACTGATCTTGTCCGGACATTTCGTAAGGAATATATAAGCGTGTTGCGGATTGCTTTTCATTCGTCTGAATATTTCCGCATTCCATTCAGGCTTCCAATCGGAGAAATCGCTCATTCCGGTCATCAGCCATACGTGAGGCTTGGGCGTGTCGATGATACGCAGCTTTCGCACCATATATTCCGGTACGGAGAAGTCGTCCGTAATATGGAAACGGCGGCAGTTGTTACGGGCATAGCAGTAGCTGCACCCGATGGAGCAGCCTACCACTATGTTCATATTCTTTATCAGGGATTTTATACAGATAGTCATCTGCTTAGAGTTCCTTTTTAGAATCATTTCGGAGAGACTTTCCATTTTACCGGTTCTTTCAGTATGATTCCGTCAGTGGCATCCTCCTGTGAGAATGTATTGCTGCAATATTGTATGCAGAGCATGAGGAGCGGAGTCGTTCCGTTGTTACGGACACTTCGTTTTCCTGCAGGAGATACCCTGACAACGCTACCTTCTTCCACTGGGAACACTGTTCCGTCTACTTGAAATTCACCTTTACCGGAGAGGAAAAAATAAAGTTCCTCATGACTCTTGTGACTATGCAGAAATCCGGTTTCTGTACCCGGGGCGAATGACTGGAAAGAAAACTCGCTTCCCGTAGTTCCGAGAGCGGTGCTGCAGAATACTTTTCCGGGAATTTTCACATCCGGGCCAAGCTGAAGTTCGTATTCATTCAGTTCATTCAACTTACCGACACTGATCGCGGCGAAATTCTGTTCTACCGCGATTTTCCTAATCTTTTTCATCTTTCTAATATTTTGAAATGATTGTTTATACAGTTATTTAAGTGTTATGCTTTCTCCGTCTTCCGGTATAATCAGTCGGCTCATATCCGTCCCGTGATGGCGAGCTTCGTTGCGAAGGATGGCACGGGTGGTCTGGCAATGATCGATGGCATCCATGTGTACGGTAATCAGCTTGATGTGTGGGGGGAGTGTGTCAAGCATCGCCATTACTTCCTGTTCATTGGGGATGATACAACCGTCCGTCTTAGAGAATTCGGGGAATACCGCACCGCCACTGTTCACCACAATATAATTAGGACGATACTTTTCCACGGTAGCAAGAGTACATTCTTCCCATTTGCAATCGCCCATGATATAAATAGTCGGAAGCCCTTCGGACATCAGCACATAGCCCGAAACAGGTCCCATCATCTGGCCTATCTGACCGAAACCGTGATGGCCAATAGCACGGTGGATGGTCAGATGACCTAAGGTTATGCTCTCTTCAATCGCTTCTACATTTGAGAAACCATCTTTCAGGATGGCGGCCTTATCTTGTGGCTGGGTGTAGAAAGGAATGTCTTTCGGCAAATGCTGCTTTACACTTGGTTCGTAATGGTCGATGTGGTTGTGGGTGAGCAGTACCATATCAACACCTTCAGTAATGTCGCTAATAGGCATTACGAGATGTACCCTCGGATTCTTATATACACCGAGAGCTGATTGCAGGGTTCCTTTGTCGGCAAATACGGGGTCAATAAGAATGGTATGTCCTGCATAGTTGATTTTCAAGGTGGCACTGCGTACCAACCGAATAATTGCTTTTTCGTTCATGATGTTATGTTTTGTATTATTTTTCGGGTACAAAGTTCGAAAGGATATCCCAATGTCTCTATGCCTTAAAAACAGGAATATATGCCATTTTGATAAAAGAATGATGTATATTTGCAAAAAGCAAAAAACAAGAGTGATGAAAGCTATAATCAATCCCGAAAGACTTGTAAGCGTTCCGTTCAATAAAACGCAATGTGGCGTAGACTTCTACATTAACACAGGCGAAAGCAAGGACATCTGTGGTGTCTTGACCGAGCATAAGGCGTTTAAGACAGATTTTTTCAGCTTCTATTTCTTTCGTCGTGCCAATGGATATTTGTTGCTGAACTTCCGAAAAGTGGAGTTACGGGATGGTATGGTGCTGCTTTTGTCGCCGCACCAGCAACAGGAATGGCACGTGAACGAGGTAGAACTAGATTACACTTTTCTTATTTTCCGCGAAGACTTTATGCGCACGTTCATTGCTGACAAGTTCTTCGTATATCGGCTGTTGTATTATTATCAGACTGATACACCGCCCTACTTGTTTGCCGAGCCGGAGGAGCTGACGGAATATATGCGCCTCTTAAAAAAGATAAAACAAGAACTACAACATCCTGTGGTAGACACTTACAACCTCATTGTGTCAGTGCTTTATTATCTACTGGTAATTATCAACCGGGCATACGCTCAAACTTATCGTCTACCTGTCGAAGTGCCAAAAAACAATTACGCATTCAAATTCAAGGACTTACTCGAAAAACATATCCGAACGACACAGCGCGTTCAAGAATATGCTGATATGCTTCGGGTAAGTCGTATCACCTTGAATAATTCTGTCATGGCGCAATTTGGTGTATCAGCCATTCACTTACTCAAGCAACGTCTTTTGGAAGAGCTGAAAAATGAGCTACTGTTCTCCAATCTGAATGTGAGCCAACTGGCAGACGAGTTCCACTTTTCCGACCCCAGTCACCTCATGCGTTTTTTCAAAAAAGAAACAGGCAAGACTTTTACCCAATATCTAATGAATTACAAAAGAGGAATATATGAATAGAAATTTCATATTTGGCAAATGAATTCCATATTTAAGATATTTATTTTTTTGAATAACTATATTTTTCGTCATAAAGGTTCATTCTGCCAGTCCATAGAAATACCAATCGCTTTGTAATTGACATTCTTTTGAAGAATCTTAAAAAATACAAAAACACCCAATTTTACATTCTTGGGTGTAAAAAAGGGTGTAAATCTCGCAAATGCTTGATTTACACCCTTTATTGCGGAGAGAGAGGGATTCGAACCCCCGGAGCCTCGCAGCTCAACGGTTTTCAAGACCGCCGCAATCGACCACTCTGCCATCTCTCCGAGTGCAAAAGTATAACGGATTTTCGATTCTGCCAAATCTTTCCTCCGGGTAATTCCAAGTCCCCCGATCAAAAAAACGTCCTGAAACAATGAAATCTGATCTCGAACAACGGTATTTTACTTTCCTGTTATTTTCGAATCGAATCCAATTCTGACCAATTATATCCATTTTAATCCACTTTTTAAGAAATTACGAACAAAATATTTTCCTACTCGACTTTGTTTTCGTACTTTTGCTCCGTTTTAAGACAAGCATTTTTGAAAGCATGGATGAGAATCGCTCCGAAACTCGTCCGAGCGCATAAACTTACCACAGAAATCAATATATTTTTCAAATTATCAACTAAAACTTTGATTATGAAGCAACTGCTACTAACTATCTCGGCCCTGCTGTTCGCAACGGCGGTCTGCGCCGAAGGCTACCAAGTCAATACCTTGAGTGCAAAACAGTTGGGAATGGGACACGTGGGAACAGGTATGAAACTCAATTCCGAGTCGATCTACTTCAACCCGGCGGGAACCGCCTTCCAAACCTCCCGATTCTCCTTCTCGGTCGGCATCACGGGCATCAAATCCAATGCAACGTACCTGTCGAACAACGACTACCGGGGCAATCCGCAGATCCAAGCCCACTCGGACAACAAGATTTCGACGCCGCTCTACGCCTATTTCAACTACAAAGCCACCAAAAATCTGGCCGTCGGCCTGGGATTTTATACCCCTTACGGCTCGTCTATGAACTGGGGCGACAACTGGGTCGGAGCACATCTGATCCAAAGCATCGACCTGCAAGCCTATACATTGCAGCCGACGATCTCCTACAAATTCTGGGATAAACTCTCGGTAGGTGTCGGCATGACGATCACCTGGGGTACGTTCGACCTGTCGCGCTCCATGTTCCCCGTCGGCGAAGCGACGAACAATACGATCGCCGGATTGCTGACCGCCGCAGGGCAGGGACAATACGCCGAACTGTTCACCCAGGCAGGAGATCGCTCCCTGGTATCCGCCCGGATCAAAGGCGACGCCAAAACTGCGATCGGCGTAAACGTAGGTATCCTGTGGGACATCACCCCGGAATGGACCCTTGGTTTCTCCTATCGTTCGAAAGTGAAGATGAAAGTGGCAAGCGGCACGGCCAACCTCCTGTATGCCTCTCCCGAAATCGGGCAGGTCCTCCAGGCAACGGGAATGATTCCCGACTTGAGCAGCGCTTGCGTCGAAACGGAACTCCCGCTGCCGGCCAACCTCGCTTGGGGCGTGGGCTTCCGACCGACCCCGAAGTGGGAAATGGCTTTCGACATCCAATACGTCCTGTGGAGCGCCTATAAATCGCTCCACGTAGATATTACCGACCCGGCGACCGGGGCATCGGTTTACGATCTGCCGACGAGCATCAAGAACTATAAGAACACGGTGGCCACCCGTATCGGCGTCCAATACCACGCCTGCAAATTCGTCACGGCACGCCTGGGTATGTACGTAGATGAAAGCCCCGTACGGAGCGATTTCCTCAACCCCGAAACCCCTTCGATGACCAAAGTATCCTACACGGCCGGCGTGACGATCAACCCCTGCAAAAACGTATCGATCGATCTGGCATACGGATATATCACCTCGGCAGACCCGGAGCGGACGGGATCGTGCGACTACTACAATTCACTCACTTACAAAGCGGTCTATGCACAGACATACGGGCAGCTCATCGCAGGCGGAATGGCCCCGGAGCAAGCGAAAATCCAGGCTCATACCACGGCAAACGACAAGGCGATCCAGCCTTTTTCGGGCAACTATTCCCTGTCGGCGCACACTTTCGCTATCGGAGTGAACCTGAAATTCTAAAACCGCCCCGATTTCCCGTAAAAATCACTATATTTGCAGTGCGTACTTTCCCGGTACGCACTGTTTCTGTTTATCGGGATCTCCGGCACGACACACGCTTCCCGATCGAAAGCCAACGATTCCTCCCGGCCGAAACGACTTCGGGAAGAAGCCGGACAGCTTTACAAGGCTCCATAGTTCAAGGGATAGAACGGAAGTTTCCTAAACTTCAAATTCGCGTTCGAGTCGCGGTGGAGCTACTATCTTCTCTTCAGGACGACCTACCCGGTCGTCCTGTTTGCATATTGCTCCCCATATAATCCGATCGAAAGCCAGCTTTCAACGGCACACCGCCGATTATATCGACATCCGAAATAGTTTCGTTCGATCCGGTTTCTTCCATTGCAGCCACAAAAACGAGCCAGAACAATTCGGTGTCCCGGTTATTCGCCCGACATGGCTTGAACTGCGAAGCGACCAAAAAACTCCGCAACGAAGTCCGCCATCTTCCGGAAGCAGGTGACAAAACCCCATAAAAAACGGGAGCAGACTTTCCGTCCGCTCCCGTTCGATTATGATAAAAATTGTCTATTACTTGGCAGCCTGAATCGCCTCCAGATCCTCCTTCAATCCTACGACCAGATTGTCGTACTCCCGCATACCGGTACCGCCGGGAATCAGGTGGCCGCAAATCACGTTCTCCTTCAGGTTCTCCAACGGATCGACCTTGCCCTGGATCGCAGCTTCGTTCAGCACTTTGGTCGTCTCCTGGAAGGAAGCGGCCGAAATGAAGCTCGAAGTCTGCAATGCGGCACGGGTGATACCCTGCAGAATCTGCGTGGAAGTCGCAGGAACGATATCACGCACCTTGACGAGATTCAGGTCACGACGCTTGAGGCTCGAATTCTCGTCACGCAACTTGCGCATCGAGATAATCTGCCCCGGCTGTACGGCCGTAGAGTCGCCGGCATCCGTTACGACCACCTTGTCATAAAGCTCGTCGTTCACGTCCATAAACTCCCACTTATCGACGATCTGATCCTCGAAGAAGCGGGTGTCGCCCGGATCCTGAATCTTGACTTTCGACATCATCTGGCGTACGATCACCTCGAAATGCTTGTCGTTGATCTTCACGCCCTGCATACGGTACACCTCCTGCACCTCATTGACGATGTACTCCTGCACCTTCGTCAGACCCAGGATATTGAGAATATCGCTCGGGGTGATGGCACCGTCCGAAAGCGCACCGCCGGCCTTCACGTAGTCGTTCTCCTGAACGATGATCTGACGCGACAGCGGCACCAGGTAACGGCGTACGTCACCTTCTTTTGACGTGATGATGATCTCACGGTTACCGCGCTTGATCTTGCCGAAGGTCACCTCGCCGTCGATCTCCGAAACGATGGCCGGATTGGACGGGTTGCGGGCCTCGAACAGCTCCGTAACACGCGGCAGACCACCGGTGATATCGCCGCCCGACTTGCCGACGGCACGCGGGATCTTGATCAGGATATCGCCGGCCTTGATCTTCGCATTGTCCTTGACAACCACGTGGGCCGACACCGGCAAGTTGTAGGATTTAACCTCTTCGCCCTCCTTGTTGATCACCTTGATCACGGGGTTCTTGGTCTTGTCCTTGGATTCGATGATTACCTTCTCGGAAAGACCGGTCTGCTCGTCGCGCTCGTCACGGTAAGTAACACCCTCGATAACACTGTCATAAACAGCTTTACCCTCATGCTCGGAGATGATTACCGCGTTGTACGGATCCCACTCGCAGATCATGTCGCCCTTCTTGACCTCGGCGCCATCGCTCATATAGAGCATCGAGCCGTAAGGCAGGTTGTGCGTATAAAGCACGATTTCGGTCTTGGGATCCACGATGCGGAACTCCGACTGACGCGAAATGACGATGTCCACGGCTTCGCCCTGCGGGTTCTTGCCCTTCACGGTGCGAAGCTCGTCGATCTCCAGACGACCTTCGTATTTCGAAACCACATTGGTCTCGACAGCCGTACCGGCCGCCACACCGCCGACGTGGAACGTACGGAGGGTCAGCTGCGTACCCGGCTCACCGATGGACTGTGCCGCGATGACGCCGACCACTTCGCCGCGCTGTACCATGCGGGCCGTAGCCAGGTTGCGTCCGTAGCACTTCGCACAAACGCCGCGACGCGATTCGCAGGTAAGCACCGAACGGATTTCGACGGACTCCAGCGGCGACTTCTCGATGGCCTCGGCAATCGACTCCGTGATCTCCTCACCGGCCTTGCAGAGCACCTCGCCCGTGAGCGGATGAATCACATCGTTCAGAGCCGTGCGGCCCAGGATGCGATCGTAGAGCGTCTGCACCACGTCGTCGTTGCGCTTGATGGCCGTAGCCGTCAAACCGCGCAGCGTACCGCAATCCTCCTCGTTGATGATCACATCCTGCGCAACGTCCACCAGACGGCGCGTCAGGTAACCGGCATCGGCTGTTTTCAACGCCGTATCGGCCAAACCCTTACGGGCACCGTGCGTAGAGATGAAGTATTCGAGCACCGAAAGACCCTCCTTGAAGTTCGAGAGAATCGGGTTTTCGATGACCTGCTGACCGCCCTCGACACCTGACTTCTGCGGCTTGGCCATCAGACCGCGCATACCCGAAAGCTGACGGATCTGCTCCTTCGAACCACGGGCTCCGGAGTCCAGCATCATATAGACCGGGTTGAAACCGTCGTCATCCTTGATCAGGGTGTCGATCACCGTCTTGGTGAGTTTCGTATTGATATTGGTCCAGATGTCGATGATCTGGTTGTAGCGTTCGTTGTTGGTGATAAGACCCATGTTATAGGATTCGATCACCTCGTCGGCACGCTCGTATCCCTCCTGGACCAATTTCTCCTTCTCCTCGGGAATGATAACGGCATCGAGGTTGAACGACAGACCGCCCTGGAAGGCCATCTGGTACCCCATCGCCTTGATATCGTCGAGGAATGCAGCCACCTTGTCGGCACCCGCCTTCTTCATCACCACGGCGATAATGTCGCGCAGCGAACGCTTGGTAAGCACCTCATTGATATAACCGACCTCTTCGGGCACCACCTGGTTGAACAGGATGCGGCCGATAGTCGTTTCCTTCAGTACCCGCACCTTGTTGCCGTTCTCGTCCACGTCGCTGACCATACATTTCACCTGCGCATGCAGATCGGCCCGCTTCTCGTTGTAAGCGATGATCGCCTCCTCGGGACCATAGAAAGTAAGGCCTTCGCCTTTGACGCCCTTGCGGGGCTTGGTGATATAGTACAGACCGAGAACCATGTCCTGCGAAGGCACGGTGATAGGAGCGCCGTTCGCGGGGTTCAGGACGTTGTGCGAACCGAGCATGAGCAGCTGGGCCTCCAGAATGGCGGCATTGCCCAGCGGCAGGTGCACGGCCATCTGGTCACCGTCGAAGTCGGCGTTGAACGCCGTACAAGCCAACGGGTGCAGCTGCATGGCCTTGCCCTCGATCAGTTTGGGCTGGAACGCCTGGATACCGAGGCGGTGCAGCGTCGGGGCGCGGTTCATCAGCACGGGGTGTCCCTTGATGACATTCTCCAGAATGCCCCAGATCACGGGGTCTTTCCGGTCGATGATCTTCTTGGCCGATTTCACCGTCTTGACGATGCCGCGCTCGATGAGCTTGCGGATCACGAACGGCTTGTAAAGTTCGGCCGCCATGTCCTTCGGAATACCCATCTCGTGCATCTTCAGTTCAGGACCGACGACGATGACCGAACGGGCCGAATAATCGACACGCTTACCCAACAGGTTCTGACGGAAGCGACCCTGCTTGCCCTTGAGCGAGTCGGACAGCGACTTGAGGGCACGGTTGCTTTCGTTCTTCACGGCGTTGCTCTTGCGCGAGTTGTCGAACAGCGAATCGACCGCCTCCTGCAACATACGTTTCTCGTTGCGCAGAATCACCTCCGGAGCCTTGATCTCGATCAGACGCTTCAGACGGTTGTTACGGATGATGACGCGACGGTAGAGGTCGTTCAGATCCGACGTGGCGAAACGTCCGCCGTCCAGCGGCACCAGCGGGCGCAGCTCGGGAGGAATCACCGGCAGCACCTTCAGCACCATCCACTCGGGTTTGTTCCGGCCTTCCGAAGCACGGAACATCTCGATCACATTCAGGCATTTGAGCGCCTCGCTCTTGCGCTGCTGCGAGGTTTCCGTCGAAGCCTTGTGACGCAGGGCATAGGACATGGAATCCAGATCGACCTGCTGAAGCAACGTATAGATCGCCTCGGCACCCATCTGGGCCACGAACTTGTTGGGATCGCTGTCATCGAGCGACTGGTTGCCCTTCGGCAGCGCGCCCACGATGTCCAGATACTCTTTCTCCGAAAGGGTCTGCAACCGTTCCACACCCTGCTCGGCGGCAGCACCGGCGTTGATTACCACATAGCGCTCGTAATAGATGATCGCCTCCAGCTTCTTGGAAGGGATACCCAGCAGATAGCCGATCTTCGAGGGCAGGGAACGGAAATACCAGATATGCACCACCGGCACCACCAACGAAATGTGGCCCATGCGCTCGCGGCGCACCTTTTTCTCGGTCACTTCCACGCCGCAACGGTCGCAGACGATGCCCTTGTAACGGATACGCTTGTACTTGCCGCAATGGCACTCGTAGTCTTTCACGGGACCGAAGATACGCTCGCAGAAAAGACCGTCGCGTTCAGGCTTGTAGGTACGATAGTTAATGGTTTCGGGCTTCAGCACCTCGCCGCTCGACTGCGCCAGAATCTCTTCCGGCGAAGCCAGTCCGATCGAAATGGAGCTGTAACCGTTATTCACTTTATTGTCTTTATTGAATGACATAATGCAATGCTTTTTTCTTATCCTCTATATACTACTACCTACCTTCCCTTACTCCAGCTTGACCGAAAGGGCCAGACCGCGCAACTCGTGCAGCAACACGTTCATTGCCTCGGGAATACCCGGCTTGGGCAGGTTGTCGCCTTTGACGATGGCCTCGTAAGCCTTGGCACGACCCATCACGTCATCCGACTTGATGGTCAGGATCTCCTGCAGGATATTGGCGGCGCCGAAGCCTTCGAGCGCCCAAACCTCCATCTCACCGAAACGCTGACCGCCGAACTGCGCCTTACCGCCGAGCGGCTGCTGCGTGATAAGCGAATAGGGACCGATCGAACGGGCGTGCATCTTGTCGTCGATCATGTGGCCAAGCTTGAGCATGTAGATCACGCCCACCGTAGCCGGCTGGTCGAACTTCTCGCCCGTACCGCCGTCGTACAGGTAAGTACGCCCGCTGCGCGGAATACCCGCCTTCGCCGTATATTCGTTGATCTGGTCGAGCGAAGCGCCGTCGAAAATCGGCGTAGCGAACTTCAGTCCCAGCTCCTTGCCGGCCCAGCCGAGCACGGTTTCGTAAATCTGACCGAGGTTCATACGCGAAGGCACACCCAGCGGGTTCAGGCAGATATCGACGATCGTACCGTCCTCGAGGAACGGCATATCCTCGTCGCGCACGACACGGGCCACGATACCCTTGTTGCCGTGGCGTCCCGCCATCTTGTCGCCCACCTTCAGCTTGCGCTTCTTGGCGATATAGACCTTGGCCATCTGGATCACGCCCGTCTGGGGGAGTTCGTCGCCGTTGGTGAGGTTGTATTTCTCACGCTTGATCGCGGCATCGGCCTTCTTCCATTCGATCGTATAGTTGTTGATCGTCTTCTCTACCAGCGCATCGAGGTGGCTGTCGCCCGTCCACTTGCAGGTCCCCAGGTTCAGGTACCCCATCGCAACGCCCGACTTCTCGTCGGTGACTTTGCGGGAGAGCTCATCGAGCAGCTTCTGGGTGAATTTCGTTCCGGCAGGATAGAGTTCCACGCCGAAGTAATCGGTGATACCCGTAGTCGTCTTGCCCTGAAGCAGCGTATAAAGTTTGTTTACGAGCTGCTTGGTCAGGTCGGCGACCTGGGCTGCGAACTTCTCGTCGAGCTTCTCGATCTGCAGCTTCTCCGAGCTCTTTCCCGCACGCTTGTTCTCCTTGCCGGCACGGCTGTAAAGCTTCGTGTCGATCACCACACCGTGCAGCGACGGCTGCGCCTTGAGCGAAGCGTCCTTCACGTCGCCGGCCTTGTCGCCGAAGATCGCACGGAGCAGCTTCTCCTCGGGCGAAGGATCGCTCTCGCCTTTCGGAGTGATCTTACCGATCAGGATATCGCCCGGATGCACGTTGGCGCCTATACGGATAATACCGTTGGCATCCAGATCCTTGGTAGCGTCCTCGCTCACGTTCGGAATATCCGAAGTCAGCTCCTCGACGCCGCGCTTGGTATCGCGGACCTCCATGATGTACTCATCGACATGGACCGAGGTGAAAATGTCCTCGCGCTGAATACGCTCCGAAATCACGATGGCATCCTCGAAGTTGTAACCCTTCCAGGGCATGAAAGCCACCTTCAGGTTACGACCCAACGCCAACTCGCCCTTCTGCGTCGAATAACCTTCGGTCAGGATCTGGCCTTTGGTCACCTTGTCGCCCGTCAGAACGGCCGGTTTCAACGTGATCGACGTATTCTGGTTCGTACGACGGTAGCGAGGCAGTTCATAAGTCGTAATTTCCGGCTCGAACGAGCAGATCACCTCCTCTTCCGTCCGCTGGTATTTGATCTGGATCTTGGTTGCATCCGCAAATACCACCTCACCGTCGCCCTCGGCGATGATCTGGATGCGGCTGTCGGAGATCATATCCTTTTCGATACCCGTACCGACGATCGGCGACTCGCAGGTCACCAGCGGCACGGCCTGGCGCATCATGTTCGATCCCATGAGGGCACGGTTCGCATCGTCGTGCTCCAGGAAGGGGATCAGACTTGCCGCGATCGACGCGATCTGGTTCGGAGCTACGTCCATGAGCGTCACCTCCTGGGCCGTCACAACGGGGAAATCGGCGCCTTCACGGGCCTTGATGCGGTCGGGCTGCAGGAAATGGCCCTCGTCGTCGATCGGAACATTCGACTGGGCGACCACCTGCCCCTCCTCCTCTTCGGCCGAATAATATTTGATATCGGCATTGTTGAGATCCACCTGTCCGTTGGTCACGGTACGGTAAGGAGTCTCGATGAATCCCATGTCGGAGATCTTGGCATAGACGCAGAGCGACGAAATCAGACCGATGTTCGGGCCTTCGGGAGACTCGATCGGGCAAAGACGGCCGTAGTGCGTGTAGTGCACGTCGCGGACTTCGAAACCAGCACGGTCACGCGAAAGACCGCCGGGACCGAGGGCCGACAGACGGCGCTTGTGCGTGATTTCGGCCAGCGGGTTGATCTGGTCCATGAACTGCGAAAGCTGCGAAGTGCCGAAGAACGAATTGATCACCGAAGAGAGCGTCTTGGCGTTGATCAGATCGACCGGCGTGAAGACTTCGTTGTCACGCACGTTCATACGCTCGCGGATGGTACGTGCCATACGCACGAAACCTACCGAAAACTGGTTCGAAAGCTGCTCGCCCACCGTGCGGACACGACGGTTCGAGAGGTGGTCGATATCGTCCACCTCGGTTTTCGAGTTGATGAGCTGGATCAGGTACTTGATGATGGCGATGATATCCTCGCGCGTCAGCGTGCGGATCGCCGGATCGATGTCCAAATCGAGCTTCTTGTTGATCCGGTAACGGCCGACATCGCCCAGGTCGTAACGCTTGTCCGAGAAGAAGAGCTTCTCGATCACGTCGCGGGCCGTAGCCTCGTCGGGCGGCTCCGAAGCACGCAACTGGCGATAGATATACACCACGGCTTCTTTTTCGGAGTTACACGGATCTTTCTGTAAAGTATTGTATATAATAGAGAAATCGATACCCGACAGATTCTCCTTATGCAGCAGAATCGTCTTGGCACCGCTCTCGATAATCTGGTCGATATGCTCTTCCTGGAGCACCGTTTCTCGGTCAACGATCACGTTGTTACGTTCGATCGAAACCACCTCGCCCGTATCTTCGTCCACGAAATCCTCGACCCAGGTCGAAAGAACCCTGGCGGCCAGCTTGCGGCCGACGGCCTTCTTCAGAGCGGCTTTGGTCACTTTCACTTCGTCCGCGAGATCAAAAATCTCGAGGATCTGCTGATCGGCTTCGAAACCGATGGCACGCAGCAGGGTCGTAACGGGCAACTTTTTCTTACGGTCGATGTACGCGTACATCACGTTGTTGATGTCGGTAGCGAACTCGATCCACGATCCCTTGAACGGGATGATACGAGCTGAATAGAGCTTCGTACCGTTGGTGTGCATGCTCTGTCCGAAGAACACGCCCGGCGAGCGGTGGAGCTGCGAAACGATGACGCGCTCGGCACCGTTGATGACGAACGTACCACGTTCGGTCATATAGGGAATCGTACCGAAATAGACATCCTGCACGACCACGCCGAAATCTTCGTGCTCGTCATCGGTACAATATAGTTTCAATTTGGCTTTTAAGGGAACACTATAAGTCAGGCCGCGTTCCAGACACTCTTCGATCGAATAGCGGGGCGGGTCGATATAGTAGTCGATGAACTCCAGAACGAAATTGTTTCTGGTATCGGTAATGGGAAAATTCTCCTGAAACACCTTATACAGCCCCTCGTTCTTACGATTCTCGGCCGTGGTGTCCATCTGGAAAAAATCCCGGAACGATTTAAGCTGTACCTCCAGCAAGTCGGGATAAGGCACCCGGTTCTTGACTGTCGAAAAGCTAACTCTTTGTTGTGTTTTTGTCGTGGACATCGGTAAAATCCAAATTAAAGTTGAAGGTTTAAGTATTCCGGGGGAAGCCCCCGCAGCGGACCTCTTCTAATCCCGCTAATGCCCCCAGTGTAAACAGATTACACCCTGAGAGCATCCAAACTTCCAAAGACCAGACACAGCTCCTGTCGGCACTTCTAATCTTTAGACCAGAAAAGGCATAGAGCTTACAGCAGCGTAAGCCCTATACCCTGAGTTTGTCCTGAAACTTTTAAGTAGAAACTACTTAACCTCAACTTCAGCACCTGCCTCTTCGAGCTGAGCCTTGATCGACTCGGCCTCCTCCTTGGAAACACCCTCCTTGATTGCTTTCGGAGCAGCATCAACCAAAGCCTTGGCATCGCCCAGCGACAGGCCTGCGATATCCTTCACAACTTTGATAACCTGGAGCTTCGACTGGCCAGCGTTCTTCAGAATCACGTCGAATGCGCTCTTCTCAGCGGCAGCAGCCTCTCCGGCGGCGGCAGCAGGCGCTGCAACAGCAACGGCTGCAGCTGCGGGTTCAATGCCGTACTCCTCTTTGAGGATCGTAGCCAACTCGTTTACCTCCTTAACTGTCAAATTTACCAATTCTTCAGCTAATTTTTTTACATCTGCCATAAGTTCAATCTTATTAAATTTTGTTTGAATTCTTGTTTGTTAATTTCTTTCTTCGAGCGTCTTTACGATACCCGCAATCTTTTGGCCTGCATTAGACTGCAATGCAGAGATAACATTCTTCGCAGGAGATTGCAGCAGGGCGATGATATCGCCGATAAGCTCCTCCCGGCTCTTAATGTTGCACAGAGTGTCCAACTGGTTGTCGCCTACATACACGCAGCCTTCCACGTACGCCGCTTTCAGTACCGGCTTGTCGGAAGTCTTGCGGAACTCCTTGATCAGCACCGCAGGCGTCTTGCCCGTGTGGGCGAACATTACCGAGGTCGAACCCTCCAATACTTTCACCAAATCAGCATCCGCTTTCTCCACCCGCTCCAGCGCTTTGGCAAGAAGCGTGTTCTTTACGACCACCAGCTTGATGTCGCTTTCGAAGCACTTGCGACGCAACGACGCAGTCTGCTCGGCATTCAAAGCCTCGATGTTCGTAATGTAAAAGTGAGGATACTCGTTGAGCTGCTCGGCGAGGCTGTCAATGACAACCAATTTTTCTTCCTTCGTCATCTCTTAAATCCTCCCTCTTATTTAGTTTCTACTGATTTAGCATCAATCTGCAAGCCAGGGCTCATAGTCGTCGAGAGGAAAATACTCTTAACATAAGAACCTTTCGCTGCAGCCGGTTTCAATTTCATAATCATGCTGAGCACCGTATTCACGTTATCGGCAATCTGCTCCGCAGAGAACGAAATCTTACCAACTGAAGTGTGGATAATACCGAACTTGTCCACTTTGAAGTCGATCTTACCCGATTTTACCTCACTTACAGCCTTTCCAACTTCCATCGTAACCGTGCCGGTCTTGGGGTTGGGCATCAGGCCGCGGGGACCCAGAATA
>OGDQ01001138.1_pt1 | contig 17079 bp, 13 predicted proteins | sample 1570451 | NCBI WGS metagenome assembly OGDQ01 (sample SAMEA2582171, study PRJEB24529) | metagenome | biome: Human gut stool | place: China | collected 2011 | reverse complement strand
GCATACTTTGGGACACAGCCCCGTTCATAGAGAGACGGAGCTGTGTTTTGATATCCTTCAGTTGTTCTTTTATATCCATTTTCAATATTAATTATTTACGGAAGGCAACGGAGAATAATCTTTGCTGTAGCGCAACATTTGTTCTACATAGTCTTCATCATAAGACACGGTAACGTCCGTGATATTTCCATCCTTGTCAGTCACCAGTTCATAAACCGGATTTATAAAACCTTTGTAAGGAGCCAGATTCAGTTTCTTATAGCGTGCCAACACTTCGGCGTGCAAAGCAGGATCAACCTTCACGGCATAATTTTCGACCAATGTACGGGCACCCTCAAAATCACCGGTCGATTTGATTCGCTGGATTTCAGCCAGCAGTTCACCAAACAACTGACGGACTTTCTCATAATCATTGACTACAACATAGGTCTTTCCGTCCCTCTTCACCATTTCGACCACTTTGTCGGGAGCACCTTTTTCAAATACCCAGCGGGCAATCAGCTGACGGTTGCGCATATGAGCTTCTTCGATATTATTTCCCGGTTCGATACGTACAAGCTGAGTCATCAGACCGTTCATCAGGAAAGTATAATATTCAGCTTTATAAGCCTCCGCATCCGGAACAAGTTTCAGTTCCACCAGTTTCGGGTCGGCCACATAATACAATCCGAACAGGTCGGCACGTGCTTCTTCTATAGTGGAACCATACGCTTTCAAAGCGTCAGGGTCTACTCCCGGAAGCAATTTGCCCGAACCATGTCCCAGACATTCATGTAAGTCTGTATGAAGTTCACCTGTCAGGTCGCCATATTGGTCGATCCGCTGTCTCTCTTCGTCATTGCAGACAAACTCTTCATTGAATCCGTTACCGTGGGCAGCTTTATTATAAGCATCTGTGATATTGCCGATAGTAACTGACTTAGAGCCGTGATGGGCACGAATCCAGTTAGCGTTCGGAAGATTGATGCCGATGGCAGTTGCAGGATATAAGTCGCCGGCAAGAATAGCGGCAGTGATCACCTTGGCAGATACCCCTTTTACCTTTTCCTTTTTGAAAGATTTATCAACCGGCGAATGATCTTCGAACCATTGCGCATTGCTGCTGATAATCTCTGTGCGGTGCGTAGCACCCAAGTCTTTGAAGTTGACCAGTGATTCCCAGCTGGCTTTCACTCCCAGCGGATCGCCGTAACTTTCTGTAAAGCCATTAACGAAGTCAATTCTTGAATCAAGGTCTTTCACCCAAAGGATAGCATATTCATCGAAGTCTTTCAGGCTGCCTGTTTCGTAAAATTGAATCAGTTTGCTGATCACAGCTTTCTGTGCATCATTTTCGGCAACCGTTTCCGCTTTCTTCAACCAGTACACAATCTTTTCAATCGCCTGAGTATAAAGTCCGCCTACCTTCCAGACTTTTTCCTGTATTTTCCCATCTTCTTTCACCAATCGGCTGTTGAGTCCGTAAGAAACCGGAGTTTCATCTTTTGGGTCTTTCATTGCTCCGTAGAAGCTTTCCGCTTCCTGCTGAGTGACTCCGTCGTAATAATTGCAGGCAGAAGTCAGCACCAAGTCTTCACCGTCCGCCTGATTTACACGCTTTGCCAGGATAGCCGGATCAAACATAACCGGGAAGAGCTCATCACAGAGTTGTTCGGCAGTCTGTCCTTCTGATAACGGAAGTAATTGGGCGTCCGTTCCGAGCACTGCCTGTTTCAAGAAGTCCTGCGAGAAACCGGGCACAAACTTTTCCATGCCGTAATGATGATGAATACCATTGGAGAACCATACCCGTTTGAGGTACACTTCCATATTTTTGAAGTCGGGAGCCGACTTGTCTCCTTTATAATTGGTGTAAACGGCTTCGAGCATCCGACGGATTCTCAGGTTATACTTTCCGTTCTGATCAAACAGGATGTCGCGTCCTTCCAGCGCAGCCTGAGTCAAGTAATAAACCAGTTCTTTCTGTTTCAGCGTCAAGGTTTCGAATTCGGGAACCTTGTACCGCAATATTTGTAAGTCTGCAAATTGTTCCACTGTATAATCAAATTTATCTGCCTCAGCAGTTGTTGTTTTGGCCCCACCGCAGGATGCAAGGATCGTAGCGGTAACTGCCATCGAAATAAAATGTTTTTTCATAATTACTGATATTGATTAATTAAATAAGAAAAGGAATTATCCCCGAACTTTTCATTCAGAGGTAATTCCTTTTGGTCAGTATCGGAAAACGCAATTACTTCTTACTTTCAGCGTGTTTCTTGCGATATCCGTTAGGAGTTTCACCTACGTTCTTGTAAAATGCAGCGTAAAAAGATTGACGATTTGCAAAGCCAACCATTGCACTGATTTCTTCCACATTCTTGTCGGCATAACGCTTGTCTGTCAACAAATGCAGAGCGTCTTTCACTCTGTACTCATTCAACAAACAAGAGTAGTTCATACCAAAACGAGAATTCACTACTGCAGAAAGGTAGCGAGTATTGGTCTTCAACTCTTTAGCCAAATCTTTAGCTGAATAGTCAGGATCTTTATACTTCTTCTGAACTACTACAATGTTCAGAATCTTGTCATACAACTCGTCTGCCAGTTCCGGTCTGATTAATGACCGATATGCAGCCTTCTTTTCTTTCTTTTCCCTCAAATTGTAGGGACGTTTCTTTGGAGCTTCCTCCGCTTTTTTGTTCTCTAAATCACTCATTGAATTAACTGGTTAGGGTTTGTTTATTTGTTATTAATTGCTCATTCGCAACGTTACATGTTACAAATGTCTTACTTTTTTTTTAAACACACAATTATTTTGTGCATTTTTTTTCTAATAAAACAATCAAAAACCTTGAAAAAGAGGAATTAAGGGTGAATAATAAGAAACTTTAACTCTTGGGGCATTAAAATCAAAACAGAAATCGAGACATGATAAAGATTGCTAAGGAAAAGCGTACCTTTGCCACAAAGTTTAAACAAATGTTGATGAAAGAAACTCTAAAATCATATTTCGGTTATGACAGCTTCCGACCCTTACAGGAAGAAATCATCCGCCACCTGTTGAACAAGCAGGATTCACTGGTACTGATGCCCACCGGAGGAGGTAAATCGATCTGTTATCAACTACCTGCATTGCTTTCTGAAGGAACGGCTGTAGTGGTCTCCCCGCTTATCTCACTGATGAAAGACCAGGTAGAAACATTGCAAGCCAACGGCATCGCAGCAGGAGCACTCAATAGCAGCAATGACGAAACGGAAAATACCAATCTCCGCCGTGCCTGTATCGAAGGACGCCTGAAACTGCTTTATATTTCACCGGAGAAGCTGATAGCGGAAAAGGACTATCTGTTGCGGGATATGAGTATTTCGCTCTTCGCAATTGACGAAGCCCACTGTATTTCCCAATGGGGACATGACTTCCGTCCTGAATATACACAAATGGGAATGCTCCATCAGCAATTTCCGCAGGTACCGATTATTGCATTAACGGCAACAGCCGATAAAATAACCCGTGAGGATATAATCCGACAGTTGCATCTGATACAGCCCCGGACGTTTATTTCTTCTTTCGACCGTCCCAACATCAGCCTGGACGTAAAACGCGGTTTTCAGGCAAAAGAGAAGAATAAAGCGATTCTGGAGTTTATCCATCGCCACAGAGAAGAAAGTGGAATCATTTATTGTATGAGCCGTAATAAAACGGAAACTGTAGCACAAATGCTGCAAAAGCAGGGAATCCGATGCGGTGTCTACCATGCCGGATTGTCTCCGCAGCATCGGGACGAGACTCAGAATGACTTCATTAATGACCGTATTCAGGTAGTATGCGCCACCATTGCTTTTGGTATGGGAATTGACAAATCGAATGTCCGATGGGTTATTCATTATAATCTTCCTAAAAGTATTGAAAGTTTTTATCAGGAAATCGGGCGTGCCGGACGGGATGGCTTACCAAGCGATACTGTATTGTTCTATTCACTGGGCGATCTGATCCTGTTAACTAAATTCGCCACAGAAAGCAACCAACAGACAATCAATCTGGAAAAGTTGCAACGTATGCACCAATACGCAGAAGCGGACATCTGCCGCAGAAGAATCCTGCTGAGCTATTTCGGAGAAACCTCAACAGAAGATTGTGGCAACTGTGATGTCTGTAAAAACCCTCCACAACGCTTTGACGGTACAGTCATCGTACAAAAAGCGTTGAGCGCCATAGCTCGTGCAGAACAACAAATAAGTACAGGGATATTAATTGATATTCTTCGTGGAAGTTATTCGGCAGAAGTTACGGCAAAAGGATATCAGGAATTAAAGACGTTTGGCGCAGGAAGAGACATACCACCTCGTGACTGGCAGGATTATTTACTTCAAATGCTACAACTAGGCTATTTCGAAATAGCCTACAATGAAAATAACCATCTCAAAATCACTCCAAGCGGAAGTAACATTCTTTTTGGAAAAGCGAAAGCAATGCTTGCCGTGATTCATCGGGAAGAAATCGTCACAGGAAAAGGGAAAAAGAAGAAGGTGGTCATCGCAAAAGAACTTCCTTTCGGTATCCCCGGTGGAGAAAACGAAGATTTATTCGAAGCACTACGGGGATTGCGGAAACAGATTGCCGATCAGGATGGTCTTCCGGCATATATCATTCTATCGGATAAGGTGTTGCATCTGCTCAGTATTTCACGGCCGACTACCATCGAAGCATTCGGAGAAATCAGTGGTATCGGAGAGTTTAAGAAGAAGAAATATGGAAAAGAGTTTGTGAATCTGATTAAGCAGTTTGTATAATAATGTATTGAGCCGTCCCATCGATTTACCTTTAATAAAGAGTAACTTATTCAAGCGTAACCAGGAAGGACCATATAATAAGATGAGTAAACAAAAAAGGGAAGCAATCGCTTCCCTTTTTTGTTTAATTCAAGAACATCCGATCTATTTAGCCTATAATCCATTTACTGCCCGGTATGAATGAGATAATCTTTGTCGTTATATAACAGCAGACAAATGTAGTCACTGCAATACATGGGATGGCGGAAACAGTAGGCAGTTCCAGCGTATTTTTGAATACTGTCGCCCATAACCCGAGCCAGAATATATGCATAAGGTACATACCATAGCTAAGTTTCGACATATCTGTTACGAAACGCGGAGCTTCCGGCCGATTTATACAAGTGAAGAGAAGGAATGTACCCGCTGTAAGAAGTACACAGTTAATCGTACAGAAAGCCCATCCTATTTCTATGACAGGGGTAGAATGAGTAATTCCGGGAATAGCCTGTATATAGAATGAGTAAATAGTCAGCGCAGCCCCGGCAACCATTGAAATGAGTCCTACAATGAAACGTTTGGAACGATCCCATTTTAAGTGTACACGTATGTAGTGTGCCAACACAAGATATCCAAGATAGCCTGAGAAATACCACAACATATGGTATTCGTTCCAAAAACACTGCCCCACACTTCACCAAACCAGCGATTGAAGTACGGCATACACGTTGATAACAGGAACAGTCCTATGAAGAAACGTTCTTCTTTTGCAGTGGCTTTACTCAACCAAGGAGATATAATAGGTATAAACAGGTAAAGACTTATCAGGGGATACATGAACCAAAGGTGTCCGGCAAGCGTCGGGAAGTTCAGGAATATTCGAGACATATCCTTTATTGATGTCTCGCTGTCTATCTGTCCCCACAACATCGGCAGGATACTATAGAGTATCATAAATATAAAAAACGGTGGCAGGATATGAGTGAAGCGTCGGCGGTAGAACTGCCATGAAGTCTGTCCCTCCTTCATCGGTACCAGCAGATAAGCAGAGACAATCATAAACAATGGTACTGCCATGCGTGAAAAACCATCGTACACGGCCACCCACAATCGGTCTGCTTCACTGGCTAAAAAAGATTGCGGTCCCGCCATGTCCGTAGATCCGGCAGCACCATAAAAGTTTTCACTGGCGTGTACCACCATAACGAGGAAACATGCGAACACGCGCACGTAATCTAAAAAAACAATACGTTTCATTTTCTGTTTGGGTATTAATTAGTAGTAATATGTTTTTAGTTTTGTCTTTTATTTACATTGTTTCAGCTGCTCGTGCAAATCAGCAGGAGGTATGCCCAGCGAAATAGCTTTTTCAAAGTCCATCTTTGCCAATGCTTTCTTTTTCTGTGTCAGATAAATATTGCCACGCAACAAATAGGCATCCGCCGAAGAAGGATTCAGGCGAATAGCTTCCTCCAAATCGACCAAAGCCAGATCTTCATGCTTCATCTCCCGTTCCACATCTGCACGGGCAATGTAAAGAGTCGCGTCTTCGGGAGTTGCCGTAATCATCTTATTAAGAATTTCGAGCGCTTCCTTGAATTTTCCTTCTTTCTGTTCCAAGGTAGCCAGCCCAAGCCGACCGCTATAACTTTGCGGGTCAATCTCCAACAAGCGATTATAATCGATTCGTGCCGCGGGGTAATCCCTCCGGAGCACATAGATATATGCCCGCATCAACAGCGCTTCTTTATTCTGTTTATCTTCGTCAAGTACCTGACAATAATCGGTATAAGCACGGTCTGTATTCCCCATTTCCAGATTAATCGCAGCTCGGTCCAGCAGAATAGGTACTGCCAATGGAGCAAAGTTCAGCGCAAAAGAATAAGATTCGAGTGCCTTGTCATATTCACCCAACCGACGCTGCACCAATCCCAGATTGGAAAAAAGCATAGCATTCTTTGCATTCTTCGGCTCCAGTTTCAAAGCCTGAAGCAGTAGTTCTTCGGCTTTGGAAAGACTGTCCATTTCGATATATTCAATTGCCTTTTCTGATAATTGCTGATAGGTCTGCGCACACAGGGCAACCGGAAAGCTAAGAAATAAAATTAAAATAATTCTTATCATGATTCAAATATTAATCCAAAGGATAGGCATCAAAAGCGAACAACTCGGTCGACAGATAGCGTTCTCCCGTATCAGGTAACAACGCAACGATTTTTTTGTTCCTGAACTCCGGACGCTGTGCCAACTGTCGGGCTGCATATACGGCCGCTCCCGAAGAGATTCCGGCCAGCAAACCTTCTGTCGCAGCCAGCTCTCGCCCCGCACGAATGGCTTCGTCATCGGGCACACCTATCACTTCATCCACTACAGAAGCATCATAAAGTTTCGGAATAAAATTCGCCCCGATTCCCTGTATGCGGTGTGATGCTGCCTGACCTCCTGCCAATATGGGAGACGACGCAGGTTCAACCGCAACGATATGAACATCCGGATTATGTTTTTTTAAGGCGCGTGCCACGCCGCAAATCGTACCTCCGGTTCCTACTCCGGCAACGAACACTGCCACTTCACCATCCGTATCCCGCCAGATTTCCTCTCCTGTTGTCCGCTCATGGACAGCAGCATTCGAAGGATTTTCAAACTGTTGCAGGATCACAGATCCGGGGATACTATCGCGCAACTCCTGCGCCTTGGCAATAGAAGCAGCCATCCCGCCCAAGCCATCTGTTAGCACAATCTGCGCCCCCAGTGCTTTCAACAGGTTTCGCCGTTCCAAGCTCATCGTTTCGGGCATAGTCAATATCAAGTGATACCCTTTAATGGTAGCTACCATCGCCAGTCCGACTCCCGTATTTCCGCTGGTCGGTTCGATAATGGTGGCACCGGGTTTCAGTGCCCCGCGGGCCTCCGCATCTTCAATCATAGAAAGAGCGACTCTGTCTTTTACGCTTCCCGCCGGATTAAAAGCCTCCAGTTTAGCGATAATATTCTGATTAAGACCATACTTTCCACTATATCCGGAAAGTTCCATTAGAGGTGTATTACCCACTAAATCTGTTAATTTATTCGCAATTTTTGCCATCATTCACCTCGTTTTATCAGGTTGATGCGCAAAGATACAGAAAAGAATTGTACCTTTGTCTCCGTTCAATATTTTTAAGTTTATAGATATGAAAAAGAGAATCCTGCAATTTCTCACGACTTATTTTTTGTTCGTTCTTCTGTTTGTCCTTCAAAAACCTATTTTCATGGCTTACTACCATGAACTCTATACAGACGCCTCAATCGGCGATTATTTCAGCGTGATGTGGCACGGCTTGCCGCTGGATTTCTCACTGGCAGGATATCTGACTGCCATCCCGGGCTTCCTGCTTATCGCTTCCGCCTGGACGAAATCTTCCATACTACGCCGCATCCGGCAAGGTTACTTTGGAATCATCGCTTTTGTGATGTCCTGCATCTTCATCATCGATCTGGGCTTATACGGTTTCTGGGGATTCCGGCTGGATGCCACCCCGATCTTCTACTTCTTCTCATCTCCGAAAGATGCCATGGCAAGCGTCAGCTTCTGGTTCATATTACTCGGAATCCTAGCTATGCTGATCTATGCAGCCATCCTCTACGGTATTTTCTACGCCGTACTTATCCGGGAGAAAGCACCGTTGAAGATACCTTATCAGCGGCAGTATGTATCTCTCGTCCTTTTATTACTGACAGCTGCGCTCTTCATTCCTATCCGTGGCGGTTTTTCCGTATCGACAATGAACCTGAGCAAAGTATACTATAGCCAAAACCAACGGATGAATCATGCAGCCATCAATCCGGCATTCAGTTTTATGTATTCTGCTACCCATCAAAACAATTTCGATAAGCAATATCGGTTTATGGACCCGAAAGTTGCAGATGACCTGTTGGCCGAAATGCTGGATAAACCTGTGGCAGCAACAGACAGTATCCCGCAAATTCTAAATACTCAACGCCCGAATATCATCTTTATTATCCTCGAAAGTTTTTCTACACACTTAATGGAAACAATGGGGGGACAGCCGAATGTAGCAGTGAATATGGATAAATTCGGTAAAGAAGGAGTGTTATTCACTAATTTCTACGCAAACAGTTTCCGGACGGATCGAGGACTGGCATCTATTATCAGTGGTTATCCCGGTCAGCCGAGTACCAGCATAATGAAGTATCCTGAGAAAACGGACGGACTTCCTTCCATTCCTCGCAGTCTGAAAAATGCCGGATACAGTTTGGAATACTATTACGGAGGGGATGCAGACTTCACCAATATGCGCTCTTATTTGGTTTCATCGGGTATTGAGAAGATTATCTCCGAGACGGATTTTCCTTTGTCCGAACGTCAGGGTAAATGGGGAGCACCGGATCATACACTTTTCCAACGTTTCCTGAAAGACCTCAAAGAAGAGAAGCAGCAGGAACCTTTCTTTAAAATCGTGCAAACATCAAGCAGTCACGAGCCGTTTGAAGTTCCGTTCTACCGATTAGACGATAAAGTGCTGAATGCTTTCGCCTATGCTGATAGTTGCGTAGGAGATTTTGTGAGACAGTATAAGGAGACCCCGATGTGGAAGAATACACTGATCGTACTTGTACCGGATCATTTGGGAGCTTATCCGCGTCCGGTAGAAAATCCGCTGGAAGGGCATACAATTCCGCTAATACTGATCGGAGGAGCCGTGAAAGAACCACGAGTAGTAGACACATACGCTTCGCAGATCGATATTGCCGCTACGCTGCTTTCTCAGCTCGGATTGCCGCATGATGACTTTACTTTCAGCAAGAATATCTTTAATCCGTCTTCTCCCCACTTCGGGTATTTCACGGAACCGACACTGTTTGGCATGGTGACTGCGGAAAATCAATTAGTGTACAATCTGGATGCCAACACCGTCCAGATAGATGAGGGGACAGAGAAAGGAGCCAATCTGGAAAAAGGCAAAGCCTTCCTTCAGAAACTATATGATGACCTGGCTAAGCGATAAGATCAGACAAATCCACCTTTTAATAATACGATTTATTTTATGATAGAATTTCTTTCGGATATAGACACCCAACTGCTTTTGTTCTTCAATGGAATACATTCGCCTTTCTGGGATTACTTCATGAGTGCATTCACAGGTAAAGTTATATGGGTCCCGATGTATGCCAGTATCTTATATATACTGCTCAAGAATTTTCATTGGAAAGTGGCTTTGTGCTATGTGGTAGCGATCGCCCTCACTATCACGTTTGCCGATCAGATGTGCAATAGTTTTCTTCGTCCGCTGGTAGGTCGCCTGCGTCCCTCCAATCCGGAAAATCCGATAGCGGATTTGGTCTATATTGTGAATGGAAGACGAGGAGGAGGATTCGGTTTCCCTTCCTGTCATGCTGCCAATTCTTTCGGACTTGCCATATTTCTGATTTGCCTGTTCCGTAAACGCTGGTTAAGCATATTTATCGTACTTTGGGCATTTACCAACTCTTATACACGCCTGTACCTGGGATTGCATTATCCCGGTGATTTAGTAGCAGGAGCCATTATCGGTGGATTCGGAGGTTGGCTGTTCTACTTTATCGCCCACAAGTTAACGGCACGACTTCAGTCAGACACTCCTGTTCCTGGAAAGAGTGCCGGAATGAAACAAACAGAAGTTATGATCTATACCGGATTGCTGACTTTAGCAGGCATTATCATCTATTCCATCGTGCAAAGTTAGTTTATAACATGGGCAAAAGAAATATCATCCATAAGTTATTCCACAATCTCAAAAAGCCTGAAGGCTTTTGGGGAAGAGTCATTCTCCGGGAAATGAACAAACGACACACTTTGCTTTCCGAATGGGGAATGTCACATATAGTATGGAATAAGGAATGGAATGTGCTCGACATTGGTTGCGGTGGCGGAGCCAATCTTACACAGCTGATGCATCGCTGTCCGCAAGGAAAAGCATACGGCATTGACATTTCTCCGGAAAGTGTCCTTTTCGCACAGAAGAAAAACAAGAAATATCTTTCCACCCGCTGTTTTATAGAACAAGGCACGGTAGACACACTGCCTTATACCGATGAAATGTTCGACGTGGTCACTGCCTTCGAGACGGTTTACTTTTGGAACGATCTTCCGAAAGCATTCACCGAAGTAACACGGGTATTAAAGCGAAACGGACATTTCCTGATTTGCTGCGAACTGAATAACCTGTCAGTCAAAACTTGGACAAATCTGATTGACGGGATGATTATTCGTTCTTGTGATGAATTGAAATCCATACTCTTGCAGTCCGGCTTTGTCTCCATTGCTTCATATAAGCATGAAAAAGGGCCTTTGTGCATAGTAGCCCGGAGAAGAGCTGAGTAATAACCTTATCGGGCTAATACGATTTCTGAATAAGGAAATCCGCCCCCTGGATATAATGACTCCCAGCTACCTTTTAGTAAATCATATACATAAATCAGCCTTCCATTCCGACTACCATCAAACAATACATAAAGCTCCTGTTTCTTAAAATCATCCGAAACAAGTGTGGCTACTGAACACGCAGCATTAGGGAATGTGGTGAAAGGTTCATCCAGCATCTTTGTAGTCGGGTTCCATAGCCTAAATTCTGTTCCATCTCCCTCTGTTATTGTAGCACCATTTCTCTTCGATACGATATATCCGCCAACACGTGTATATTTAGCCGTTCCCATACCTTCTACAGGCTTAACTATCCAAAAAGGGATCAATGCCACAGCCTCTATCGGTTCGCCAACATATATACTTTTCTCTTCTATATTTTGCCCGTTCAAGACTACTGGTGAAAAAGTTCCATCGCCGTTATCAGCCGAACAGAGTATATTTCCATCACTCATTTGTATACAGGGATAACGTGACAATGCTTCAGCCTTCATCCCTTCGGGCAGCAGAAAACCATAATCAGGTTTCTCCGGCACATACATTCTGGTATAGGGCATCACATTAACTGTTTTAACAAATAAACGGTCTCCGCCTTGATATACCCCAAATACAGAGTTAGCGGTCGCTATCCCCATTGTTACAAGCTGATCAGCTCCCGGCTTTTCCCAATAGTTCATAGAAAGATCATAAAGTCCGGTCGTACGGCGATCATCCTTCGTCCATACTCCACTAAGGCTCCAGCTTCCGGGAAGGTTGACTACACAAGAGAAGTCTTGATTGTCTGCAAGTCGTACTATCTCTGCCGTCTGAGGCTTTTCAAGATTGATGTATTCGATAGCATGAGGACGGTGGGTATTGGAACGGGAATTAATGATACCATAAAGCTGAAAATCTTTGGGTGCCTGTCCATCCGCCACCGAAATCTTTCCTAAAGACATCATTTGACCGGAGCGGCGTAACAAGATTTCCGTTGTAGAAGCAGGCCAGTGTCCGGGAGCCAGAAAAGTAATGCTCGTAGCCGTCTTTTCCGTTATAACACCCCGTCCTCCTTTAGCATATCCTTCATGCAGCACTTCGTCTTGAAGCGGCCAGCGAATATCGAACATGATTTCATCATTGTCTTGAAATCCTTTCGCCATTATCGTTACCTTCTCACCGGGCTTGAATACTGTTCCCGAAGCAGGCATTACAACATTGGTTACTAAAATCGGTTGTTCGTCCTTGTCATCAGAACTACACGCTGCAAGCAGCAAACCCAACAGTAAGAATAGATAATTTTTTGTCATAGCACTTGTGTATTAATCTGTGCAAATGTACTGTTTTTCATTAGCAAATATCTTACTCTTTTACTTTTTAACAGTCCGACTAGTTTTTTCTCCCAACGGACTCATTTTCTTCAGTAAAAAAACAAAGAAACGGAATGAACAAAAAAGAGGCTGAACTCCATTTAAAGAATCCAGCCTCCATATATCTTATTCAGAATATCTGTTTAAGCCTTCTTGATATAGTCAACAATCCACTGTCCTACTTCCTTTGTACCGTATTTGGCACCATCGGCCACTTGAATTTCAGGTGTACGTACGTTTTCATCCAGTGATGCATCAACCGCCTTACGAATCAGCGCACCTTCTTCCTTGCAGTCGAAGTATTCAAATAACATAGCTACAGACAGAATCTGTGCCAACGGGTTCGCAATATTCAAGCCCTTCGCCTGTGGCCATGAACCATGAATCGGTTCGAATACTGGAGTACTTTCACCGGTAGAAGCTGAAGGAAGCAATCCCATAGAGCCGCTGATAACAGAACCTTCGTCAGTCAGAATATCCCCGAATGTATTTTCAGTCACCATCACGTCAAAGAAAGCTGGTTCTTGGATCATCTTCATGGCAGCATTATCCACAAACATATAGTCAGTTGTCACCTCCGGATAATTGGGAGCCATTTCCTGTGCAATCTGACGCCACAGACGGGAAGAAGCCAGAACATTTGCCTTGTCTACCACAGTCAGGTGCTTTCTGCGTTTCATTGCATATTCAAAAGCAACTTTCAGGATACGTTCAATTTCCGGACGAGTGTAGTAGTTTGTATCGTATGCTTTATCATTATCCTGATATTTCTCACCGAAGTACATACCGCCGGTCAGCTCACGGATGCAGATGAAATCCGCATTCTCAACCAGTTCCGCACGCAACGGAGATTTATGGATCAGGCATTTGAATGTCTGTACCGGACGAATATTAGCAAACAATCCCAATTTCTTACGCATTGCCAGCAATCCCTGCTCCGGACGAACTTTCGCAGTAGGGTCATTATCAAACTTCGGATCACCTACGGCCGAAAACAAAACAGCATCTGCATTCTTGCAAACCTCATATGTTTCTTCCGGGAACGGATCACCTACTTTATCAATCGCATCTGCACCGCAGATTGCATATTCGTAACTTACTTTGTGGCCAAACTTCTCGCAAACGGCACTCATTACATCTACACCTTGTACCGAAATCTCCGGTCCGATACCGTCGCCTGCTAATACAGCAATTTTAAAATCCATGTTACTTTTCTTTTTATCTTTTATACTACTCAAAGTTAATTAATCTCTGTCATATCGGAAGCATCAAATGCATGTTAATATAAAATCAACTTATTCTTCAAGTAGATTCAACATCTTCATTGTTGCTTTGATGGCAGCCTCCGTCTGGTCGGCATCAAGTCCACGGGTACGGAACACCTGTTCGTCATAGTTCCAGGTAATTACTGTCTGCACAAATGCATCCGTACGCCCACCCGGTGGGATAGATACCGCATAATTCGTCAACATGGGGAATTTACGTCCTAACGTCACTTTATAAATTTTGCGCAACGCACGTACGAAAGCATCATACTGACCATCGCCACTTGAACTTTCTTCGTATTCCTTTCCGTTTATTTCGATCTTTAAAGTCGCCATCGGTTTCAGACCGTGAGCCAGATTTACAAAATAACTCTTCAGCTTGACCTTCTCGCCTATCGCCCCGTGTTTCAATACATCCGATACAATATACGGCAAATCCTCCTGAGTCACCAATTCTTTCTTGTCCCCCAGTTCAATGATTCGCTCCGTTACCTTGCGCATGGCATCTTCATCGAGTTCCAGTCCCAGATCTTCGAGATTCTTACGGATATTTGCCTTTCCACTTGTTTTTCCTAAAGCATACTCACGCTTACGTCCGAAACGTTCGGGAAGTAAATCATTACAATACAAATTATTCTTATTATCGCCGTCGGCGTGAACGCCTGCAACTTGTGTAAAGACATTCTCTCCCACAATCGGTTTATTGGCAGGAATCACAATACCGGAATAGGACTCTACCACCCGACTGACATCATTCAGGCGGCTTTCGTCAATATTGGTCATTGCATTGAAATGATCTTTCAGAATAGCCTGCACACTGGAAAGGGGTGCATTACCGGCCCGTTCGCCAAGTCCGTTAATCGTAGTATGCAGTCCTCTGACACCGCTCAACACGGCAGCCAGCACATTACTTACCGCCAGATCATAATCATTATGCGCGTGAAAATCAAAATGGGTATTCGGATAACGCTTCTTCATCTTCCGCATATATTCTATCACCTGCAGCGGGTTCAGGATTCCCAATGTATCGGGCAACATATAACGTCTGATGCTTGTCTGCTTCAAGCCATCCATCAACTGAAACACATATTCGGGAGAATCTTTCATTCCGTTACTCCAGTCTTCCAGATATACATTCACTCCGATATCCTGTTCATCTGCGTAATGTACTACGTTGATAATATCTGCGATATGTTCTTCGGGAGTCTTTTTCAATTGTTGGGTGCAATGTTTCAATGACCCCTTACAAAGAAGATTGATGACACGGCACCCGGTACGTTGTATCCAGTCCACCGAAGTATGACCGTCCACAAATCCCAACACTTCCACTTTCTGAAGCAGATTGCGGCGGGCTGCCCAATCACAAATCATCTTCACGGCTTCAAACTCACCTTCCGATACACGTGCTGAAGCAACCTCTACCCGGTCTACCTTCAAATCCTCCAATAGTAAACGGGCAATCATTAGTTTCTCATGGGGCACAAAAGATACTCCGCTGGTTTGTTCACCGTCACGGAGCGTTGTGTCCATGATCTCTATTTTGACGCCTTGTTTTCCCATTCTTCTATTTTATTTTTATTGCTTAGCAAGAAGTCTATGTCATCCAGTCCGTTCATCAGACAAAGTTTCTTATAAGCGTTGATTTCAAAATGTTCACTCTTGCCTGTAGCCTTGTTAGTAATGGTCTGTTCGGGAAGATTCACCTCCACTTCCATTTTCGGGTCAGCATAGATAGAGTCGAACAATTCCTGAAGAAATCCTTCTGTAACGACTACCGGAAGCACGAAGTTATTCAACTCGTTATTCTTGTGAATATCTGCAAAGAAACTAGAGACTACCACCCGGAAACCATAACCCGCAATAGCCCAAGCAGCATGCTCGCGGCTCGAACCGGAACCGAAGTTCTTCCCTGCCACCAATACCTGTCCCCCATAAGTAGGATTGTTCAGCACAAATTCTTCATTCAGTGAACCGTCGGCATTATAACGCCAGTCACGAAACAGATTATCGCCGAAGAACTTTTCTTCACGAGTCGTTGCTTTCAGGAAACGGGCCGGAATAATCTGGTCAGTATCTACATTTTCTAAAGGGAGAGGTACACAAGTACTTGTTATTATATTAAATTTTGTCTTAGCCATCTTTGTCTACTATTTTAAGATTTGCAATTTCTCGATTGTCAATTACATTAATTCTCTCGGATCGGTAATCACCCCTGTCACCGCTGCGGCAGCAGCTACCAGCGGACTGGCAAGCAAAGTGCGTGCACCGGGTCCCTGACGCCCTTCAAAGTTACGGTTACTGGTAGATACGGAATATTTTCCGGCAGGAATCTTATCATCATTCATCGCCAGACAAGCAGAACATCCCGGTTGGCGGATTGCAAAACCGGCTTCCGTCAATATCTTGTCTATTCCTTCCTTCCGAATCTGCGCATCTACCATCCATGAACCCGGAACCAGCCATGCTATCACGTTTTCCGCTTTCTTACGTCCTTTCACAATAGAGGCAAACGCACGGAAATCTTCGATACGGCCGTTTGTACAAGCACCGAGGAACACATAATCAATCTTCTTGCCCAACAAAGATTCGCCTGGTTGAAAGCCCATATAATCCAGTGACTTCTTGAAAGAAACCTGTGCTGTTTCACTCATTCCTTCAGTAGTAGGAATATGCCGGGTGATCCCCATCCCCATTCCCGGATTCGTTCCGTAGGTAATCATCGGTTCAATATCAGCCGCTTCGAAACGGACTTCTTTATCAAACACGGCATCATCATCACTCTTCAATGTCTTCCAATAAGCCAAAGCCTTGTCCCATGCTTCGCCTTGCGGAGCACTTTCACGTCCTTTGATATATTCAAAAGTCACTTCATCCGGAGCAACCATACCACCACGCGCACCCATTTCAATAGAAAGGTTGCAAAGGGTAAGACGTCCCTCCATTGTCAGATTGCGGATAGCCGAACCTGCATATTCCACGAAGTAACCCGTAGCACCACTGGTAGTCATCTTAGACATCATATACAGAGCCACATCCTTTGCAGTCACCCCTTTACCCAGTTCACCGTCTACAGTGATACGCATTGTTTTCGGTCTCGACTGGAGAATACATTGTGAAGCCAGCACCATTTCCACCTCGCTCGTTCCGATACCGAAAGCAATCGCTCCCATTGCACCGTGAGTAGAAGTGTGAGAGTCACCGCAAACAATCGTCATTCCCGGCAAGGTCAAACCACGTTCGGGACCTACCACATGAATAATACCATTCTTCGGATGCATCATACCGTAGTGTGTCAAACCAAAATCCTTCGCATTCT
>OGDQ01001136.1_pt1 | contig 17092 bp, 15 predicted proteins | sample 1570451 | NCBI WGS metagenome assembly OGDQ01 (sample SAMEA2582171, study PRJEB24529) | metagenome | biome: Human gut stool | place: China | collected 2011 | reverse complement strand
CTCTTTCTCCGGAAATGGGTAATAACAAAGGTGGTGGTTTATCCGGTTTGGCTGCTTCCTTTTTAGGAAGTGGAGTTACTATGGGAGATGGTACTGATGCCTTAAATGCTTCCCTATCTGCTGATATTGTTTCTTCTACTCCTTTTTTACTGGAGCTTTCTGCAATGGAGATACCGGTAACAAAGAATAAAGTCATGTCATTGAACACTTATTTAGATGAAGAAACATCTCCCTGGTGGAGTTATGTAATCGGGCTTCCAGGCATGGTAATTGGTGGGGTAAAGTCTTTGTTTACTGAGGAGGATGAAATTGCATCTTTTGATAAAACAAGTCAGGGCGCAATTGAGCTTTCAAAGAAAGATTCGAGGAAGATTGCGACTCTAAAGAAAATGATAGCTGCCTCTGTGGATAAGAAAACCTCAATGACTTCTATTTCTGTGACTTTTCAGGACCCTAAGGTTGCTGCAGTCGTAGCCGATTCCGTAGTGAAGAAACTGCAGGAGTATATAATAGACTATCGTACCTTCAAGGCAAAAGAAGATTGTATCTATTTGGAGAAACTTTTCAAAGAACGTCAGCAAGAATATTATGTTGCTCAGAAGAAATACGCAGACTATCTGGATTCTCATGATAACCTGATTTTGCAGAGTGTTCGTGCTGAACAGGAACGTTTGCAGAATGATATGAGCCTTGCTTACCAGGTATACAGTCAGGTTGCCAGTCAGCTTCAGGTTGCCAGAGCTAAAGTTCAGGAGGAAAAACCTGTATTTGCTGTTGTAGAACCTGCTGTTGTCCCCTTGGAACCTTCAGGAATCAGTAGAAAGGTATATGTTTTAGCTTTTATTTTCCTATCAGTTTGTATTGTTATCTTTTGGAATTTATTCGGAAAAGATTTTCTGAATAAGTTCAAAGAAGTATGTGCCTAAAATCAATCTTTAATGTGATATGGTATCAACCACCAGTCAAATCAATAAATTTATAGAATTTGTAGCAGTTCTGGGAGACCTGATCATTCTGAATCTGGTATTGTTCTTTCTCCTTTTCTTTTGGGAGGAAGCTTTTGTTTCTTTACCTTTTTCTTGTAGAGTCTCCTGGATGATGACTTCGTTAAGCCTCTGTTATCTGGCCTGTTCCGGTTCTCGCGGGAGGGTTTGGGACAGTCGGGGAATTCTCCCTGACCAACTTGTATTGCGTGTATTGAAGAATATTATAGCTTTTTCCATCTTTTGGGCATGTATCATGACTTTTAGTGGAATCTCTATTTATTCTCCTCTTTTCTTTGTCGCTTATTTCTCTTTTCTCTTTGTCATCTTAAGTATTTATCGCATTATCATCCGTCATTTCCTGATAGTCTATTGTGCTAAGGGCAAACATAGGCGTTATGCTGTCTTTATAGGAGGGGGGAATAATATGCAAGTGTTGTATGAGGAGATGGAAAGTTCTTTAGCCTCTTCCCTATATGAGGTTGTGGGTTATTTTGATATAAAACCGAATGAAACCTTTTCCTCCCAATGTTCCTATCTAGGTAATCCCGACGGTTTTTCAGATTTTATGTTCGCACACCCGGGTATCAAGCATGTTTTTTGTTCTCTGTCGATGGAGGAGGGGCGTTATAATTTTTCTATTATGAATCATTGTGAAAACCATTTGCTTTATTTTCATGGTGTTCCTAATGTATGTAAAGGTTTTCCTCGTCGTATCTGGCACAGTATGGTTGGCAATATGCCTATTTTGAATCTGCGTTATGAGCCTTTGGGTAAGATGGAGAATCGTATGTTGAAACGGCTGTTCGATATTGTCATCTCCGGTCTTTTTCTAGTTACTGTTTTTCCTTTTGTTTATCTCATAGTTGGAAGTATCATAAAGTTGACTTCTCCCGGTCCTGTATTCTTTAAGCAAATGCGTACGGGGTTGAACGGTGGAGATTTTGTGTGTTACAAATTCCGTTCCATGAGAGTGAATGATGAAGCTGACAGCAAACAGGCTACGGTTGATGATCCCCGAAAAACTCGTTTTGGGAACTTTCTCCGTCGTTCTAATATAGACGAACTTCCCCAGTTTATTAATGTCTTTAAAGGTGAAATGTCTATAGTAGGTCCCCGTCCTCACATGTTGGCTCATACGGAGACTTATGCCCGTTTGATTGATAAATATATGGTACGGCACTTTATTAAACCTGGGGTAACCGGTTGGGCTCAAACGCATGGTTTTCGTGGTGAAACGAGGGAACTTTCACAGATGGAAGGACGTGTTAGAGCTGATATTTGGTATATGGAGCACTGGACATTGGTGCTTGACATATATATCATTTATAAAACTGTGGCGAATGTTGTCATTGGGGAAAAAAATGCATATTAATATGTAGATAATTGAATGTCTATGTTGGTTAAAAAACGTTTTGAATTTGTTGATATTGCTAAAGGTATATGTATCTTGCTTATTATAAGAGGTCACATTAATTACTCATTTTTTCCAAAGTGGGTTAATGAGAATGAGTTTTATACAATCTGGTATGTGTCTGGGTTCTATCTTATTGGTGGCTTTTTCTTGAAAGAAGCTGATTTACTAAATCCAAAAGTTCTTTTGAAAAAGAAGATACCTGCATTGTATCTTAAATCTTTATACTTTTTCTTGCCTGCTACACTATTGCATAATTATCTATTGCAGATAGGGTATTATCCAGCTTCGATAAAACCTTTTATAACTCTTTCTGATTGGGGAAGAGCGTTAGGTAAAGTTTTTATGGGAATGAGTTTTGAAAAATTGGTTGAGCCCCTTTGGTTTGCTTTAGCATTGTTTTATGGATTAGTATTCCTTTCTATTATGGCTTATGGATTGAAAAGTATCAATAAATATAGTCATCTGAATATGTTTATCGTTTCATTAATAGCGTGTGCAATATCTGGTTACATTTCCAATTATACAGATATTCATTTTCCTCCAAGAATAGCTACAGCTGTATCTTCAACTGTCTTGATCTATTTAGGGTATTTGATATTAAACAGTAGCTATAAGTCTTTCAATAATAAGTGTATATTTGTGATATCTTTAGTGATTTTACTATCTTATACTTATACCATAGGTGCAGCACCTGGGCTGTTAATAGGAATGATTATTAATGAATATCCGGATATTATTACGTTACTTGTCGGAACATTGGCTGGCGTATATTTTATTTGCTATCTTAGCTGTTACTTAGAACATTCTGTTTTAGGGGTAATTTTAGCTCATTGTGGTAAGGAATCATTTTACCTTATGGCGCTTCACATTATGTTTATTCGCTTGCTGGCTATTCTATTGTCCAAGTATCCCATATGTGGCATTAGTATAGATGACTTTACTTTTAATACGAACTTCATAGGTTTCTTTATTTTATTTTTGGGATCAATAGTCTTAACGTTTATTTCGATTACCCTTGTGCGTAGGATAAAAAGATTGATTTGTAAAATAGGGTATTGTGATGAACCTTAAGTATAATATTAGAATGATTTGTGGAAAATTAGAGTACGAGTTAGGACGATCTCATGTATTTATTTGTAGGCTACTTTGTATATGATTTTTTTATAAAATTTGGTTGGCATAAAGATAGATATACGCAGGCTGTAGGTAAATCTTTTTTAGGGAATGTTATTTTATGAACAATATTAAAAGAAAGACATCGAAGTCACTCTTTTGGCGTAGTGTGGAGAAATTCTTAGTGAATGGAAGTCAATTTGTTATTAGTCTTGTATTAGCAAGACTACTGCTGCCATCTGATTATGGTACAATAGCTCTTCTCACTATATTTATTGCTTTATCACAGGTTTTGATTGAAGGAGGTTTCTCGCAAGTTATTATTCAAAAACAAGATAGGGATTCATTGAGTTTCTCCACGATGTTTTGCTGTAATATATTTACAGCACTGCTTTTGTATCTGATTATATATATTATAGCACCTAATATCGCTTCTTTTTATAATTTGCCGGAACTAACCTCTGTAATGAGAATCTATTGTATTACTCTTGTCATCAATTCATTGTATATAGTGAAGAAGACGCAGTTGATAATGGATCTTAAATTTAAGGTGCAAGCTTATATTACGTTTATTTCAGTTGCAATTAGTGGGATAATTGGTATTATTTTGGCAGTATATAATTATGGTATTTGGGCTTTGGTCTTTCAACAAATATGTAATTCCATTCTGCTGTGCTTACTGTTCAATCGCTTTGATATGTCTTTATATTCATTCCATTTTTCGGCAGAAAAATTTAGAAACTTGTTTATGAAAGGTTCAAGATTGTTGGTCGCTAACATTCTCCAATCGGTTTATTCAAGTTTATATTCTTTGATAATAGGAAAGTTTTTTTCTCCTAAGGAGCTGGGGTTGTTTACAAGAGGAAATCAGATGGGGCAAATTGTACCATCGAATGTCACAGATATTTTTAGTAATACGATGTATCCCATTTTTTGTCAGGAACGTCAAACGGCAGATTTTAGGCAGATTTATACTCAATATATCGGTTTGGTTTGTTTTGTGTTTTTTCCTTGTATGGTATTGCTGTCTACAATTTCGTTCCCTTTGATTGATATATTATTAGGTGATAATTGGCTGGATTGTGCTTCTTATATGAAGATATTGTGCATTGCATATATGTTTGATCCTCTGATGAGACTGAACGCTATGATACCCACTATTATGGGGGAAACAACAACTACGCTGAAATGTGAAATGGTAAAAAAAGTGGTGGCTGTTACAATATTGGTGGTAGCTACGTCTCACTCAGTACTTGCCGTTTGCTATGGTATTGTACTATATTCCCTAATAGATATAATAATCTCCACTAAGTTCAATAAAATTTATATGGGAATAACTATTTGTGGAATATTCCTAAGTATAAAGAATGCATTAATAGTATCCATTATTCAGTTTGCAGTCATTTCGTTTGTAGTAAATGAGATAAACAACCCATTCCTTTCTATTCTAGTGGCAGTCATTTTAAGTTTGGTAATAGTGTTGTTAATAGCATTTTTGTTACGCTTTAAGGAATTTGATTTTTTGGTGAATTTTGTGAGAAATAAAATGCTAAGGAAAACTTGTTGATATGAAAAATATACTGATCTTTTTTCGATTTTTTCCTTCTGTGGGTGGAACCGAACGAGTCTTTACAGTTTTAGCTAATTCATTCATAACTAATGGCTATGATGTTCATATAGTAAGCATAGAGAAGAGTCTGGATGTGCCAATGTTCTATCTGGATAAACAAGTTAAGTGCAGTATTCTTCCCCATAAGAATGTAGCATGTCAAGAAAATATAAGGACTTTACACTCTTATCTCATAGATAATGAAATTGATTACATTATTAATAATGATTCAATAAAAGAAGCTGTAAAATTGTGCTCAGAAGCAAAAGAGAATACAAATATAAAATTAGTTACTATCCATCATGGTGACATTGTATACAAAAAAGAGTATATACATCTGATGGCTCAACAAGGAAGTGGATTGAAACGCTTCTTGAAAAATCTTTTTTTTCCGTTGTATTTGAAATATCAAAATCATAATAGAAGAGAGAATCATAAATTCAATTTATTGAAGTCTGATAAGTATATTCTTCTTTCTAATTCATTTAAGAAATATCTTCCTCAAAATGATAAAATCATGGCAATAAATAATCCATTGTCATATATGCGTGAGGAATTTAGTGGGGCAAAGGAGAATATGGTTATCCTTGTAGGGAGGTTATCAGAGCCTCATAAAAGAGTCTTGTTGTCTTTGAAAATATGGTCTATTGTAGCTGATAAGCATCCTGATTGGAAATATTACATTGTTGGAGATGGTGAAGACAGAGGTTTGATAGAAAATTTCATTCAGGATAATAACATTCCCAATGTTGTACTTACAGGAAAAACTGAGAGCCTGCAATACTATAAATGGGCAAAAATCCTGATTATGACATCGGCTTTTGAGGGCTGGCCACTAGTTATAAATGAAGCTATGCAGAATAATTGCGTGCCTATAGTAATGTATTCTTTTGATTCATTACCAGACATTATTGCAGACCAAGAAAACGGATTTATTTCACCCAATAATGACATAGAAGTCTTCGCTGATAAGCTGGACAGATTGATGAGTGATGAAATGATGTGGGCTGATATGTCTACGAAGGCTTATATATCTACAGCAAGATTTATTCCGGAAAATATAATCAAGCAGTGGATTGATATGCTAAATACGTTATAAAAATGAAGAAAATATTGTTTATCAATAACTATGATTGTTTGACACCATATAAACAGCATGTCATGCCAGGTCATCATCAGTTTGGAATGGAATTTCTGAATGAAGATCCTGATTACGAGGTGTATTATTATTTTTGTAAAATATTCCCCAAAAATAGCAAAGGATATTATTTGAAAGAGTTCTTTCAATTCTTGAAATTATATATATTATCATTCAAGTTTGATATAGTATACGATGCATTGGGATGTGAACAACGATACTTTGGCCTTCTGAACCGTTTTCATATGTTCAAACCTTATTATATGTTAGTGTTTCATCATCCTCCATTTGAGAAAAGACTAAAGTATTGTAAATACGATCATATTATTTTTGAATGTGAGTATTATTATAAAAAGATGTGTAGTATGTTTCCCAAGCAAGCAGATAAAATGAGTTTGTGTGTATGGGGACCTGATCTATCTTTTTATCCACAAATAGACTTAAATTTTGATGAGCTAATTCTGATTAGTAATGGTCGTACTAACAGGGATCATAATTTGCTTGTTGATGCGGTTACTTATGCAAAAGTGCATACAGTAATTGTCTCAGATGAGAAGCATATCCCATCTAACTTTACGGACGACAATCAATACATCGGAATATACAAACAGAATGTATTGAATGATAAGAAGATGGTCGAACTTTTATGTAAGTGCTCGATAATGGTAATACCCACTTTCCCTTCAAAAGATTTACTGGGACCTATTGGTAATACAAGTTTTTGTGACGCTACCGCATTGGGTATGCCGTGTATTGTAGCATCAAATACGTTGATGGCAGAGAATGTGATGAAATTTAAATTGGGACTGGTCTATAATGTGGGTGATTTGAATGATTTAACTGAGAAGATAACATATTGTAGAGAACATCCTGAGGTTTTGAAAGAGATGAGTCGGAATATGAAAAAGTTTGGGCAGGAAAATGATAGCTTGAAGTTTGCTATGGTGGTAAAGAATATAGTTGATAGTTTTGAATAATTAATGATATGATAGTAAGAAGTAAGGCTCCTTTGCGTCTAGGGCTTGCAGGAGGTGGTAGCGATGTATCACCATATAGCGATATTTATAGCGGTTTAATACTAAATGCAACAATCAATCTTTACACATATTGTACTATAGAAGAGACTGTTGATGGCATGATTACTATTGATAGCAATGATTCCCATTGTTATAAGAGTTATCCAATGGTTGAGCAATTAGATATTGATGGAGAGGCAAGTCTTATTAAAGGTGTGTATAATCGTGTGATAAGAGATTTTGATGTTAAACCTCGTAGTTTCAAAATCACAACTTATAATGATGCTCCAGCTGGCTCTGGGCTTGGGACATCATCAGCTATGGTGGTATGTATTTTGAAAGCTTTCATTGAATGGCTCGGTTTACCCTTAGGTGACTATGAAACATCTCGTCTAGCTTATGAGATTGAGAGAAAGGATTTGAATCTTTCCGGAGGTAAGCAAGACCAATATGCAGCTGCATTTGGAGGATTCAATTATATGGAGTTTCTTCAGAACGATTTAGTAATAGTCAATCCCCTTAAGATTAAACGTTGGATAGTGGATGAGCTGGAAGCGTCTATGGTGCTTTATTTTACAGGTGTTTCTCGTAGTAGCGCGGCTATTATTGACCAACAAAAAAAGAATACCTTTTCTGGTAATGAAAAAGCAATAGAAGCTATGCACAGAATCAAGAAGAGTGCTATTGATATGAAATTTGCATTATTAAAAGGTGATATGCAAGAATTTGCACGCATTCTTGGGCAAGGTTGGGAAGATAAAAAAAAGATGGCGGATGCTATAACCAATCCGATGATCCAAGATGTATTTAATACAGCCATGTCTGCCGGGGCACTTGCGGGGAAGGTTAGTGGTGCCGGTGGTGGAGGGTTTGTGATGTTGATGGTTGAGCCAACTCGTAAGAAGGAAGTTATCAATGCTTTGAACAAGCTTGATGGTTCTGTTATGCCTTTTCAATTTACGGAGGGGGGAGCTCATGGATGGAAAATTTATCCAACTGACAAAGTGAAATGATATGGAACAAAAATTGATGAAGCATATAAATTTACTTATGGAGCGATATCCTGTGCTTGAAAGTTGCAAAAATGATATAATAGCAGCTTTTGACTTACTGGATGATGTTTATAGTAAAGAGAGGAAAATGTTAATATGTGGTAACGGGGGCAGTGCAGCTGATGCTGAGCATGTAGTAGGTGAATTAATGAAAGGGTTTCGGTATTCTCGTAAGTTATTATCAACAGAGGTTGATAACCTACAAAAAATAGATACAGAAATGGGTAAAGTTTTAGCTGAAAATTTGCAAAGTGCGTTGCCTGCAATAGCATTAGATGGTCATCCGGCACTTTCTACAGCTTATATGAATGATTGTGAACCTTTACTTTGTTTTGCTCAACAAGTGAATGGACTCGGTAGACAAGGTGATGTGCTGTTTGGAATATCTACTTCAGGAACTAGCAAGAATGTTCTTTATGCGGCAGTTACAGCAAAATCAAAAGGGATGAAGGTAGTAGGGCTTACTGGCGCTAAAGATAGTAAACTATCAGCTTTAGCGGACATCTGTATTAAAGTTCCAGAAACAGAAACATATATGGTACAAGAATTGCACTTGCCTGTATATCACTGTTTGTGCTTAATGTTGGAAGAAAAATTCTTTGGATAAACAATCTTATGGAAGTTATAATATTGGCTGGCGGGCTTGGAACAAGGCTGCGCAGTGTTGTGGATAAGGTGCCCAAATGTATGGCTCCGGTTGCAGGTAAGCCTTTTTTGTGGTATATATTAAAATATCTAACAAGATATAATGTGACTCATGTAATTTTATCTGTAGGCTATTTGCGGGAGATTATTTATAAATGGCTCGATGAAGTGAGAAATGAGTTCCCTTTTGAGTTTGATTATGCAGTTGAGAAGACCCCTCTTGGTACAGGCGGTGGTATTAGATTAGCATTACAGCAATCTGTGGCAAATGAGGTGATAATACTGAATGGAGATACATTTTTTGATGTGAACTTGATACATCTAATGGAAGAGCATAAGCGTGTGGATAGTAACTTAACTGTTGCTCTTAAGCCGATGACAGAGTTCGATCGCTATGGTGCTGTAGAATATTCCGGTGATGGGCGTATTATAGCTTTTCATGAGAAGGTTTATTGTAAACAAGGACTAATCAATGGCGGCGTGTATGTGATTGATAAGATAAAACTGCCTATGAATAATCAACCTGAAAAATTTTCTTTTGAATCTGCAGTGATGGAAAAACAGTGTCAATATGGTAACCTTTACGGGGTGATTTCAAATGGATATTTCAAAGATATTGGTGTTCCGGAGGATTACAAACAAGCTAATGAAGATTTTAAAACGATGTTTTAATATGCAACTGAAAGATATTGATATATCAGGCTATGATACTTTATTACTTGACCGTGACGGAGTGATTAATAAACTTCGCCCGAACGACTATGTGAAATGTTGGGAAGAATTTGAATTTGTGCCTGGAGTATTTGAAGCCTTGAATAAATGGAATAAGCATTTCAAATATATATTCATTGTCACTAACCAGAGGGGAGTCGGCAAAGGTGTGATGAGTGAACGAGAGTTGCTGGATATTCATCAAAGAATGTGTGAAGAGATTGTAGCTCATGAAGGAAGGATAGACAAGGTCTATTATTGTACTGCATTGACGGAAGAAGATAAACGGAGGAAACCGGGAAACGGCATGTTTCTGGATATAATGCGCGATTACCCGGAGATTACCAAAGAAAATTGTTTGATGATTGGTGATAGCGATAGTGACATGAAGTTTGCTGAAAATTGTGGAGTTAGAGGAATAAGAGTTCTAGGTAGTCATTATTCTATATGATGGGAACTACAATATTATATTCATATTTGATTTTTATCACCATCGCGATTTTTTATATATCCAAGAAGGGAACTTTTTATATTTTTTCTCCCTTCATATTTATATATATATCATTAGCTGTTAATGACGTTGTTCCATTGTTGCAATATGATGATTTAGCTCCGGATAATCTTTGGTATGTAACAACTTTTACAGCTATCATCAATATTGTTTTTTTCTTTATATATAGGAGAAATTTAATAACTAAAGTTGCAGATGTAAATGTACAAAGCTCTTTAGGCATTAGTCATAACAGAAAAAAAATTGCAATTCTATTTGGGGGATTGATAGTAATGTCTGGAATATTGACAGGCGTTACAAAATCGATGTTAATAGGTGCTAGTGTGGAAGATATGAGGCGAACAAATGAAATAGGGATTGGTATTATAACGCAGATTCCCGGTCAGGGGTTGCCTTTGTTATTTCTGGCGTATTTGTTCCAATATCAGAAAAATCGTGTTATAAAGAATTTGAGTATTGCTTTAATTATTGGTTTTATAGTCTTTTTAGCTACAGCTGCCAGAGGAGGTATATTGACATATATAACAATTTTCTTTGTCTGGTATAATGTTAGGAAACGAGGATTTAAATGGTATGAATACTTCTTCATTTTTTTTATACTCCAACAAATGGTAGCAGCGTTTCTATTCGCAATAAGAAATGGAGAATTTATAAACATTGTTACTTATGAACAGTTTTTCGCTCATCAATACATGATTTTTGGGGCTAATACTATCCGATTAATGAACTACATAAATGATTCTAATATCCTAATGGGGCAGTCATATTACTACCCTTTGGTACAGATTATTCCTAGGTTTATATGGCCGGATAAACCCGTTGCTATTGATTATGTATATAAAGAAATGGTTGGAATGAACTTTGAAGGGGGAGGTATTTATACCACAGTACCAAATGAACTTTATTTAAATTTTGGAACTTTCTATTTCATCTTTTATATAGCTTGGGTTGTTATAATTCATTCTTTATATAAGAAACTATTACAGAGTCAAGAAAATATTTATGATCGGATGATAATCTTGTCTATTTTAGCGCTTGCCTCTCCTCCTGGAAGTATAATTAGTTCGTTGCAGCTTATTTTTCTTTTTTTATTAATCTGCTACTGCATTAATAAGCGTTGGAAAGTATTCTAGGCTTTCAATATAAGATTTTTCCATTGTATAATAACATGAAACAAAAAAATACAATTATTTATTTTGGAATGGGCTGCTTTACTGATACGGATGTCACGGTAGTAAAGCAACTACAAAAAGAATATAATGTTCATTGGTATGTATTACATCAGCCACATGATCCGTATCCGGTATCTTTTTATGCTGATTTTGTAAAAAATAGTGGAGTGAAGTTGCATCTGCTTCATATTATTAACAGAAGAAGGAGTTTTAAGGTGCTTAAGTTAATGTTTGACACCTTTACGGAGATTGTAGAATTATCACCTTCTTTGATATACTCTTGTTGTTTTGACTTCTATTTTTTATTGGCATATCTGATGAAAGCAAAGTCAATACCTTTAGCTTTTGGTATACATGATGTTATACAGCATTCTGGTAACAGGAACTCTATATTCTATCATTTATCATATCGTTTTTCTTTATTGGTAGGCGATATGTTTTTGCAATTCTCAAGTAATCAAAATATAATCTTTAAGCGGCTTTATCCGAAATTAAAGAGCTTTATGGTGGGGATGAGTATTAAAGATTATGGAGAAGCGGGAGGGAAAAAACATATATTCGATGTTTCAACTATTAAGATTCTGTTTTTTGGATCAATAGAATATTATAAAGGGTATGATTTGTTAATTAATGCTTTTGAGAAAATCCTCGATATGGGCATCAATAACATTAAGCTTTCATTCTTCGGTGGATGTATAACTAAAAATGAATTGCACTTAAAATCGTTGGTGAAAAGATTTGATAAGTACAACCTGAGATTGCATTTTATTGATAATGAAGAGATTCCTCAAATCTATAATGAGCATGATTGGGCAATATTTCCTTATCGCGAAGCTACACAGTCTGGCCCTTTAATGATAGCTATAAATTATTGTTTGCCAATTATTGCAGCTAATCATTCATGTTTTAAAGATATTTTAGGAGACGCAAATAGCTCCATTTTATATGATTCCAATGATGATAATGCGTTGATTGAAATATTACAGAATGTTTCAAAAATGTCTAATGTTGACTATAAACAATTAAAAGATGAAGCTATAGAATTGAAGAAACGATACTCAGAGCATTCTATAGTGAATAATTATATAAAAGCTTTTGATGAACTCATAAAATGTAACTAATATTTTTGAATGACAATAATCAGGCATATAGTTGGGGCGAGTGTATATCTATCCACTGAATCACTTTTCATTATAAATCATTTACACTATGCGTATCTTACTTTGTAATAAATTCTATTATAGTCGAGGAGGGGACTGTGTCTATACGATTAATCTGGAGACATTGTTAAAACAGAAAGGGCATGAAGTCGCAATATTTGCTATGCAATATCCCGAGAATCTGAAAACTCCTTGGGAGAAATATTTTCCTGTTCAAATTTGTTTCTCACTGGGATTAGGCATAATTGAGGCATTAAGACGCCCTTTGGGCTCTGCGGAGGTGAGAAAGAAGTTTAATTCTTTACTCAATGATTTCAAGCCGGATGTGGTACACCTGAATAATATTCATACACAATTATCACCAGTGATAGCTCGTTTGGCTCATGAACGAGGAATTAAAGTTATTTGGACGTTACATGATTACAAACTGCTTTGTCCAAGGTATGATTGCCTTCGTAATGGGAATAAAGTATGTGAGGAGTGTTTTGCTGATAAACATAAAGTATTGGAATATAAATGCATGAAGAATTCCAATTTGGCAAGTATGCTTGCATATAAAGAGGCGATGAAATGGAGTCGTGAAAAGTTGGAAGGCTACACGGATGTATTTATTTGTCCAAGCCAATTTATGTACAATAAAATGGCTCAAGGTGGATTCGATAGAAAAAAGATGTATACTCTTTGTAATTTTATTGATATTGAAAGGACTAGGAGAGACTCTTATGATAAAGAGGACTACTATTGCTTCATAGGAAGGTTATCTTTTGAGAAAGGAATCGAAACATTGATAGAGGCTGCCCGAACTCTTCCTTATCATTTGAAAATTATAGGTGGTGGTCCACTGGCAGATATTTTAAAAGAAAAAGCAAAAGGGGCAAATATTGAATTTACAGGTTATAAAGAATGGCCTGAAATAAAGGAAATAGTGGGTAAAGCACGTTTTAGTGTAGTTCCATCAGAGTGGTATGAAAATAATCCTCTAAGTGTGATTGAAGCTCAATGTCTGGGTACTCCAGTTTTAGGAGCTAATATTGGTGGTATCCCTGAATTAATAAAAGAAGGAGTAAATGGAATGTGTTTTGAAAGTCGCAATATTATGGATTTGAAGAATAAAATCGAAAAGATGTTTATATTAAATGTAGATTATAAACAACTTGCAAAAAGTTCTCAGATACGTTATTCATCTGAGAAACATTACAATGAATTATTAGAGCTGTATCAGCAATGAATGTAGGAAAAGAAGCTAAAATATATTGGATATCAATTTTGCAGGGCTGGAGTATGCTCTTAGTAGTCATAGGACATGTCACGCTAACCAATATATTCGAGAATCCGGCAACTCCTGTTAGTACAGAAGTTGAACGGATTATCTACGGCTTTCATATGCCTTTATTTATGTTTATATCAGGAGGTTTATTTTATTATACAAAAATCAGGAAAGGTAAAAAATACGGAGTTACTATCAGGGATAAGGCAAAGAGGTTATTGGCTCCTTTCATCTTTTTCACATTAGCTACTTTTGTTCTGAAGTATATATTTAATCCGTTGATGAAAAGACCAGTCGAATTGTCTTTCAAACAAATAATCAATAGTATTCTTTATCCAGCTTCAAATCCTTTAGGAGAAATGTGGTTTATAATAACTCTTTTTATAATATTTCTTTTTTATCCTGTTTTTAAATGGTCATTGCAGTGGAATAAATGTATAGTAAGTGTGTGGATAACTGCATTATTATTGAATCTGTTTTTTCCTAAAGATATAGAGATTCTTTGTTTTTCGCAAGTAGCTTATTATTTGGTTTATTTTTATTCGGGGCTACTCTTTTTTAAGTTTGATGCCTATAAATATACCGATACAAAATGCTTTTTTGTAGTTTCTCTTATGTTTTTTGTCCTTTTTAATATACTTGTACTTCCTGTCATTTTCTTAACCTTTACAGGGATAGCTTTCTCTGTTGCTTTATGTTTACTCTTATCCCATTATCGGACTCGCCTCTTTTCAAGTTTCAGGGATTATACCTTTCAGATTTTTTTAATGGGTCTGTTTTTTCAAATGGGAATAAGATTTCTATATGCAAAATTAGATAACGAGTTATTATACTGGCCTTTATATGTGTTGAGTATATTGTTAGCTCTTTACATGCCTGTTTTAATATCAAAGATGATTCAAAAAATAGAAAGTCCATTCATACATCAATGTTTTGGACTATAGAATATTACTATTTCTTTAATTATATAAACAATGTCAATTAATATTCCCCAACCTACGGATATGTGCATCATCACAACTTATCGTTGTCCGATGCGCTGTAAAATGTGTAATATATGGGAACATCCGACCGATAAAAGGAAGGAAATAACTCCCGAAGAAATCAAATTGTTACCTTCTGTAAAGTTCATCAATCTAACCGGTGGCGAACCGTTTATTCGTGAAGATCTGGAGCAAATAGTAGAAGTGTGTTTCACAAAATCTCCTCGCGTGGTTATATCGACTTCTGGCTGGTATGAGGACCGAGTAATAGCCTTGGCTAAGAAATTCCCTAATATTGGTATCCGTATTTCTATCGAAGGGCTTAGTTGTAAAAATGATGAGCTTAGAGGACATGCGGGAGGTTTCGACAAAGGACTTCGGACTTTGCTTACATTAAAAGATATGGGTGTGAAAGATATAGGTTTCGGTTGTACTGTTTCCAACAACAACTCTAAAGATATGCTTTCTCTTTATCAACTATCCCGGTCTTTGGGTATGGAATTTGCTACAGCTGCTTTTCATAACTCTTATTATTTTCACAAAGATGATAATGTGATAACCAATAAGGAGGAGGTTTGTGGCGATTTTGAAAAACTGATAAATCTGCAACTTAAAGAAAAACATCCTAAATCATGGATGCGGGCTTTTTTCAATATGGGACTAATTAATTATATAGAAGGTTCACGGCGTATGTTGCCCTGTCAAGCTGGCGAAATGAACTTTTTTGTAGAGCCCTATGGTGATATTTATCCTTGTAATGGTTTAGAAAAGAAGTATTGGAAAAAGAGTATGGGGAATATTCGTGAGACTCCCAACTTCAAAGAAATATGGGAAGGGGAACAAGCAGAACAAGTACGCCAAATGGTACGCCGTTGCCCTAAAAACTGCTGGATGGTAGGAACGGCTTCACCTGTAATGCATAAATATATAAAGTATCCGCTGAAATGGGCTTTAAAAAATAAATTACGGAGTTTGCAGGGAAAAACAGCTTGTTTGGACAAATGTTGGTATAATGTGGGTCAAGATCCTTCTCAAGGAGACTTGCGGGAAGTTTTTTGATTATAGAACACGTATTCTTTGTACTAATTCTATGAAGATTTTTGTTACCGGAACTCGTGGTATCCCAGATATTTTGGGTGGTGTTGAAACGCATTGTCAAGAGTTATTTCCCCGAATTGCTGAAATGGGGTTTGATATAACAATAATACGTCGGAAAAGTTATGTGAAAGATACCATGACTGAATACAAAAATGTGAGGCTTATTGATATAGAAACTCCTAAAAAGAAATCTTTTGAAGCAATCGTACATACTTTCAAGGCTATTCTTGAAGCTAAATTCCAGAAAGCTGACATTGTTCATATTCATGCTATCGGTCCGGCTTTACTTGTGCCTATAGCTAGACTACTAGGAATAAAGGTTGTGTTTACTCACCATGGTCCCGATTATGATCGTGATAAATGGGGCTTTTTTGCTAAAACAATGCTGAAATTAGGAGAGCGTATGGGAACGATTTTTGCTAATGAAGTAATTGTTATATCTGAAGTCATTAACGATCTTCTGGTGAGAAAATATGGTAGAAGAGACTGCCATTTAATTAACAACGGAGTTCCGGAGCCTGAGGTTTGTGACTATCCAGAATATTTTAATGAATTGGGGATTGAGAAAGGAAAGTATATTTTGGGTATGTGTCGGTTTGTTCCTGAAAAGAATCTTCATCATTTAGTAGAAGCTTTTGCCGGAATATGTGCAAGTAACTATAAATTAGTGTTGGCGGGGGACGCAGATTTTGAGGATGATTACTCACACAGTTTGAAAAAAAGGTCGAGAGAATGTGGAGTAGTATTAACTGGTTTTATAAAAGGTCGGAAATTACATTCTTTACTTGCTAATGCATGTTGTTTTGTTCTTCCATCTTCACATGAAGGGTTACCTATCGCATTATTGGAAGCTATGAGCTATAAATTGCCTGTCATTGTAAGCAATATTCCAGCAAATATGGAAGTGGGGTTACCTTATTCATGTTATTTCAAAGTAGGGGATGTAGAACAGCTACAAGAAAAACTAGAAGAGCAGATGGAACAAGGGCTGCGTCGGATAGAGTACGATATGAGTTTATATAATTGGGATGTAATAGCAAAACAGGTAATAGATGTATATAAATTAGTATTACAATAATATCCTCCAATGAAATATTAGTTAATAATGCTAATGATAATACGTATGATAAAACGATTTATCCAAGAAAAAGATATGGTATAAAATAAATGTTGAAAATGTTGAGATGTAATAAACACGTGAGTGTTTCGTATGTGAG
>OGDQ01001112.1_pt1 | contig 17627 bp, 11 predicted proteins | sample 1570451 | NCBI WGS metagenome assembly OGDQ01 (sample SAMEA2582171, study PRJEB24529) | metagenome | biome: Human gut stool | place: China | collected 2011 | reverse complement strand
ACGAAGCTTTAAACAAAGCTTTGGAAGCTATTCATAGAGTACAAAACGGACTTGATTCGCAGATTTCCGGGGATTTTCTTTCGCAAGACATACGAGAGTGTATCTTCTTTATTTCGGACATAGCGGGGGAGGTTACGAATGATATGGTGCTTCAAAATATCTTTCAACATTTTTGCATCGGTAAGTAAGAAGCGCATACTATCATTGCTGCAATAAAATAGATCGTTTAAAGAAATCACTATGCCCATTATAGAAATATCATCCTTAACAGACTCCGGAGTAGAAATATTCAGTACCCTCACCGAAGCTCAATTACGGAATCGTATCGAGCCTGATAAGGGATTGCTTATTGCAGAAAGCCCCAAAGTTATCCATGTAGCTCTGAATGCTGGTTATGAGCCTTTAGCCCTCTTGTGTGAACAGAAGCATATCACTGGTGATGCCGCTGGCATCATTGAACGTTGTGGTGATATACCTGTCTATACCGGTGAAAGAAAGTTACTTGCCACATTGACCGGATATACACTGACGCGCGGTGTCCTCTGTGCCATGCGTCGTCGGACACTACCAAGTGTGGATGAGGTGTGCCGGAAAGCCCGGCGGATCGTAGTCATTGAGGGCGTGGTAGACGCTACTAATATCGGAGCCATCTTCCGTTCCGCAGCCGCCTTGGGAATAGATGCTATATTATTAACACGCAATTCTTGTGATCCGTTAAACCGACGTGCAGTCAGGGTTTCGATGGGTTCTGTCTTCCTGATACCATGGACTTGGTTGGACGGTTCTCCCAATGAGTTGCGTAAACAGGGTTTCCGTACAGTCGCTATGGCACTCACGGAGAAATCAATCTCTATCGATAATCCTATCTTAGCAACCGAACCCAAGTTAGCCATCGTAATGGGAACAGAGGGGGATGGTCTTCAAAACGAAACAATCAATGAGGCGGACTATGTAGTCCGCATTCCTATGGCAAACGGTGTCGATTCTCTCAATGTAGCCGCCGCATCCGCTATTGCTTTCTGGCAACTTCGCGTTCAAAATGACACAGATCTGCCACCATCACCGGATGATGTACATATATGATTTTACTTATATTCCTACTCACACCTACAATACGTATTTGCGCCACAGGAACAGCGAGGCAATAACTTTTCCATCAATTCACTTCGAAAGAACTCATACAGTTCTTTATGCATGATGTCATATAGTGCCCTAACCCGTTCTTCCTGCTCATCTTCTACATGAATTCCTCCCTGAAAGGGATCTGTAAAGTTGAAAGAAACGTATTTTCTCACTACCCCCTGCATTTCTTTTTGCACTTCCTCCGCTTCCGGACAAAGGGTAATGACATAATCCCACGTCTGTTGGGCATACGTCGCAACGTCACAGGGCTTTCTACGCGAAAAGTCATATCCATTTTGTTCCATCACTTGGCAAACAACGTCAGGGACAGAATTTCCAGCCAAAATACCGGCAGTACTAATCTTCATCCCTCTACCGAAGGAGTTCAAAATTTCCTGTGCCATACGACTGCGGCACATATCATTATTACTTACTATAAGTATATGCTTCATACACAAATTCTATTTTTATTTATTTCCTGATATAGCTACTTTAATAACTCCATCTAATTTGTTTTCAAAGATACGATAGGCCTCCTCAATCTCATTCAACGGAAATCGATGTGTAATAAGAGGAGTAGTATCAATTTTACCTTCCTCAATCAGCTTGAGAATCTCGTTACAATCGCAGCCATCCACTCCACCTGTTTTAAAAACCAAATTCTTGCCATACATATCAGGTAAAGGAAGAAGTTGTGGTTTATCATAGAGGGCTACAATCGTGACAATAGCATTAGGACGGGCACAATCCCAAGCCAAATGGAAGGAATCGTCACCCCCTGCCACTTCCAAAACAACATCTGCTCCACCATGGTCACTGTTCTTGAGAACAAAATCCTTGCAGTTTTCCGGTTCAGTCACCAACACATCAGGATAATGCTCGCGGACAAACCGAATTCTTTCAGGAGACTTTTCACAGACAATAATGCGTTTTGGTTTCTTCAGCATCACACACAACAAAGTACAAATCCCGGTAGGCCCGGCACCGATGATAAGAACAGTATCTTCCGCGGTTATTTCCGAGATGCGTGTTGCCCAAAAGCCTGTTGCAAGCACATCACCGACAAACAAAGCTTGTTCATCACTCACTGTATCCGGAATACGATTCAAACCTTGATCCGCATAAGGAACTCTGACATATTCCGCCTGACCGCCATCAATTCGGCAACCTAAAGCCCAACCGCCATTAGGATCAGTACAGTTATTCACATATCTATGCTTACAGAAAAAACACTCACCGCAGAAAGTTTCGACATTCACAGTCACCCTGTCACCAGGCTTCACCGAAGTGACATTAGCCCCTACTTGTTCTACCACACCTACCATCTCATGCCCGACAGTTATTCCGGGCACAGCACGCGGCACACTGCCATGTTTAATATGAAGATCACTGGTGCAGATGCTACCAAGTGTTACACGCACGATTGCATCCCGTGAATCCTTTATTTCCGGTCTCGCTTTCTCCTGCAATTCAAACTTTCCGTGTTCAATATATGTGTATGCAAGCATAATATCCTCCTTGTTCATTAATGTATACCTTGCAAAGATAATGATTTCATTGGCAAAACAAATCTCTTTTATCACGTTCAATACTCCCAAACCGAATCTCACTCTATATTTATAACAATACAAAGCTGAATAAAATCATTCACTGTTTTTTCTACTTCAGTTTTGATATTCTGGAAAATATTCTTACTTTTATATCCCAAATAATAAATAAAAACAGCTGCACGACTTATTATATTTACACACAAGCCTATGATAGATACTTCCGAAAATCTGATTATTATAAAAGGACAAATCAAGACTCCCGAAATAGAGAGCTGCCAAAATCATAATGGCAACTATAAGGTAGTATTCCGGAATGTTCCCAGCGTGTATACTTACAAAGAAGAAAATGTCCTTTGGCTGACTGATCCGGACAAACCGGACCCCAATAATTATCAAATAATCAGTAAAGGGAGAACTTTATCAAACATCAAAGCCTTATCTATTTTTAAGGCCGGATCACACAACTATTGGCACATTCGTTTTCTGAATGGTAAAGAGTATGATTACAGAGAAAAGGACTTAGAAATTATCGAATCATGCTTGGGAGAGAGTCGTTCGAAAAGTATATTCGAATATTTGAAGAAAGTTGCCGATGCGAACGAATTGAAAGCTGATGACGGAACGAAGCTATTGGCAAAACAATATGAAAAGATTCATTTCATCGCAAACAACAGAGCTATTGCTGTATATCTGAATCCTCAAAAATATAAAATGCAGACCCGGACTGCCTCAACCTTGATTTTTCCTTTCGGTTGTAATGCAAGCCAGCAAAAAGCAGTCCAGGCAGCTTTTGAGAATCAAATCAGTGTTGTGCAAGGACCTCCGGGAACTGGAAAGACCCAAACGATTCTGAACATCATTGCCAATATCCTTGTGCGTGGTAAGACTGTTCAGGTAGTATCTAATAATAACTCCGCCATCGTCAATGTACTTGAGAAGTTATCCAAATACGATATGGGATTCATTGTTGCATTGCTTGGCAGCACAGCTAACAAAGAGAAATTCATCGAAACTCAAGAAGAGGAAAAACAATATCCGGAGAACTTTGAGTCATGGCATGATGCAGATGCCGACCAACCTCAATTTCTCAATCAGATACATCATCAGACAGAAGAACTAAAAAGCATATTTTCCAAACAGGAACGCCTTGCCATGGCAAGACAGGAAATACAAGCTTTAAAAATAGAGTGGCAACATTATCTGCAAGAGTTCGGAACAAAAGAATTTACTCTCCAACAACGGAAAAGTTCCAGCTCGGCAGACCTTCTGAATTTATGGAATGAATGTCAGCAATTTGCAGAAAAAGAACAATCATCAAGTCTTCGGGGAATAGCAGCTTTTATTCAACGGTTGAAATGGTTATTCTTTAAATTCAGGAGCAAAGCGATTTGTAAAATCCCCGATGAAGGTTTCTATAAACGGGAGATGAGTTTGATTATCGCCGACTTCCAAATCTTATTCTACCAAACAAAGTATGCAGAACTGGAAGTTGAAATAGACACATTAGAAAAGGAGCTTGCCAACAAAGATGCAGCAGAAATGGCTAGACAAATGGCCGATACATCAATGAAATATCTAAAGAATCAGTTATTTCATACCTATGGCAATAATCATGACAAGCCCATCTTTACGCTCCCTGATCTAAAAAATAATTGGCGAGAGGTACAAAAAGAATATCCTATCATATTAAGCACTACCTTTTCATCATTAGGCAGTCTGCAACGAGATGCCGTATATGATTATATCATTATGGACGAAGCGTCGCAGGTTTCCGTTGAGACCGGAGCTTTAGCCTTGTCATGTGCTAAAAATGCAATCATTGTCGGTGACACCATGCAACTTCCCAATGTAGTCACGGAAGAAAATAAGGAAAAGCTAAACTTTATCGCTAATGCCTGCCTGATTAAGCCGGAATATGATTGTGCCAATATGAGTTTTCTGCAATCCGTCTGCAAAGTTATTCCGAATGTACCACAGACCTTGTTACGGGAACATTATCGATGCCATCCCCGAATCATCAACTTCTGTAATCAGAAATTTTATGGTGGAGATCTTATCATCATGACACGTGATAAAGGAGAAGAGGATATCATTTGTGCCATACGGACAGCCAAAGGTAACCACTCCCGCAGTCACATGAATCAACGGGAAATAGATGTTATCAAAGAGGAAGTACTACCGAATCTATCTTATGAAACAGATGAAATTGGCGTCATAGCTCCATATAACAAACAAGTAGATGCAGTAAAATCCGCACTTGAAGAGGATATTGATGTCGCAACAGTCCATAAATTTCAGGGAAGAGAAAAGGAGGCTATCATTATGACCACTGTCGACGATGTCATCACTTCCTTTTCCGACGATCCCAACCTGCTCAATGTTGCTGTTTCGCGGGCTAAGTCACAATTCTATTTAGTCGTATCGGGAAACGAACAACCCAAAGACTGCAATATCAGCGATTTGATTGCTTATATCGAATATAACAATGGCACTGTTTCCACCAGTAAGATTCATTCTATATTCGATTATTTATATGAGCAATATACAGATGCTCGAATTGCCTATTTGAAAAAACACAAGAAAATATCCGAATACGATTCCGAGAATCTCACATTTGCCTTACTTGAAGATATTCTGAAAGAGAATATCAATATGCGTCATTTGAATATCATTTGCCATTTACCACTCTATATGTTGATTCAGGATTATTCTCTATTGAATGAAGAGGAAAGCAAATATGCTGCAAATATAAATACTCATATTGATTTTCTAATTTATAATCGTGTGAGTAAACAACCGGTATTGGCTATTGAGACGGATGGTTATGCATTCCACAAATCGGGGACGAGTCAGTCAGAACGTGATATTAAAAAGAATCATATTTTAGAGTTGTACGGAATTCCGTTAGTGAGATTGTCTACTATTGGTAGTAATGAGAAGAAAGTTATTGGAGATAAGTTAAGTGAAGTATTAAACTTGCATTAGAATGTTCATTGCAAATCATATTTTTTTGTTAGAATAGGAGTTTCTGCATATTCTAACAACCAAAAGAATAAATTTTACTCCAACTATAACAATCACATCAATAATAATGCCTACATTTACTTCTCATTTAAAGTATGACAGCACTATGGAAATTATTTTCTACTTTTAATACATTAATTAAAATGCAGATAAGATACAATACACATAACAATAAGAATCATCTGTTTTACCAAAATAGGCAGATAAATAAACCGTATTTCGACCAAATACTAAGAAATGATCAGGAAAGTATTAGGTTAACAATTCTACGCGACACACTTCTCCCGAAGCTGATGTCAGGAGAACTAAAAATTAACGCAACTGAAGTATTATAGATTACGATGAACAAGTCAATAAACATACTTGATAAAGAATATCTGCAATGGGTGAAAGACCTTTGCGGTCGCTATCGTCAAAGCCAAATAAAGGCAGCGGTGAAAGTAAATGTGGAACAGTTGAAATTCAACTGGCTTTTAGGTCGTGACATTGTTGAATTGCACGTAGAAGAACGCTGGGGCGAAAGTGTTATCACTCGATTGAGCAAAGATTTACGTGAAGCTATACCCAATGCGGCTGGTTTGTCAAAGAGCAATATTTACTATTGTAGGAAGTTTTATTTGTTATACAAGGATGCTCTGAAAACTTTCCACCAACTTGGTGGAAAAAATGAAACGGAATTATTCCACCAAGTTGGTGGAATATTTGAAGTCCCATGGAGACACCATTGTTTGATAATGGATAAAGTGAAAGACGATATAGACAAAGCTCTGTTCTATGTTCACCAGACGGTGGAGAACGGCTGGAGTCGTAGTATGCTGCTCAATTTCATTAGCACCGACCTTTATGAGCGGCAGGGCAAGGCACTGACTAACTTTACAAAAACATTGCCTGATGCGATGAGCGACCTTGCACAGGAGTTGACCAAAGACCCCTACAATTTTGCTTTCACGGGTATAACTGGGCGTTACAATGAACGATTGCTCAAAGATGCTCTACTGAATAACATTACCCGATTCCTGATTGAACTGGGTACAGGTTTCGCTTATGTGGGCAAAGAATATCGTTTGGAAATAGGCGAAACGGAAAACTTTATCGACTTACTCTTTTATAATCTTTCGCTTTCCTGCTATGTAGTGGTAGAGGTAAAGATCGGTAAATTTGCTTTTGCCGACATCGGTCAATTAGGTGGATATGTGGTAGCTTGCAATCATTTGCTGCGTAAGGAAGGACGGGATAACCCAACCATCGGCTTACTGATTTGCAAAGAGAAAGACCGCATACAAGCTCAGTATGCTTTGGAGTCGAGCAGCCAACCTTTGGGTATTTCCGAATATGATCTGGAGAAGTTCTATCCCGAAAAAGTGGAAGGTACCATGCCTACCATTGAAGAGATAGAAGCTAAATTAAGAGATAACTAACAATGAAACCAACGATCTAACCCGCTAAATTCTCAGTTTACAGAAAGCAACTAGAATAAACAAGTCAATATCATTTACCCCCTTCTTATAAATAACCAACCTAATATGATTTGTCTAAAAATAAATTGGAAAACATATAGTCAACTGCACCGTTTAAATTTATGGACTTATATGCAATGGATATTATACAAAATATTATATTTTCAATGTATTTCATAATTCCATAGATAATAGGTGGTTTTTTCTGAATTATTATAATTATATTTGTAATCACAAATATAAAAAATAAATCATTATGAAAAACATCAATAGACAACAAATAGCATTAGTGAAAAAACAAGAAGCAAATGGTTTACTAATCCACAAAAACACCTCAACAGTATAAAACCAACATAATAATGCTTGCCTAAGTCAATAGTCTAATTAAACAATAGAAATAGATTACAGAATTGCTTACATGTTGTTAAGTTTCAATTACTCAACTTTTGCAAATAACAAAGAGTATTTAAAACAAAATTAATAACACATGCCTCAACATATAAAACATTTCTATTCATCAATAGTGACATAAGTTATGGATAGCGAATTAGTACTTCATCCGTCTAGAATATATTCACTTCTAGGGATATATATACAAAAGTCCTTTTTTAGTAATGATAAAAGAGGGGATGAAGTGTTTCCTCTCATTGACACTTACTTCATTGAGTCTTTTTGCACTCATCATGGTATCACTATTACGGACTTCACTCATTTTATTCAACAGAGAAGTATATGGAATGTGAGGGATTCTTCACTTTTTATGGAAATTCTTGGATTCATTGGCACTCAATTATATGCAGCCTCAAAGATGGAAAATTCTAGTGGCTATACAGCTTCGAATTTCCGAGATCGTATTTGTAGTCCTGATATATTAAATATGGATTTGAACGAATGGCAGCAATGGGCGGTAAGTTATCAAGATAAGATTTGGAAAAAGTATTATGATTGGTGTTCTACAAATGGATTTGTCATAGCCAATAAGTGTACTCCAATACAAGGTCAAAGAAGGGATCGTTATGTGCAATATCCGAAAGTACATTCAAAGCTTGTACTCAACAGAGAAGATCTGAAAAAAATTGCTACATTTTTTGTTGAGAAGAAACTGTATCCCAATGAAGATATCTCAGAACAAGATTTCTGGAAAATTATTGGACGTTACCACTTTAACAGTTATTACTCTAATAGATCACAAAGAATTCTTGAAGAAAATAGAGAATTAGCAAATAAACAGATATATCAATATTATTTATTTTGGGATGGAGAATACACAGATAATTTTCACACCCAAAAGATCACAAAGGCAAAAAATCAGTTATATCTTCTTGAATTAGCCAATACTTGGTCTATTGATATTATAGAAAATGAATCTGGAAAACTTATTAAAAATATACCCTTTCGTTCTTTAAAAAATAAGCATGAATTTCGTGAATATTATACATATAAACGTGACAATGTTATTCTCTTCAAGAAAAGCAATGACTACGACGGGTATTGGGAAGAAAGCCGCTATATAGATAATTATGAGGATGAAGGCATTGCACTCTTTTTATCAAACTCACGGAATTACATATATTACGAAAAAGATGTGATAAAAAAAACATCAGGATTTATATTAGTCAAGATTTCCCATAATTCTACTTATTACGAAGAATTTTACGCAAATGAACGTCCATATACATTACGTGGTGGACTTAAAGTTGCGCAGAACACATATTTGTTGGGCGCACCTCCCCTACTTGAATTCAAAAAAACTGCAACTTTTTGGATTGATGACAAAGAAGAAGTGTCTTATGAAGGAGCTGTCTATAGTTTTGACTTAAACGAGGGATGCCATCAAATCAAGATTAAAGGCTATAAAAGTATAAATATCTGTATAACAAAAGTACTTCCTGTCATTCATATGTGGGGAGAGCATTCTAAATGGAAGATAGCTCAAGGAAAATCTGCATTTTGGACTCCTCAAAGCACTGAAGGAGATGTTATCGGAATAGATTTTTCGTCCTATTCACTAATATCTAATGCTCCAAAAGAAATTAATCCTCTAACACTATGGTGCAGAAAAGAACTTTTCGCTCCTATTGCAACTTATAAAGAAAGAAATATAACACTAAAAAATACAAAATAATTAACATTATAAAATATGACTGACATTGATTATACTCAATTTAAAATTGTTGGTGTTGTTGAAGCTCAACCTAATACCAAGCACGCTATTATAAATGCAGTAGGATATTTAGGTAGCGATTGGAAATTTACACCGTTATCACCAACAGAAGCTAAACAAGTTTTTCCTTCCCGAGGACGAGTATTTGCTCCAGGATTTCAAGACAGATACAAGGAACTTATAGGTAAATGTATATTTGCAGGTATGATGCCATCCAACAATGATGGTGCGGACAAATTTATTTGGGACAGAGAAAATGGTATGCCAGACGAATATGGCACTGTTATCATCAATGGGTTAGCTAACGAAATAGATGAAAATCCTGATAAGACCTACAAGAATCTAAAAACTAATGGGCGCCTAGATAATACATCGCCAACATATCTATGCATACTCAGCAAATTATATCTTATTGATCCAGATAATATCAAAAAGTATTATATTACAGAAATGGATCTTCATTTTGTAAAGAATGCCAACCATGAATCATTTGTCACATACGATCATACACATTACGTACTCATTGGAAACCATTTAGATGGTCCCACAAGAGCTATTGATATTATGCCAGACTCAATACTACGAGATTGGCTTATAAAAGAATTTTTAGTTAAAGAATGGAGTCAGGCTCTTAACTCAAAATCACTGGATGAAATAGAAAATGGATTAATTGGATTAATTAGCAAATCAATCTTACACAAGCCTGTGTTAAAAAGTAGAATCAACAGACTTTCTAGCATGCTCGAATTATTTGTCTTTTCTTATGAAGAGATGACTAACTTCCTTACCCTTCCGACTCTAAAACGCACTATTGACAAATCCATTGAAACCAATAGTGAGAAATTCATTGAAAAGACAAAAAGCAAGTATGCCAAAGAGCTTGAAAATTTAAAAGAAACGAATCGACTTCTCATAGAGAAAGAGCATACAAATGCTGCTGATGTAATTTCCAAGATTCATAGAAAAATCGAGGAAGCAAATGCAGAGTTTAATGCAAATAATGAAGAATTAAATAAAAAGACAAAACTTGCAGAGGAAATTATTGCATTACAACTTACTAAAATTGAGGAATATAAAACAGCTATCGAGGAATTAGAGAATACGCTGCATAGCATAGAAGATAATAAAGAACACATTATTAATGATTTTGCAGTTATTAAAGATGTAATGCAAATAATCGTTTCGCAAAAGACAAAGCAAGCTATATTACCACACCCTACTTTTCAAAAGACCAATAATAATGCACCAACTGATTTTGGAGAAACAATAGAATCTCTGAACGATGAATCTGAAGAGATTAAATTACCCCAAACTTTTAAAACAAGACTAGAATTCTATCTCACTAAAAATAATCGTAAAACTGAGATAGCTAAAAAAATTGGGCAGTATATGGTTCATTATAAGGCAATATTAGTTCCTGATAACCGTATAATCCACTCAATTATAAAAGCTACAGGTCGCTGCAAATATTCCATTCAATATGTTACTCCCGAGTGGCGTTCATTCTCTAATGTGTGGAACAATGGTCTTAATACCATGATCCACAGTTGTATAAGCAATCCTGATATCATACACTATTACATATTAGAAAATATCAACATGTCATATTTACCTTGTTATCTGCAACCTATAGTAGATATATCAATGGGATTACGTATTAATTTTCCTAATACGGAAATTATATTTCCAGATAATTTACGCTTGCTATTAACATCAACCGCAGAAGAAGGATTACCTTTAGCCCAACAAAGCATTCGTTATTTTGGCTGTTTACAAAATGATGACTACACTATTGATGAAAAAAAGGAAAATCTATATTCTAATGAAAAATCTGACAAAACTGGTTATCTTAAAGCTGACATGCTAAAGAATATGAGATCCATATCTCCTATTCCTTCCAATGAATATCTATCATACATTCAAAGCGATTATGAATAATATAAAAGAATGTCAGGAAGCCTTGTTTACTTGGATGAGTCTTCAAAATCAAGTCAATTATAATACTATCAAAAAATATTGCGAATATCTTAATTTACAATATAATCTTTTGATTGAGGAGCACCCTGCATGGAAAATATTTCTGCCGCTATTTTTTGCAGGAAATATTGATTTTTGTGGTGATAATTGTTTTAAAGTAACAGAACCTATTGCTGTTACAAAAAGGGATTTTTGTATTTATACAAATACATTCAATCAATCTCTAGATGTATCTACAGCATTTCCTTTTATATTTCGCAGCAAAGAGGTACCACATATTGATTTCAAGAAAATCTATAGATTTAATGCTGTTTCAATTCTTAAACACTTTCCTACAGTAAAGGATATTGTTAGTAAATTTGAGCCTCTGCCTCTCAATGATTTCTCTTCCCTCAAGTTTGACAACAGAGAAATTAAATTCGGAGTAGCGCAAAAAGAAGATTGGAATCTCAAGTATTATTTCGTTTATCCTGAAACGAGGCGAGTTGTAGCTGTTCCCTATTGGAATGTAAATCCTGACGGAATCAATGTAGCGTATTGCTATAGTCGTTCTATTGACGGAAGAGGAAATGGAAAGTACAGCCTAAAAGACAAGAGAATGTACATCACAAGTTATCGTTTTCCCATATTGCTCTATAGAATATTATTGTTAGAATCATTACTGGAAGGCAATACTCCCTTCTTTGAACAAGGATTATATATTTTTCCAAATATAAACCTTAATATCGCGAATCAAATTAATAGAATTCTAAATAACTCAATCCAATATGAATAATCCAATCCAAATATATAATGAATTAAGAGATACATATTTAAAGTACATCAGCAGTGGCATCCCTTTCTTTAATGAACAATACGATGCAGAACGAAAAGAACTACTGAAAGAAAATGGCACAATATGCCAACCTCCTATCATTGAAATAGTTCCCAAATACAAAGAGCAAGCATCACTTGAACAGTTCTGCAAAAACGAAAATGTATCGAACGAACTAGCTAAATTTGTCCAATCCGGTTTGTTTTATAATAACAATCCTGAGAAACGTATATTATATAAGCATCAATATAATGCCTTAAAAGAATCTTATCTCAATAGAAAGCACATTGTAGTTACCACTGGTACAGGTTCAGGTAAAACTGAATGTTTTTTGTTACCAATCATTGCAGATCTTATTTCTGAATCCAGTTCTTGGTCTACAAACCGTCCAAGAGCTATGAGAACAATGATTCTGTATCCATTGAACGCACTTGCAGAAGATCAAATGATAAGACTCCGAAAATCATTGAATAGCCGAAGAGAAAATCATTCAGGGGCATTGGACTGGTTAGATAAATATCGCAACGGGCATCGTTTTTATTTTGGACGTTATACAGGTAGCACACCTGTTAGTGGCAGTGCTGACAGTGCTAAAGATAAAATAAGAATAGAAAAAAATCAACTTGTCGAGGAATGGAAGGCAGCTAAACAAGCTGCTTCCCAAAATGAAGAAAATAGAGAACTTCTGTATCATGTGCCTTGTATGGAAAAGGATAGCGCAGAAATGTGGGACAGACTTTCTATGCAGAAAAACGCCCCAGATATATTAATAACAAACTACAGTATGCTTAATATCATGCTTATGCGCAACATTGAAGCGGCGATATTTGAAGATACCAAACGTTGGTTGGCTGAAGATAAATCTCACGTATTTCATCTTGTTATAGACGAGCTACATACTTATCGAGGTACAGCAGGCACAGAAGTTGCATATCTTATAAGAGTGCTATTAGACCGTCTTGGACTAACACCAGATTCACCACAAGTGCAGTTCTTGGCTTCAAGTGCGTCAATGGGAGAAAATAAACAAACATCTGACTTCCTTTGTGAATTCTTCGGCGTAGCAAAAGATTTTTTCAAGGACAAATTTTCTATTTTTACTAATGACAAGAATACACTTACATCAAAACCTGAAACATGCCTACCTGTTGAAGCCTTTGTGAACTATGCCAATACCTCAATAACAGAAAAGGAACGTGAAGCAAGCTTATTTTCACAGTTAACATGCAACTCATATTTACAAATATCAGAACGCTACCATTTAGTCGAATGGCTGAAGTTTGCAATGACCGACAAATCTGGCAACATCGTTGCCATGAATGCTATTGATATAGCTACACGCATGGGTATCATTGATAAAAATGCAGAACCATTCATAACCTCATTTCTCAAAATTATCTGCCAAAGCAAAACACAAAAAGGATATCTACTCCCATTAAGAGTTCACTTCTTTTTCCGTGCAATTAATGGCTTATGGGCATGTTCCAATCCATATTGCGAATGTTTAAACGAAAAACACAAGTTCAACAACCGTTTGCTGGGTAAATTCTACAAAAGTCCACGTTCCATATGTTCATGCGGTCATAACATTCTTGAACTGATTATATGCGAGAACTGTGGAGAAGCCTACCTTGGAGGATATATAATTAATCGTGGTGGACGAACATATTTATCTGTAGATAAACCAATCGGTTCACAATTCTGTCAATATGCGATCTTATGGCAATCAGAAGGCGATTATAAAGGTTGGACAAAAGTCCAGTATAATAGCGAAACCGGAGAATTCAAAAAACATCCTCACGGAGAATATCTATTACACGAACAAAAGACTGATAAAGATACTCGTTTCCCTTCAGAATGCCCACAATGTGAAATAGAGTATCGCATTGAAAACGCAAATAGTTTTACCCCTCTCAAAAGACATAGTACAGGACTTCAAAAAGTCAATCAAGTCCTTGCAGACTCTTTAGTTAGAACTATGAAAAATGCTCATGAAAACAACACTAAAGTTGTACTTTTTTCCGACAGTCGCCAGGCAGCTGCTAAACTTTCAGCTGGCATTGAGTTAGACCATTACAGAGATGTCGTAAGATGGCTGATGCTTCAAGCATTAAAAGGAGATAATGATAGCATAAACTTTTTGCGTCACTATCAGCCTTTAGAGGTAAACATTAGTTCCCGTGACGAAAATGAGAAGTTGACAGAGTTACGTAATCAAGGACTATATGTGAGACTCATCGAACTAATACAGAATAAAATGTGGGGACTCACATCTGAGGAACAAAATGAATTAAACAATCTATTCCGTAACATAGAGAATGTGAGTCTTGAAAACATAACATCTGATGTGTTTAAAGGATTACTTCAAATTGGATCCAATCCAGCAGGACCTAAACCTTCCATAGCACGTGATCCACTTGTGGGAGATTGGTCATCAATCTTTGATTTTGAACAATATGTTGTAAATACAGATATAGGAGATGCTGCAAATGAATACTATAACAAAATTCGTTTAGCCAACAAACATGAACAAATCATGAGTATTTTTGCTCATAAAAAGAAATCATTTGAATCAATGAAACTTGGATACATATCATGTAGTACCCCTCAAAATATAGATCCTATAATGCTTCAGTTTATAAATTCCACAATACGTATTTTGGGAGAAAAAAGACGTATTAAAGGTTTTGATTCTAAATATCCCATTCCAAATGCATTTCCAAGGGCTGTCAGAAAGATGGTTAAGGCCGTTTGGGGTATAACCAATATAACCCAACAAACAGAAAAGCTAAATGAGATAAAACAACTCATGAGAAAACTCGGTATTATTGATAGAGAGATTGTTGCTCTCACTGGTGAAAAAATAGCTTTTTGCAAAGCAACACCAGGCATGAAATATTGGATTTGTCCTCGTTGTAAGACAATACATCTTCAGCCTTCTAATGGTATATGTACTAATTGTCAAGGCAAACTAGGAAAAAGTAAGGATATTACTGAAAACGATTTACATGATCCTGAGGATTATTATCTTTCATTGGTCAACTCTACTGAAGAGATCTATCGTCTCCATTGTGAAGAAATGTCAGGACAAACATCTCGTCAAGAATCAAGGAAACGACAACGTTTATTTCAAGATATATTTTTAACTAACGAAATTCCTTCTGTAAACGGTATAGATATGCTTAGTGTTACTACGACAATGGAAGCGGGTGTTGATATTGGCTCTCTATCCGCAGTTATGATGGGAAATGTGCCTCCACAACGATTTAATTACCAACAACGTGTAGGTCGTGCTGGTCGCCGTGGTAATCCTTTATCTGTAGCATTGACAATTGCAAAAGGAACAAGTCATGACATTACTCATTACTTTGAACCAGACAGAATGGTTTCTGCTACCCCTAAAGACCCTTATCTAGAAGTTCGTATCAAGGAAATCGCAGAGCGAATTATCTACAAAGAAATACTCTATAATGCACTAAAATCGATCGATTCAAATGCAGAAAGTGTACATGGCAGCTTTGGTTTAGTTGCAACTTGGGAAAACCAGAACAAATGTAAGGTTATAAACTGGATTAAAGACAACACAGAACAAATAAAACATATTATTGAAGTTGTCACTAGATGCACAGATATATCGGACGCTGATAAAAAGGCTATTCTACTCTATATACAAAATGAACTCGTAGATCGCATTTCTAAAATAGCAACAAGTTCTGATTATACACAAACTCTTCTTAGCGAAAGATTGGCTAATGCAGGTTTATTACCTATGTTTGGTTTCCCTACTCGAACACGAAATCTCTACTTAAGCAAACCTCAAAAGTTACCAGCCGAAGATGTTGTAAACAGAGATATGGAGATGGCACTAAATTCTTTCGCTCCAGGACATGAAATTGTAAAAGACAAAAAAATCTATCGTGCTACAGGAGTGGTTGATTATGAATATAATCAACAGCATATAGTATCTGTAAAAAGTGGCAGTCTCAATATCCATGCCAAACCACTCTTTCGCTGTAACCAATGTGGTTATTCGACCATGTCCTTAGATACAGAAACTGCTAAATGTCCCGTTTGTGCACAAGAGATGGAAAAAATTCAAGTTTGTTCTCCTTTAGGATTCTGCGTTGATTACAACATAAAGCCTCAAGACTTCAATGGTTCTTACGATTGGTACTCTCCAAATAGCGATATCAAACTTGATTGTGAAGATTATTTGCAACCATGTCCGCCTGTTAAAAATCTCCAATTACGAAATAATATGATACCTACACAAGGATTAGTGCACCAAGTTAATGACAATAATGGAGAGTTTTACACAATGGGACTAAATCCCAATAACATTTGGGTATCAAGAAAAGCATATCCTCAAGATATGCAAAATAAATTAGAACTGAGGTATGAGAAAAAATTAGCATTCGTCTTATCTAAGTCAACAGGTATTCTCACAATAGCCTTCGAACATGAACCAAACGGAATATGCCTCAATCCATTGACTGAAAATAAGAATTATTATGCAGTAAAAGCTGCATTCTTATCCTGGGGCTATCTTGTGAGAAGATCCGTTGCCGGTTATCTTGACATAGATACTTCTGAATTAAGTATTGGTTATCATATATCATCAATCACTCACAAGCCTGAAATATTTATTGTTGAAAGACTTGAGAATGGCTCTGGTTATTGTAATTATCTAAGTGGAAGAAAATATGCAAATGTTCCTTTAGAAGCTATAGTAGAACCCCTCATTAAAGACGGTACTATCTATAATCTTCTATGTGCGTCATCTCACATGAGCAATTGTACCTCATCTTGTTACGACTGCATTCGTGACTATTCCAATCAGCAAGAACATCCAATTCTAGATTGGCGTTTAGGACTAGATTTAGCCAGAATTGCTTCTGATCCAGATGCCCAAATTGATTTCAATACAAAGTATTGGCAAGAGTATATCGAAAATAATGTTGGTTTATTGTTAGAAAAACGACATCTGCAATTTTCTAAACATGAAGATTTATACATTGCAACTACTAGTACAGGAGAAGTTGGTGGAATAATAACACATCCTCTATGGTCAACAGAATACATAGAATCTATTTTAGACAAACATTCTATTCTCAAAGAGATAGATATAATTTCTATATTTGACTTGGGAAAATCAGTATAAGTAATGTTTATTTTACCTACATACAAATCATTATGTATAAACACATCCTAATAAATATACCAATATTCATGTTTGACTTTTCAAGTATAATTGGTAGTAATATATTTTAGTTAGTAAAAAGTCATTATCAAGCTAAACATAAATCAGTTATACTTTCGTTGAACGAAAATACAAACAAAAGAATAAAAATGATATTTTCAAAATTCCCTTTTTCCTTTAGAAAAAGGGAATTTTTTGTTCATACATTTCTTACTCTTAAAATAAAACTTTATCTTTGTAAAGATTATAAATTTGTAAAACATTAAATATCTCACAAATAAAATAAACCCTACAAGATGAAAGAAGAACCCGACAATCT
>OGDQ01001074.1_pt1 | contig 17992 bp, 19 predicted proteins | sample 1570451 | NCBI WGS metagenome assembly OGDQ01 (sample SAMEA2582171, study PRJEB24529) | metagenome | biome: Human gut stool | place: China | collected 2011 | reverse complement strand
TCGACAAGGAGAAGCAGGACTTTTCTTTCTCGGCTATCCGGCAGGAACGGAAAAGGGGATTGCGGATATAGATAAAAAAATGAAAGTTTAAATTTAACAACAAAAATGACATTTTTTGATAACCCCATTTTGTAAGTTCCATTTATATCATAATAGCGAGCAGTGTATAGTGAAAACAGTAGCTATTCACTGTTTTATCTTTCGAAGAATTTTAATTACTATCTTTTATCATTTCATTAATTTTGTATGATAACTTATTAATAAAGCTAATACTGCTATCTATTTGTCCAGAGCCAATTTTATCCATATAGCTTACAGTATCGTTATCTCTTACCTGTTGACCAATTATATAAAATTCCATCATCTGTATAAAGTTAAAAGTCTGTTTCAGAAAATCCTCTTTTAATTCACGAACTTGGTTTTCATTATAATTATTAGGCTTTTGGACTTTATCTATCAGAGAACAAATATTTATAATTTGGAAATGCAAGAATGATTCTCCATCATCATTTACAAAAAACTGCGAACTATCAATTTCATTTATAAGCGTGTAACGTAGTTCATTCAATTCATTAACATTAAAATCTGACTTAAATAAGTTATTTCTGATTTGATAAATTATGGAACATACAGAACTGTATTTTTGAAATCTTATTTGCGTAATTCCGTTTTGAGCAGAATAAATTTTATCTTTTACATACCTAAAATTTGCATTTCGTTCTATTTTAATCGTAAGCGAATAAAAAATACAAACATTTATACCTGCTATGATAATATTAAAAATACTACTAAATACGCCCCAATCTTCTTGAGTGTTGGATAAACCTCCATTAAAGTGAATTAGATATAGAACAAATTGGACTACCCCTCCCATAATGCAGGTTAACAAAGCTATGTAAATAAGAATTTTTTTCATTGTTCTCTTTTTTATGATGCAAATTTATATAGAAATAGTCATATTCTAAAACTTTAACTAAGATTCCATACTTAAAAAAACTGTCTTAATGATAGATATGTAATTTGCAAGCTCAAAAACACATAAATAAAAACGAAAGTAATTACAGAAATGAGTATATTTGAAACATTAAATAAAAGAATGGCTGTATGGACTATGTTTTTATTGATACTAGTGTTTTTGAGAGTGAGAACTTTCTGATGGGCAACAAGATAAATTCCCTTTTTAGTTTGGCTCAATCTGATGAGATAATAATTTTATTACCTCAATTGACATATGAGGAGATTAAAAATCGTATAAGAAAACGTTGTAAAGAATCTTTTGAGTATCTAAAAGAAAATAAATATTTAGTATTGAAAAATGCAAAATTGCATAATGCGCTTTTTAATTTAAAGAGTTTAAATGATACACTATATGAAATTTACAATAAATTGGACAAACAGATTACTAGATCAAAAATTAAAAAGCTAACTTATGATAACATTGATATAGAAAGTATATTTAAATCCTATTTCGCACAGGAGAAACCGTTTGGAAGCGGACAAAAAAAAGATGAATTTCCTGATGCTGTAGCCTTGCAGATTGTCGAGAATTGGTGTAAAAAGTATAATAAAAAATGTATCTTATTATCCAATGATAAAGATATGAAAGAATTTGAGAGTGATGTTCTTATACATGAGGATACAGAAAAATATGTCAATCGAAAATTGAAAGAAGCAGAAGATCGAACTAAAGATATTAATAAGTTATTTATAAATAATGAATCCGATTATATTGCTGAAATAAAGGAATGGTGTGAAAAACAATTAGATGATGAATCTTTATATTTAAATCTTATAAATTATGCTGAAATAGAATATATAGATATAGTAGATCTTACAGTATCATTCAAAGATTATTTTATCACTCGTAAATTCGATGATAATATCCAGATACAGGCTTATTATAGTATATATTACAAAGTTAAAGTAGAACATAGTGACCTAGATTCTGGATTCTATGACGATGAAGAAAAAATATGGTATTATTTAGAAAACACTTTTAGTATATTTGAAGAGTCTGATAATATTCCTATTGACTTTGAATATCGTACATTTCCAAACGGTGAAGCATCTCTTGATATAATTAAGATAAACAATGGTAATAAAATGAAAATATAATATATCTATAGAAATGCAGATTTTAGTCTTGCTAAGACTGTTATATAATAGTCATCCAAATAGTTTGTCAAAAAATGGATTATGCCTTTTTTCTGCATTAATTAATAAATTGCGAAATGTTATAACTTCAATATGCATATTTAATTCACCTATTATTTTATAATATGAATTAAACGGAGTCTTATGCCACCCTTTGTTTAAATTATATGTTTCTAATTGAGGTGGAATAACATCAACTATTACATACCCAAATTTGGGTGTTGTCTGTTTTATTATAACTTGATTACCTTTATAATTTTTCTTGTCTGGTGCATAGATAAAATCATCAAAATATTTTTCTACTAATTCTGAAAACTCCCATCTGTAATCGTTTTTGTTTTTTTGATGAGCAGTTTCTCCAGGTCTTTTAAATTCAAAAATCACCATAGATGATACTTCACCACTATTTTCTGCTCCAAAACTAATTGGATTATCAAACATATTGGCATTAGTATTTAACAATAAAATGTCCGGTTCATGACTGCTTTTCTTTTGACAAACTGATGTTATTGATTTATCTGAGGCAATAAATCTATATGTAGCAAAACGTTCATCTAATAGCCATAAATTGTGAGACTGATATTTTACTTCATTATTAGTCAATCCCATAGGGAATATTAAATTATGAACATCTTGTTCTAATTTATATTTACCATCTTGTTCTGCGTCTAAAAATTTGTAGAAAAGATTGATAATAGCTCTTCTTCTAAAAATGTAATCTGCTAAACTGTCAGTATCATAGGCTGTTTTATCTTTTATATTTTGAATTATACCTTGAATACATTCTTCATTAATATCATTACTATCAATAAATTTTTGAATACTATTATCGACTTTCTTTTTAGCATCAAAAGAAATTTTATACAAATATTCTTCTTTCTTTTCTTCGGAAAGATTTGGTGGTATAGAATTTAAGATTTCTTCTTTACCGATAAAACTTCTATATCGAGGTGCTTCTTTACGTATGTAATCTTCAAGGTCTTTTATGTTTTTTTTCTTCGTTTCTTGTACATGTGAATTATATTCATTCTCTAAAACAGTTGTAACTTCTAATTCAATATCTTTAAATGATATAATGTTTGAATCTCCAAAACAGTCAGTTTCATTCTCTTGTGGTATTTTAAAACCATTTCGAGCACTATACACCTTATCATTTAAATAATCAGACACTACATAAATATCAAGAAAATAATACTTACCATTCATTAAAATCGGATAAGAGAAAAGAGAATTTATCTTTCCTAATATTCTACCTCCTCCAACAACTCTGGAATTAGCACAATAGTATATATAATTGTTTTTTCTATTATTTTCTTTTAAAGTTTTAGTAATATAGATATGAAAATCGACACCTTTAACGACTATTTTTTTTTCTTGTTCTTTAGCTATTGATTTGAACAGACTATTTACATTCCATGCTTCTTCATCTTCTTTATCTACAACTACAATTGAAGGTAAATCATTACATAAATAATAAATTAGACAATGTTGCATAATTCCTTTTGTTATGTCTTCTACCGTTTTAGCAGTATGATCTTTTATTATGGAATTGTGACAATTTTCCATTTTTACTATTGTTTTCCTGTTTTTCTCTTGAGATTCTTCCAGTTTTATTGGTTTGATTTCATCTTCTGCACAGAAATTAAATTCTCGATAAAACCATTGTTCATTTTCATAGTATGTGCTTTTAACATGAAAATTTTCATAAGATGCCAGAATCGTAAATCGTCCAATACCTTTACATCCATATTTTTTATTTATCTTGCTAAATGGAGTTTCAAATGATTTATAATTTTTTTCTGTAAAACCTTCACCATTATCTATAATAGTAACACTTTTAATAGTTTTAGTTCCTTTTAAATTGGGTTGAGAAGGCAAATCTCCACGCTCAATCAAAACTTCTATTTTTTTATCATTAGCAGCGATTTTTTTTAAGCTGATTATAGAGTTTACTACTGATTCATAGATTGGCAAAAGAGCATCTGCTGATGTTAAATCAACAGCGTCAATTATATTTTGAGCAGGAACAATCATAGATATTGATATTAAAAGTAAATTTGATACATGCGAAAGTACGGAATTTTATTTGATGAAGAAATTTTTTTGCTCTTTTTCATTCCGAGTCATATAGAAAATAAATTAGAAAGAATATGAATGAAAAAAAATCAAGACTTTATTTTCCGTACAAAGCCAGTTCCTTAATGGTTCTTTGCTACTTTACTTTCCCGCCACAGCTCACGAAGAAAGTAGTGGAAAAATCCGGTTGAAAGAGTGGTTTCTTTGCTTCTTGTCTTTTCCGCTACGGCTCACGAAAGAAAGAAGTCCGGCAAAATATCCGGTAGAGAACAAAGGGCGGTAAAAAAAGAAGTCCGGGCGGATCGCTACCCGTCCCGAACTTCCGGCGATGAAACAAAAGAGTAGAAAGAAAGTAGCGGGCGGATTTCTCCGCCCTTGCTTTCTGTTTGGTTAGGCTGCAATCCCTTTGGATTGCGGTTGTTCTTCGGGTTGGGTGATTTCATGCCCTTTTGCCTTTGTCTTTTCCTGCACCAAAAGAACGGCTTTGCGTTCCTCGATGCGTTGGTGTCGTTTCTCGTACACTTCGTTATATCCGCTTTCGATGGCTGAAAGTTCTTCGGGCATGTGCTTACGGGCAAAATCAAGCAAAAGGGATGCTTCGGTATTGTTGCCGTATGCGCTGCGGAAATTGGCTATCAGATAATCCCTGCGGATAATGGTCTTTATCCTAACGGTGAGATTTTCCACGATATTCATTTTGTCCTCGTCCGTGAGGTAGTGTTTCCCTTCTTCGGTGATACCTACGGCTGCAAAATGTTCGCTCCGCAAATTGGAGAGCATGAAGAAATAGAATATCTTTTCCTCGTCTGCACTGAACTTGCCGCCCGTTATGTCGGCTTCCATTATTTGCCGTTTGGTATCTTCAACCGTCTTTTCTACGGCTATCTCCTTGTTGCGTTCGTCCTGTTTCTCCAACTTCTGAACGGGTGAAAGGGTGGTTTCGGTGGGCGTTCCGTCCGCTTCGATTGCGTTCTCCACATAACAGAAAGTAATTTCCTGTTTCCCTATCTTGGCGTAAACGATGATTTCTCCCGCTTCGCTCCGCCCTGTGATTTCTTCCTCTTTCTCCATGTAGTCCGCCCATTGCTGCTCGTAACGGGTACGGGCTTCCTCGTAACATTCGGGATTGTTGAAATTTTCCTCTTTGGGTTCTTGGGGGCTGACGGGGAAAGCGGTGTATCTTTCAAGGGTTTCAACTTCGTAACCTAAAGCGATTAACCGTTCTATTACTGTTTCGTTGGTGCTGTAACGGTCACGGCAAAGGGAAACATTGGGCTGTTGCCGCATGATTTGGACGGCTCTCTCCATGAGGAAAGATGCGTTCATTTCAGCCAGACAAGTGCGGTTGGCGCAATGTCCGCAACCGCCATCGGCAAATAAAAGCAGGTTGTTCGTGTTGTGGGCGCACGTTGCACACTCGGTCTTGTCAAAGGAGTAATACCGCAAGTCGGTGGTATAGTTGCTCTCTATCCGTTTGGCTACATCGGCAGCTTTCAGCCCCCGCCAACTGTTGTAGTTGTTCCCGTCCTGCAAATGTTTCTCGTACACTTCACGCTGTATATCTTCCCCGTAACGGCAGATTTCGGCTGCCACGCTGATGGTGATTTCGTCCGTTTCCAATAATTCAGCTATTTCGGGGATTAGGGCGGTGAATTTCAAACGGGTGCGGATATAGTTCTCGTTCTTGCCGAAACGTACCGCCAACGTTGCTACGGTGTACCTTCCCGTTTCAATCATGCGTTGGTAGGCGTTGGCTTCCTCGATGGGTGTCACGTCCTCACGCTGCAAGTTCTCGGCTATGGCTGCATCTTCGGCTGCATCGTCCGTCAGTTCCGAAACAATGACGGGTATCTGTTCCATTTCCGCAATGACGGATGCACGGTATCTGCGTTCACCGAAAACAATCTCGTAACGGTCTGTATCGGCTATCGGGCGCACGGTGATAGGCTGTAAAACTCCCTGCTGTTTGATGCTTTCCGCCAGTTCATACAGGGCGGGTTCGCTGAAATATTTACGGGGGTTGAAACTGCTGGGCTGAATGTTTGCCAATGATACCCATGTGATGTTTCTCTCTGCTGCTGATTGATTTACTGTTGTTGCTTTCATAATTCTGTTATTTTTTAGTTGATTAAAATTCTGTTTGAAAAAATGGTTTCTTTGCTATCTTTCTTTCACCGCATCGGCTCACCGAAAGAAAGTAGCGGGCGGACTGCTCCGCCCTTGTGAGCCTTATTTGCGGTTATAGCATACGTTCTGAAACTCTATTTTCCGTTCTATCGCATGGCGTAACGTGTAGGCAGTTCCGCCCGTTGGGGTGCTGTCGTAAAAGACTACGAGATAAGCGGAATTATCCAACAGGTAGTTGTTACGTCGCAAGAAACAACGGTCTGAATATTCATCCTGTAATAGTATCACCTCGTCCGCTTGGGCTAAAATGGCGTTATAACGCTGCTTGTCGGCTTGGTTGTATCGGTCTGCCTGTCCTTTGAACGGGAGTACGCATTTTAGCTGAATGTAAGGAAAGGTCTTTTTTGCGTTCAGAACTTCCTCGGCTGCGATAAGGTCGAAGCCGTTCGCCATGCCTGATAAAAACGTATGATAGTCACGTATGCAAAGTTCGGTTATCGCTGTATAGGTGTCGAAGCCTATATCTATCAGCCGTTTTTGTGTGTCGGGGCTGTTCCTTGTCATTCTCTCGGCTCGGTGTCCCGAAAAAGAAACGGTCTTTTCCCTTAGCCAAAAATCACGCTCAGCACGGCATTGTACCAACGTCCTGCGTAGGGTTGTAAATTCCTGCCCGTTGGTGTGGCGGTACTTGTAATCGAAGTATGTTTCGCCCCGAAATGCTCCCAAACAGCATTGTATATAAGTTTCTTCACCGAAAAGTTTGGTTTCGGCTGTTCCGTTCTTGATGAATGTCTTTGCTTCCATATTGGTATATTTTAGATTGTTATTACTCGGTTATTTCTTCCCATACGCCACGCTGTTTGTCAAAATCAACGTTGAAATAATAGGCGGTCTTTGTCTTGGGCTTCTTCCGTCCGCCCAAAACTTGGGTTTCTAAAACCTTGTACCCTTTGCGGGTTTCCGCCACAATTTCACAGGTGAGATATGACAAAAATTTGTGTTTAAATTTCTTTCCTTCCATAATTTAGAATATTAAAATAATGATTATCAGCACAAAAACGATACCCACAAACAACCGCCAGACAAGGGCGAGAATAAACCGTGCCACGAAGTAAAACAGGAGTACGGCAAAGAATAAGGCGAAAAACTGCCCTGCGGTGGTGGTGAAAAAGTAAATCACCACAGACCAAAGGATAAGGCGATATATCAGTTTGTAAATGAGTATCGTTTTCATTTTATTGGGTGTTGTGGGCGGATTGCTCCGCCCTTGTTGTTTAATAGTTTCCTTTCGGAAAAAATTGGTTGTGGATTATTAACATAAAGCTCTAAAGCAGCCAAAGGAGAATAAGAGAGGTTGGAACGTAAACAGTTGGGAATGAGTAGATTTGCACAAAGTTACCAAATCGGCATAAAGCAAGCGAGTGAGGAATATTGAAGTAGTTCAGTTACTAAATCGTGAGCCACAGTTACCTATGCAAAGCAGGTAACAATGCGGAAAGGCAATTTTGTGAATCAACGGATTTTATTGCACTGATTCTCAATGTTTTGCGTATCACGGAACGCTTACAAAATGATTATATTTGCACACTCAAAATGTAAGCGTTATGAAAATCGAAAAATTCAAGGTGTTGCTCTACCTCAAAAAGAGCGGATTGGACAAGAATGGCAAGGCTCCCATCATGGGACGCATCACAGTGAACAGGACTATGGCGCAGTTCTCCTGTAAGTTGTCTTGCACTCCATCGCTTTGGAATCCTCGTGCCAGCCGATTGGAGGGCAAGAGCAAGGAAGCCGTGGAGACCAACAAGGACATCGAGCAGTTGTTGCTTTCCATCCAAAAGGCTTTCGATGTGCTTGTGGAAAAGAGAACGGACTTCGAGGCTAAGGATGTCAAGGAGGCCTTGCAGGGCAGCGTCAAGACACAGACCACCCTTCTCTCCTTCGTGGACGAGCATATCAGTGAACTCAGCACCCATGAGGGCATCGATATGTCGAAGAGCAGTGTCTGGACTTACAGAAAGATTCGCAAGAATCTCGCTGAGTTCATCGGGGAGAAGTATAGGTTGACTGATTTGGCTTTCGGACAGCTGACCGAGCCTTTCATCAGTGACTTTCACCATTACCTGCTTGACGAGAAAGGCTTTTCATCAGGAACCATCACCATCTATGTGTCACTCTTCAAGAAGATGTGCCGCATCGCCTTTGAGCGAGGCTTGTGCAAGAACCTGCTGTTCGCCCATTATCGGGTTGGCACTCCAAGGGTTACGACACCCAAGGCTCTCAGCATGTCTGATTTCATAAAAATCCGTGATGTGGAACTGCCCGAAGACAAGCCGAGACTATCCGTTAGCCGTGACCTGTTTCTTTTCGCCTGCTATGCAGGAACAGCCTTCATAGACACCGTTTCCATCACGAAAGCCAATGTCAAGGTGTTGGAGGATGGTGACAAATGGCTCGTCTATAACCGCAAGAAGACCGGAACACTTGCCAGGGTGAAACTCCTGCCCGAGGCGTTGGAGCTGATGACGAAATACGAGGACGGGGCAAGAGATACCCTTTTCCCATTGCTGAGCACGAATCGTGTTCGTATCGATCTCATCACCATCTGCAAGTTGGCGGAAACGAGCAAGACCTATTCCTACCATTCGGGACGACACTCGTTCGCCAGCCTCATTACGCTGGAGGCAGGTGTGCCTATGGAGACCATCTGCAAGATGCTCGGTCACAAGGATGTGAAGATGACGCAGCGGTATGCGAGAGTAACCCAAAAGAAGCTGTTTGAGGACATGGACAAGTTCATCGCTGCAACCGAGAAGGACTTTATTCTCGCATTATGAACAAGGCTTTCAACTTTTCTTTTTACAGTTCAACTACATTATTATATTATAAGGACAACAACTATGAGCAGAAGTACATTTTCAATTTTGCCTTACATCAACAGACAGAAGGTGAAGGCAGACGGAACAGCCAACATACTTTGCCGCATCACCGTTGACGGCAAAAGTGCAGCCATTTCCACAGGCATATCCTGTACCCCACAGGAGTGGAACGCCAAGAAGGGAGAGGTACGGAACGCAAGGGACAACGGACGATTGGCAAGTTTCCTTGCTGAGGTCAAGGATAAATACAACTCACTTCTTACCACCAATGGCATCATCACCGTGGAAATGCTGAAGGCTGTGTTGAAGGACAAGGACACGACAGGAAGGTTCTTGCTGAACTTTGGTGATACCATCGTGGAATGGTATCGAACCTCAAAAGCCAGACAAACCTTTCTGCACAAGCGGACATGGCAGAAGAACCTGAGAGCCTTTGTCCATTCGTTGGATAAGGACGACATCGCCTTTGAGGACATAGACGAGAATTTCGGGGAAGAATACAAGCTATTCCTGAAACGAGACCAGGGACGTATCGACAGCTACGTGAACCATTGCCTTCTCTGGCTGAACATGTTGATGTACAAGGCAGTGGACAGGAGCATTATCCGCTTCAATCCCATAGCCAAGATAGGGTATGAGAAGAAGGCAGCCCCGAAGATGACCCATATCAGCAAGGCAGACTTCATCAAGATGCTCTCTACCCCGATGGCTGACGAGCGAACGGAGCTTGCACGCAGATGTTTCATTTTTGCCTCGCTCACCTCCTTATCCTATATAGATGTAAAGAAACTGTACCCTCACCATATCAGTGAGAACTCCGATGGTAGGAAGTTCATCCGCAAGGAAAGAGAGAAGACAGGCGTGGAGTTCTTTGTGCCACTCCATCCGATAGCCGAGAAGATTCTTTCGCTCTACAATACCACGGACGACAGCAAGCCTGTTTTTCCACTGGGTGAGAAGAAAGACATCTATCTTGATGTGCATACCCTTGGAATGGTGCTTGGCATAAGTAATAAGTTGGGATTCCACGCCAGCCGCCATACATTCGGAGTCTTGATGCTCAACGAGGACATTCCCATCGGCAGCATAGCCAAGATGATGGGACACGCAGACATTACAAGCACACAGGTCTATGCGCAGGTGACGGAGCAGAAGATTTCAAATGACATGGATAAGCTTATTGCCAAGCGAGAAAGGAACAGATTATCGAACGAAAAAACTATTGGAAAATGAACAGAGGAGTTATAACTATCAGCGAGAGCGGAACGGTATCCATGCCGACCGATACTGTATGGATGACCATGCAGGAGATTGCCGACATGTATAATGTATTCGGCTGGTATGTGCGCAAGGCTGTCAAGGCTGTATTCAAGGACGGCATTCTGAAAGAGCAGGGTGTACGCCGTCATGTCAGGAAGAACGACCGTATCAGCTATGATGTGTATAGCCTTGAACTCGTCATTGCGGTAGCCTTCCGTATTGACAGCATTGAGAGCAGAGCCTTTCGGGAGTTCATTATGCAGTCCGTCATCGGCAAACAGACAAGCCGCACTAAACTGGTTTGTATCTTTACAGAGAACGCAATGGCATAGACCTGCCATAAAGCAACGTTCCTTGGAGGCTTTGCGCCTCCAGCCACTTGGGCGAGCCACCGCAGTGTTTTAGCTTTTACCTTTGCACCCAGGAATCAAGTTAGGATATTTGGTTAATGGGTGTTAAGGTGAACTATCTTTCTTTCAAGGTATGCCCTTTCTCATGTCATAGTCCTTATATAATCCAGCCAACTTTCTTGATTCCATTTAACTATTAAATGTCAAAATTATGGATAAAGAACTTTACATAGGCGTGGATGTCTCAAAGCAGACTCTCGACCTTGCTTATTATGACGGAGAAAGCATTGATTGGAAGAAAGCCCATATAAAGGTGAGCAACAACAATGCAGGTTTCAAGAAAATTGGTTCATGGGTGGCAAAGGTAAGCAAGGGGTTTGATATAGTCTTGTTCTGTATGGAATATACAGGACTTTACACCCAAAACTTTAGACTGTGGTTGGAAGAGAAACATTATATTTATAGGATGGTGGAACCTCGCAAGATGCATCGCTTTGAGCCAGACTTGGATGATGGACTGCGTTCGCTCGACCGCATCAAGACTGACGAGCTTGATTCTTTCCGCATAGCCATTTACTGTGAGCAGAACCACAGAAAGATTCTTCGCAACCCATCAAAACTTCCTCCTCCTGTATATTTTAAGTTGAAGAGGCTTTTGGCGGAACGCAAGCAGACAGTCAAGCAGTCAGTCCTTTACAAGCAGCAGCTTCATGATATATGTGCGTATGACACAGATTTGTCTGTGGAACGTAAGAATGGGCAACTTAAAACGCTCAATGATGCACTTAAAGGCATAGACAATGAAATTGACATGTACATAAAAGAAGATGCGGACATCAGCAAGAACTTTTCCCTGCTGACATCAATACCTGGTATTGGGCGTGTTGTCGCACTTGAAACCATTGTCTTGACCGAAAACTTCATGGCAATAGATAACCCACGTAAATACGCTTGCTATATTGGTGTCGCTCCTTTCAAGAAAGAATCTGGTACATCTGTGAGAAAAGGCTCGTCAGTCTCTAAGAAAGGTTTTAAACAGGCAAAGGCAGATTTGTCCATTGCCTGTTTGGTTTGCATGCAGCACATTCCGAACATCAGAGATTACTGGGAACGCAAGAGAAAGGAGAAATGCAGTGGAATAGTGTTTAATGCAATCAAGTTTAAGGTGATACTCCGTATGTTTGCCGTTATAAAACGAGGTACTCCGTATGTGGAGACGGACAATTATCGAAATGGGAAAAACAAGCAACCAGGAGTGAACTAACAGTGTTTTAAGACCATCACTATACCATGATAGAGTCTCTTGGTTGCTTTTGGCACTACCTTTGCGAGGAATCCTCAAAAGGAAGGAACTCCAGACAGAGGTAGTGAACTTTTTAATCTTAGGCAAAGCCCTTTCCCTTGATATAGTCTCCTCTGCCCGAAATGTCAGACTCAGTGCCTTTTAGGGAATTAGCTGTCCGTCCCAGCTTTTAAAAGATTTGGCTTATCCTGACATAGAGAGTTCCTTTCGTAAAGCGGTGCAAAGATATGAAAAATAAATCATTTGTAGGTATTGACATCTCTAAAAATGTCATAGATGTATCTATATTTCGTGAGGACACCAACATCAAAATGTTCCCTCATGAGGTGTTCAACAACACTCGCAAGGGATTTGGCGATATGTGCTCATGGCTCAAAAAGAGCCGTGTGGTACTTTCCCAAGCCCTGTTTGGCATGGAATTTACAGGTTGCTACTCCTTGGACTTGGAAAAATTCCTCACGTCCAAGAATTACTCTTTCTGTATGCTTAGTACACGTATAGTAAAACATCATCCTATGGGGACAATAGATAAGCGAGACAAGAATGACTCTGCAAAGATAGCTGACTTCCTCTATCGTTATGATGGCACGGAATGTGCCAAGCCATACAAGTTGCCAAGCAAGGCAATGCAACAATTGAAGCAACTTGTCAATGAGCGTAAGTTCCTTGTGGAGCAACGGACAAACTTTATGAACCGAATGCAGATGTTTGAAACGAAAGAGGATTCTGCCATGTATGAGAGCTACATTAAAAAGCTCAATTATGACATTGAGAAGATAGATCAGGAAGAGTGTGAATTAATGTCCAAGGAGGAAGATGTCTTTGACACTTTTCAGAATCTGTTGACGATACCAGGAATTGGTTTTGTCAATGCAACAAACATAATTGCCATCACACGAAACTTTACCGCTTTTGACACAGCTCGGCAATATGCGAGATATGTTGGCGTAGCTCCATGCAGTCACACTTCTGGTACCAGTGTGAAATGGCGTGCCCGACCTTCCGCACACTGTAACGGTCAAGTGAAAGCTGACCTGTCTATGGCGGCATTGAGAGCTGTTGAGTACGATGTGGAAATGCAAATGTTTTATAATCGAAAGTTAGGAGGCAGAAAAGATTCTGATACTAAGCGTAAGGCATTGAATGCCGTCAAGTTTAAGCTCATTCGCAGAATGTTTGCCATAGGCAAGCAAAAGAGAAAATGGGAAGTGTTGAACACCTCTGACGACAGAAAGAACTTACATATTGAAAAGTCCAAAGCAAGTGAACTATGACAATGTACCATTGTCTCTTATAGTCTTGTGAGGACAGATACGGATAACTAATTAGGAATCGAGCAAAAAGCTATTAAAAGAAAGAGTTCCGTATCGTTTTTTTTTGTAACAGAAAAGTCAAAAAATGTCTTCTTCTGCTACAGGGGTAGGTATGCCTATATGCTTTCTGTGGGCTATTTTGCTTATTTTAACACAAAAAAGCTCTCAAAAATTTGGTGATGTCTTAGGAATCATGGTATTAGATTTATACAGGTAACACAAATGATACCCGGCAAACACGAACAACTCGGTATAGCCAATAAAACGAGGCGACAACCTATAACAGCCACACTCGGTAAGTTATACGTTGTCGCCTTGTTCATTTCACACACTCATCAAGGACATTCTCCTACACACCTTTCATTCTGTACGCCTCACGATAGTTAGCCATCAGAATCTTCTGAATTTCGGACTCGCGGTAGAGTATCTTTCCGCCAAGCTGGATATACGGGATGACACCGTTGTTTCGGTAGTCCTGCAGGGTTCTTCGGCTCAGTTGCAGCCTGGCACAAAGCTCCTTGTCCGTCATGAAGCGCTCACCGTCAAGCATGGGGCGGTAGTTCATCACGGCACGTTCAAAATTGTCAACCATTCGGTTGAGGTGGTTCACGATGTGGTTCATCCACTCGCTGTTTCTTGTCATTACTTCATTGCTCATAGTTGTCTCGTTTTATTGTTGATACTTACGTTACTCGGTTTACTTGCTGCATTGGATAAAATGGCTGTTGTATATTGACAGCCTAACCTGTGCGCTTGCGAAAACGCATGTCCTTTTTCTTGTCCTCCACTACTGCTATGATAGCCATCACGTCCTCCGGCTTGTAGTAGGTCTTGTGGCTGATTTGCGTATAAGCCAAAGTTCCGTTGTCCCGAAGCGTCTGCACTGTCCGTGGGCAGATGTTGAGCGTCTGACACACGTCCTGCGTGTCGAGCCACTTGTTCATGGTCTTGTCCTCACTGCGCTCACGGATTCTGTCCATGCGCTTCACGAAGTTCTCCAACTGGGCATCAAGATAGTTGAATGCCTCTTCCTCGAATACGATGAATCCCATACTTTTCTTTTTTCTAAGTTAATACTATGTTATATGTCGCAAAGCTCCACGTATATGCTGTGCTCCACGCTTGTGAGTGCAAAGATAAGGCACGGCAATCTAAAAACAAGCGTTTTCAATTTCTGTGGCAGTATGTTGCCGGGGTTTGCCGACTTCAACGCCAAAAACAACAAGAAAAACTTGCACGACTGCAACGAATACATGAACAATGATGAGTTGAGAAATACGTTGAAGTTCTCACAACTATCTCGGTATGCAAATAAGCAAGCCACAACTAAATTGCCACGTTACACCCAATCAGTTGCATGGCTGCACTCAGTACACTTACTTTGCACCCGACAATCGGTCAATGGTGCAAACCGTGACCACTATACTAACAAATAAAACAGCATAAGCTATGGCAAGAACAAAAGATGCAGTCTTGGCTCCTGAGCAAAAGGAGCTGATGGAAAAAGAGTATTTGGATTTTGTTAAACCATCTACGTATGGCAACATAGCCAATCCAAGTAGTTGTAATTCTCTATATGATGATGTAGAGAACCCTGAGTTGAGAGCAATTGTAGAGAAAGTTGCTGCAACAACTCCCTATAGAGAGGAAACATCAACGAACGAGGCTCAATCGCCACCGAATCCGCAGAAGCGCATCAGTGGCAAGCAGCGCAAGGCGACATTGGAGGAGTATCAGCAGACCTTCCTCCAAGTTCCAAGGATTGACGACCGCAAGCCAGTCTTCGTCAGTTCCGATGTACGAGACCGTCTTGATCGTGTCGTCCGCATCCTCGGAGGGAGACGCATGAGCGTATCGGGCATCATCGAGAACATCGTGCGCCACCACCTAAGCCTTTATGAAGAGGACTTCGAGGCTTGGCGCAAATTGTGAGAATTAAGGTCTGCGACCTTGGACGTGGATAGCTGAAAGGCAGTAGTTCCAACTAACGTGTTCTGAGAGGGAGCGAGGTTATGTTTTGGGAACCCCAAAACGCCTCGCTCCACCATGAGGGCGGAGATTTTTTGCTCCCGACGGTCGCAGAAAGTGAGTGTACCAACTATAAACAGTGTATCGAATGACAAACGTACAGGAACAAGACAAAAGAAAGGGCGGAAGACCGCCCACAGGCAGGGTTCGCAAGCTGTCGAAGTCTGTCACGGTGAAGTTCTCAAAGCCAAGCTACGAGGCATTGAGACTGAGGGCGAGAAAAGCCAACCGCAAGTTGGCGGAGTACATCCGTGAGTCCGCCTTGAACGGCGAGGTGGTCAGCGGCCACAACACTGAGACGATAGCCATCGCCAAGAATCTCATTGGCATGGCGAACAACCTCAACCAACTTACCAAGCTGTCGCATCAGAGAGGTTTCCATGAAACCCATGTGTATGTGGTGGACTTGTTGAGAAGATTGAAAGAAATCCTTGGCGAGTATCGCCAAGCAAGTTATAAACCGAAGCCAAGCAGTATGGGCAGAAAGGAGGATACTACATGATAGGCAAGCTAAAGAAGGGCAGCTCATTTGGTGGTTGCATCCGCTATGTTACAGGCAAGGACGAGGCGAAAATCATCGTCTCGGATGGCGTGTTGCTCGGTACGAATGCCGAGATGACGCAAAGTTTCGAGCTACAGAGGCAGCTAAATCCAAGGATTAAGAAGCCTGTGGGACACATTGCATTGAGCTTCAAACCCGAGGACAAGCCACGTTTGACGGATGAGTTCATGGCTAAGATAGCCCTTGAATACATGCAGATGATGGGCATCACCAAAACCCAGTTCATCATCGTAAGGCATCACAACACGGACAATCCACATTGTCATATCGTATATAACCGCATCAATAATGAGGACAAGCTCATATCAGACAGGAATGATTACAGGCGTAATGAGCAAGTGACCAAAGCTCTAAAATCCAGGTATGGATTGACTTATGGAACTGACAAGAGCAAGACTAACACTCGCAAATTGCGCAATGCGGAGCGTGCAAAATACGAGATTCACAATGCCGTTAAAGATGCCTTGAAAGTCGCAGATAGTTGGCAAAAGTTCAAGAATGAACTTGCAAAGCAAGGTGTTCACTTGGAGCTTGTCTATAAGGACAAGGAACGAACCAAGGTACAAGGTATCCGTTTCTGCAAGGATGGATATAGCTTCAAAGGTACGCAGATTAGCCGAGGCTATAGCTTTGGCAAGCTGAATGCGAGATTTGAGGGAACGGAGAACCTTTTATCAGCAAGAGCCAGCTCTGCTCAGCAATATGAGCAGGGCTGTTGCAAGAATGAGCAGGTGCCATCCATATCGGAGAGCAGCCAGGACCCTTGGGACGGTATTTCTTCCATAGGACTTTTTGCTTCTGCCAATGCACAGACCTTTGAGCAATTCCCAGAGGATGAATCATCCAAGAAGAAAAAGAAGAAACGCAGAAGAGGCTTTAGCCTTTGATGCAAGTCATAAACTTAAAATTAGAATCGAACATGAAAGAAGAAATGTTAGAAGCCATCTACGGCACAGTTGAGAGATTGGAGCAAAAAGTCGATGAACTTTCTGCCTCACCAAAGAATACAGAGGCGGAAAGCACTCCGGTCTCTGTAAGTGTTGATACAAGCAAACTTGAAAAAGCTATTCTTGCTATGGCTGTAAAAGAAGGGGAAGCTATTGACAAATTGGTAAGATTAAGAGAGGCTATCTGTATCTTTACCGACCTTACCAAGAAAGAAGCAAGCAAAGATGAACAGCGAAGCAAACTCTTGTTTGATACCATTAATCAGGTGAAACAAGAGCTGAATGCCACATCAAAAAATGTGCAGGACGAACTTCACGCAATGGATAACACACCTCTGAAGAAAGTAGTGACTCATCGCTTCGAGCCAACTTCAAAGTATGTTCTTCTTTTCATTGGAGGCTTGGCTCTATCTCTTGTCATCTCCATTTGGGGCAACCTAGCCCAATGGCGAGAGTATCAAGCTTGGGAGGTAGCAGACTTGAAATATCGGGCATTGAAGATGGTTCTTCCATCTAACGACCCAAATGTTCGATACATCGAAAAGCATTTTTCTGTTTGCCGAGATGAGAAAGTTATAGATGATGTAAGAAATTGTGTTGCTGCCTACGAGGATTCTATTCGCCATCATCATGAAATGGTTGAAATGGCTACTTATAAAGATAGTATAGCCAATAAGCTTTTGCAAGAATCAAATCGCATAAAACGTGCTATGAAAAGCTCAAAATAAAGTTTCTGGAAACTAACTAAACTAAATGAGAGGGAAATAAACTTAATACATTCCCCTCTCATTTATTTAGTGTAATTTTGGAATATAATCTTTATCCCTTTATAATAAGGACATTGGGAGGATTGTCCGATTTTGAGGTAACGAATTGCCAACCGTTCTTGTTGCTGCATTCTGCTTTGATATGCTTTCTTGGCATCTCGTCTATGCTACAAAACGTTCTGAAATTTGCTGTGCTTTCACTAACGAGTGCGATTGTAACTGAATC
>OGDQ01001036.1_pt1 | contig 18531 bp, 7 predicted proteins | sample 1570451 | NCBI WGS metagenome assembly OGDQ01 (sample SAMEA2582171, study PRJEB24529) | metagenome | biome: Human gut stool | place: China | collected 2011 | reverse complement strand
TACACTCTTTCCCTACACGACGCTCTTCCGATCTCATCCCCCACTGAACTCAGAGGTCGGCCGGTCGAAATCTTCCCGGCTAAATCCCAGACCAATCAATGTCCGCTCCAATTCGGCATGATAATTGTTTCCACCCATCATCTGGAAATGTTCCGTCAGATGCGTGACACGGTCTATGAGGTTTTGATACGATTCCGTTTCGTAGTCGGTCCGCTCAGCCAATTGCTGGTTCAGTCGTTCTATCTCTTTTTCCATCTCATGGATATGCTCGAAGGCATGTTCCGCCTCTTCGCGCACCGTCTGAGTATCCGCCAGTTTCATCTGCTGGGGAAGATAGCCGATCGTCGTCTCCTTCGGTACACTGATCGAACCGGATGTAGGCGACTGCAATCCGGAAAAGATTTTCAGCATCGTCGATTTTCCCGCACCGTTCTTGCCCACCAGTGCAATACGATCCTTCTTATTTACCACAAACGAAACATCATCAAAAAGCGTAAACCCGCCAAACTCAACTGTAAGTCCTTCAACAGAAATCATATTTTTTCTCTTTTATGGTTGCAAAGATACAATTTATCCATAAAAAAAGCCTCGACTTTATACCGAGGCTTTTTTTATCAAAGATCCTGTGCCGTCCTTATCTCGTTTTTCATCAAACGTTCATGCAGGCCGTTTGTGATTTCGGCCCAGCCTTCTTCTATCCAAAGGGGATCTTTGCAGCAGGTCTGTTCCCATTCGCTCAATTGCTCCATGAGTTCTTGTGCTTTTTCCGGTTCGGATGATAAAAGGTCGTGCATTTCTTCCACATCCTGATCCATATTATACAGGACGGAATCGACTCCGCGAGTAATGATCAACTTGTACGAACCGGAGCGGACAGCCCGCGTATCCATCTTTCGCCAGAATAAGGCTTCATGCGGATTGCCGGATTTTTCCCCGGAAAGATACGGCAACAGGGAGACGCCGTCAATCGGTTTATGCAACCCTTCTTCCGGAATATCCAACACATCCACTACCGTGGCAAAAATATCCAGCGAAGAAGTCAGCCCTGTGAAACACTGATCCCGTTTGAAACGATCTCCCCAAACAACAAAAAACGGTACCCGCTGTCCGCCTTCAAACTTATTTCCCTTAAACCCTTTCAACGGAAGGTTTGACGACTGGTTTGTCGTGGAACCGCCATTGTCGCTCAAAAAGAATATGATCGTATCATCGAACTTGCCCACCGCTTTCAGCTCATCCACGATTTTACCGACACCACGATCCAACGCATACATCATAGCCGCATACTTCTGACGGGGCTGTCCTTCGAAACGCGCCAAGTCTTCTTCCGTCGCTTCATTGGGAGAATGAGGAGCAGTAAAGGACATGTACAGCATAAAAGGCTGCTCGCTTTCCGCAACAAACTGCCGAGCCTTAGAAGCCAGCTCATCAGTAAAGTAACCATCAAAAGACAATTTCTGCCCGTTATACTGATATTGTTGCAGGTTCCCATCCTTATCACTGGTTTCAGGATCATAGAAATAAGAGCGATGGCCGGCCAAAAGCCCGTAGAACGTATCGAAGCCTTTCGCATTCGGACGCTGGAAAGGTTTGGATCCCAAATGCCATTTTCCGATGCAGCCCGTACGATAGCCATACCGTTTCAACAAAGCCGGAAGCAATTCTTCATCGTCAGGAATGCCGTCTCCCGGCTTATCCAGGTTACATTCATATCCATAACGTTGTCCGTAGCGGCCCGTCAGCATCATGGAGCGTGAAGGACTGCTCACTGTCGCCGCTACATGAGCATCCGTAAAGATACGCCCTTCGGCTGCCAGGCGGTCTATGTTAGGTGTCTGGATATCTGCCGACCCCATAAATCCAAAATCCGCATATCCGGCATCGTCGGCGAGCAGAATCAGGATGTTCGGCTTCCGCACCTCTTCTTTCTGGTCGGAGGAACAAGCTGTCAATCCGACAATCGTCCCCAAGGAGACCACTAACAAATGATCGATTTTCATCCTATATTTTCCTTATCCGTCCTTTACTTTTCCTTTCTCTCAATAGGCGACGGGACTTTCTTTGCATACTTATCCCGGTCGCAGACAATCTTTCCATCCACATATTCCAGCTCGGCAATCTGGATAGAGGCACGATGATAGTTCCAAGTGTTTTCTTCCACTTCGATACCGTCCATCTTGTATGTTCGTCCCGGGTGGGTGAAGTAGAAGATAAAAGCACGGTCACCAATCACAACGACATCACAATGCCTTCCCTGGTCGAAATCGTCCGGACGGAGACCTGGCTTATTCAGGATCGTCGAATTATAGGTCCAGTTTGTCGCATCATCCGATTCATAACAATGCAAACCGACATATCCTAAATTGCATTCATCGATGATGTTCCAGTATTTATTTTTCCAATAAAAGACAACCGGCCCTTCGTGCGGGACATCGTCAATCTCGCATTTGCCGGTTACCTTCCAAGTTGTCAGATCCTTACTCACCCCTGTATTCGTTTTGGAGTCAGGAGTTTTATACCACATCTTCCATGTCCCGTCTGGCATCTGGAACGCCGAAGCATCAATACAGCCATGCGTACCCTCTATTTCCTCCACCAGGTCCCAATTCATCAGGTCCTTGCTCTTATAAAAGACAAGCCGGGCATCGCCTCCCCAAAAAGGATGGATACCGGGGATAAAGGTCACGATCATGTAATAAGTGTCCTCATGCTTGAACACATCGGGAGCCCAGAAAGTGCTCTGTCCCTGCATGGGTTCCGGCAGGTTCGCCGTTCCGACATAATACCAGTTTTTACCGTTGTTCTTGGTAGCCGCGATTCCGACTTTACTACCATAGACACAGGCCACTTCCTGTAAGTTAGGGACATTGGCACGGCGTTGTGTGTAGACCATCCACCATTCCTGCCGCTCCTCATTCCATTCGAGCGTCGGGTCGGTAGGACCGTCATGGATCGGACAACGAAACAAAGGAGCCGGCGCATGTTCAATGTCGAACGGCTTGTCCTGTGCAAAAAGGCTTGTCCCGTAAAACAGGACTGCCAACATAAATAAGATTCTTTTCATGCTATTCTGATTAGACTGTTATACATTATTTATTAATAGAGCGAGATTTCCCCCAGGCCGGCACGTCCTTCGGAAACATTCTCGAATGTCAGGCGGACATATTTCACTTCCCGGTCGACCGTCATCGGTTTGAACTCCCACCCCGTACATTCGCGTTCATACAGGAGTTCCCACCGTTCTCCATCCTCAGAAGTCTCCACTTTATGCTTATAAGAAGAACTGTCTTTCTGAAAAAGGATACGGCTGGCAGCCACGTACGTCGGACGGTCCAGTGCCAAAGTGACCACCTGAGGCAACCGGTCTTCTCCGGCAATCCACCAGGTATGATCGTCATTGTCGATTATATTGGAAGCCGGATACCCGTCCTGGCTGCTTCCAACCTGAACCGAAGCTATTTTCAGGCGAGATTTCTCCAAAATACGCTTCTGCCAGGAAGAAGGTTTCACCACGACATTGTCTTCTTCCTTTCCGGTAAACAGGGCATGCTTTCCATCGGGCAGATACTTTCCTTCAAACGGTTTCGTACTGATTTCCGCTTCACCGGAAGATAAACCCTCTGCTGTCGCTCTCACCGTAATCTTACCGGCTTTCTTCGTCGTGCGGACAAATACGAAACCAACACCTCCTTCTACCTTCTGAGGATTGATACCGATACGGCTGATCGTATCTCCGACCAATACCCCTTCGCCTGACACCTGAATCCGGATTTCCTGTCCGGAGTTGTAAACCAAAGAACCATTCTTATCACAGACCTTAAAGTAGACAGGGATCATATCCGAACCGTCGGCAATAGGGACAATACCATCCGTCTTGATATCCACAACCAAACGATCGGCTTTTTCCGGAGTGCTCACACTGTGGGTCGCAACAACTTTTCCGCCCACCAGCGCTTCCGCTTTTAATGTCCCGGCTTCATATTCCCCGGCATTAAAAACGAATACAGGACTGCCTCCCTTCTCAACAACCGAACGATACAGCGGAGTCCGTTCTGCCCGCGTCTGAGTTCCGATCAGTTTTCCATTACGGTACAAACGAACCTCGTCGCAGTTGGAGAATACTGTCAAATCCGTCGTTGACGAGGCGAAATCACCCGAAGCATTATAAGAAGCGATAAAGACCATCGGTCCTTCATACAATCCCGGTTGCGAAACCGCCTTGTCCCGCATACTCTGCAACATGAAATAGCTGAATTTCGGATACCGGTTGATATCCACCACACCGCTATACATCGTTTCATCCTGGCTACCCCGCGCATAGTCATTGTAGCTCCAAACGAAATGTCCGCCCATATGCGGATTGGCATCCAACATACACCAGTCAAAATAGCCTTTACCGTTCAGCTGCTCGATACGGCTACGGCACTGGCGCATCTGCTCCTGCTCGCTTTCTTTCAGGCTGACCCGCGGCTTTTCGCCCACGCCATCTCCCCATTCACGGGTAAACAACGGCTTGATCGCTATAAAATCTTCCGGATAATTACTCATCACATCTCCGTCTTTCGGAAATTTGGAAACCTGTTTATAAAAGACATCATAATAAGGCTCCATCTCCGCATGTCCGAAATAATCGCCTGCCGTATACATCTGGTCGCCCGGATATTCGGCATGAGACAGTTCGAAAATCTCTTTTGCCAAAGAAACCGGATAACGGGATTCGTTCAAAGCCGTTTCCCAAAGAACGACAGATGGATGATTCCGGTCACGACGGATCATCTGGCGTCCGATTTCATACAGACGTTTAATAAAGGTGGAATCCGGATTATAGAACTGCCATCCGGGAATACACTCCACCACTAACAGTCCATACTCGTCACATGCTTCCAAGAAAGCCGGATCATTCGGATAATGGGCGGCGCGAACCGCATTATAACCTCCCCGTTTCAGGTCGATCACATCCCGAACCTGCATCGAGTTGGAGGCTGCATCCCCGACATTGGCAAAAGCCTGGTGGCGGTTAGCTCCACGCATATACAATTTTTCCCCATTGATAAAGAACCCGTCCTCGGCCGTGTACCGGATAGTACGAATACCGATTTTCCGGGTGGTTTCATCGAGGACTTTATTTTCCGATAATAACTGTGTATGCAAGGTGTAGAGATTAGGCGTATAAGGATGCCATAATGCAGGTCGATCGACAATGAGATCCTGCTCCACCGTCCCGTCCGATTGCTTTTGCAAGGTTACTGGTGTTTCAGCCTCTGCAACGACATGGCCAACAGAATCGACCAGTTGCGAGAAAACGGACAATGTTTGATCTTTATCCGTCAAATTCCGAATATGGGTCGCAAGATGTGTCCTCGCCTTGTCTTTCGTTACTTCAGGAAATGTCACAAACTGACCTCCGCCGGCAACAATATTTTCCTGTAACGGGTCGGTGATATATACTTTGTCAGTAATCACCATCCGGACATCCCGATAAATTCCGCTATAATAATAGAAGTCCATCTTGTCCTGCGGCTTTCCCGGAGGTGTCAGTGGATCCGGTTCGGCAGAGACCCGGATAGCCAGCACATTATTACCGTTCCAATCAATACGGTCCGTAAGGTCTGCGACAAATCCCATATAACCGCCATGATGTTCCGTCACTTTTTGACCGTTCAGATAAACATCGCAATTCGTCATCACTCCTTCAAAGGAGACGACGACCCGTTTATCCTTATATTTTGCAGGCAGTTTGAAATAACAGCGATACCAACCAACCCCGTCATAAATGGAGTTCCCGCCACAATGTTTCGTTTCCAGTTGCATGATATGAGGCAAGGCAACAGGCATCCATCCGGAATCATCCAAATCCGCCCGTCTCCCCTCTTCCACATCCCCCCGATAAAAAGCCCAATCGGTATTCATATCCAGGATTTCCCGGCCGGAAGAAGAAGGGGAACAAGAACTTAGTCCTATATACAAGAAAAAGAACAAGAAAAAATTAATTCGTTTCACATCAATAAAGATCATTAAATTTTATACTACTTCGTAAATTTAATTTACAAAAAATCAAGAACTCTGTAAAATCAGGACAACAAAGGGATTCTATTCCTCCTCTTTTTATAAATCCACAAGGCCAAGAGCTTTCAACTTTCATTTAAATGTAACCATTAACACTTGGGGTATTACTACTTTCTTTTTACTATCTTAAAATGCATATCACAAAAATCCATAAAACGTTCCCAATCATAATCTGTTACATCATGCTCTCCTGCACGTATATGATAGCCAACATCTGTCATGATTGGCTGATGAATATCAGGCATTATATTTGTTCCTAATCCAGAAAGACCATAAAGTTCATAAACTGGCCCTGCATGATAGACCGATAAAAACTCACCTTTAGGGTCTGCCCAAAGATCACCCACAGCACTGGCAACATATACATGCCGAGGTGCAATCAGGGCTAACAACTCATGCTGATCAAAAGGTAATTTATCCTCGTTATCAGCATATTGTTCAAAAGCAGGACAAAACCAATGAGGAAAAATTTTAACTATTCGAGCTATATTTTCACCATACACTCTCTTGGAAAGAGCAGCTCCACCACAACCTGAGTCATTAGATATGACAACTTTAAAACGGGTATCCTGAGCACCTGCCCATAGCGCAGCTTTCCCTTGTCGAGAATGCCCCATTATAGCAATCTTTTCAAGATCAACCCAATCCTGTGTTTCTAAATAATCAACAATACGACTGGAACCCCACGCCCAAACTCCAATAGCTTTCCACTCATCTAATGCAGTTGAATTAGGATCATATGTTGGAAACAGAGAAGAAACACTGTGCTTTATCAACCCAAGTTTATCCGGAAAAATATCATGGTAGCACATCGTAGCAACAGCATATCCTCTATCAATAATTTTATCATAACACCAACGATTCATTTGGTTTCCACGCTGCCAATCTGGATGGTCAGGAGCTTTCACTAAAGAAAATGAGGGTGAATAAAGTACAGTTGTATCAAGTGTTGTACTATGGTTTCCTTTAAAATTATATCCAACAAAAACAGGAACTTTTCCTTTCCGCTTATTTGGAATATACACTAATAATATTGCTTCTATAACATTTTTTCCATTCGTAAACTTAAAACGAACCTGCTTACTGGTAGCTCTTCCTCCCATATCATTGGGATTCTCTGTTAATTTTTCATATGTAACAGCAATTGTTTCTTTTGGAGTTCGACCGTATTCTTGAGAATAAAAATACTCTAACACTTCAGGGCGTCTTTTTTTCTCCCACTCAGCAACAGTCGTAACTTTACTCCCATCATTACAAGTTAAAACATCTGGTAAGACGTAATTCGGGACTTTTGATTCATCATAACTTATACCTTCTATTATAGCTTGTCCTTTAACAATACAAGCTATTAATAAGAGACTTAGAATTAATATATAGGTTCTCATATCATGTCTTTTTATATTGATCTACAATAAAAATAATTGTAATTCACTAGTTAAGCTTTTAAACAAATAAAAAATCCACTTCAAAAAGTCTTAAATATCGATTTCTTGTTTATTCTTCATGGAAGAATAAAGATACGATTTTCAGACTTTTTGAAGTGGATTTTACTTAATTAGAAATTAAAAAATTAATAACCGTCATTTTGTTCCAAGTTAGGATTTGCATCCCGTGCCTTCTGTGGAATAGGCAAATAACGATTCGTTACTTTAAAACTACGATTTTCAATAAACTCGTCTGTTCCAGTAATCGTTGCACGAGTATAAGGATCAGTACCATTATAGTCCACCGTACCAACAATACGAGTCAACTTTCCGTTCAAGACTTTTTCTGCGATCATTTTACCGCTTTCGTCTTTCCAACGTAAAATATCGGCACGTCTTAATCCTTCACCAGCAAATTCTATTGTACGTTCACGGCGAATCAACTCACGCAATGTCGCTTGTGTGCCATATTTACTCCGATCCACAGCTTTATGTCCTGCACGTAAACGAACTTGATCCAACAAATCATAAACAATAGCCGACGGACCGTTCAACTCGTTCTCTGCTTCTGCATAAGTTAAAAGGACTTCTGCATAGCGGAAAATAATCGGGCAAGCATTTGTGTTCCACATATCGGAATACTGAGATTTAGGTCCCAAATACTTATACCAAGTCAAAGCTGTTTTAGATGCATTATCAGCTCCACCCGGAAAATCTTTGTTATCCTCTCCGTTAATCTGCTTATCCAACGTATTGAATATTCTTCCATTCCAATCTTGTCCAGGAAAAATAACCGTCATTGCCATTCGTGGATCTCGATGAGCAAAAGGATGAGCGGGATCATAATAAGTTCCAGCTTCTTCCTTTGTCAAACCGTTATCCATTTCATACATATCTATCAGTTTTTGTGTCGGAACAATAGAAGACCATCCTGCATCTGCATTATTATACATCTGACCGATAACTCCAAAAGTTTTCAAGTTCTCAATACGTTGAACCGATGCTATAATCTCTTTTGATCCTTGACCAGCAACTGTAAACAGATTGGAATAATTAGAATCCAACTCATATTGTCCCAAGTCCATAATAGCTTGAGCAGTAGCCTTTGCACGATCATAATCACCATAATACAAAGCAGAACGCATCTTTATTGCTAAAGCTGTCCCTTTAGCAATATAACCTCTTGAAGAAGGAGCATCTTTCAACAAAGGAATAGCAGCATCCAATTCATCATAAACGAATTTTTTTACTTCTTCCTCTGTATTACGTGGAACCTGAGCTTCTTCTGCTGTTTCATAATTGCTAATAATAGGAATTCCACCATACCACCAGTTCTTATCAAAATATTGGTAAGCACGGATTGTTCGAACCTGAGCAATCATATCGTTTTTCTTCGCATCATCTTCAAATTCGATATTTTCGATATTTTCCAAAAAAGTATTACAACGGCGAATTATATCGAATTTATACATATCGTAAACCGAGGCAGCAGCACTCATACTACCATTTCCAATCGTTTTCCACTCCTCCCATTCGAAATTGTTATAGCCGATATCCGAACCACAATCCAAATATACAAGTTGCGTCGGGTCTGCCCAACCATCATAACAACCAACCAAAAATTTTTGTGCGTCATCTTCCGTTTTCCATGTTGTAGAAGGAGAAAGCGCATCATGCGGAACTGTATCCAAAAAATCAGAACAGGAAGTTACACCCATCAATGACATTCCTGTCAACATATATAAAAATAATCGTTTCATCTTAATTTACCTTAAGTCATTAATATTGTTTAGAATGTCAAGTTCACACCAAACGAATGAACTTGCGATAACGGGTAGTTAGAACCACGTTCTCCTTGACCAGAAGTAGGCGGAGTTTCCGGATCAAAATTGACGAGCATATTATGGATAGTAAACAGATTTTCAGCCGAATAATATACACGCAAATTCTGTACACCTAATTTTTTCAACCAAGACTGTTGGAATGTATAACCAAACTGCAAATTTTTCATACGCAAGTAACTTGTGTTCTGCAAGAAGAAATCTGTCGTATAGTTTAGACTTGGAGACTTTGTATCGTAAGCAATACGAGGCATCTTTGCATCCTGATTGTCAGGAGTCCAAGCATCCAACCAAACAGATGCCGGATGAGAATCATCACCTTTGAAATATCCAATACCGTCATTTGTCAAATAAATATGTCCACCGGCAGCTCCCGTAAACAGCATTGAAAGATCAAAGCCTTTCCAACCAACATTCAAATTCAAGCCATAAGCCCATGAAGGATCAGCCGAACCACAAAAATCACGGTCTGCTTCCGTAATCTTACCATCACCATTTACGTCCTGAACAATTACATCCCCTCCTTTAAATTCTGCAGTTCCAAAAGGATAACCGGGCTGTCCCGAATATTTATCCATCCATGCTTTAGCTTCTGCATCAGAACTGAAGAAACCGTCTGTACGATACATATAATAAGAGTTCACACGTTCTCCAACTGCTCTGTACATATTACCATTGTTCGGATCTGCCATGGAAGGAACTCCACCTAAATCCAACAATTTATTTTTATTGTAAGAGAAATTAGCTGTTGCACCGAATGACCAGTCACCCCATTTATTGTTATAGCTTAGAATAACTTCGACACCACGATTCAGCATTTCACCCACATTATCTTTATACGGTTCCAAAGCGAATTCTTTCGGAACAGAAACATCCATGATAATACCAGTTGTTTTTCTGTCGTAATAATCTACTGTTAAATTAATCTTATTATTGATCGTTGCATCTAAACCCAATCCCCATGTACGAGCTTTTTCCCAAGAGATTGTCTGCAGTTTATAATATTTCTGATAAAAACCAGAATTTAAAGATCCACCAAATGGATAGGTAGCATCCAATTGATAAGTATTCATCCAAGGATAATAATCGTCTAATGCATCCTGATTACCCAATAATCCCCATGAACCACGAACCTTCAAATTATTCAACCAATCTTTCGTGTTTTCCATGAACCCTTCTTCACTCATACGCCAAGCAGCAGAGAAGGATGGGAAATATCCCCAACGATTACCATCAGCAAAACGGGAAGATGCATCTGCACGAATATTGGCCTCTAATAAATATTTACCAGCATAATCGTAATTAACACGACCAAACCAAGAAATCATAGCCAATTCACGACGATATCCCTCATTTTTCTGAGTTGATGCATCACCTGCATTCATATCATCCAAATCGTTATTCGGGAAATTTTTACGCTCCATATCATTTCTATAAAAGCTATATTTTTCAGTATGCCAACCGGCTAAAGCCTTTAAGCCATGATCTCCGAATTGTTTATCGTAGTTTAATAAAGCATCAAACGTCGCACGATGCCAACCTTCAAATCTCTCATTCAATTGACTCTGTTGAGAGGGGAAAGTCGCATTATACATATAATCTTTCTGGAATGCACGTCTATGCATCTGATCATTAACATAAGCACCAGTCACAGTAGCCTTCAAACCATCGATAATTTCATAGTCAAGTGCCAATGAACCTGAAAAGTTCTGAGTTTTCGTATCTATTTTCTGGTCCATATCCAACCAAGCAATCGGACTACCGTCACTGATAGTTCCCCAAGTTCCATCATCATAGCGGGCAACTATCCAAGGAGCCATACGATTCAACTGACGAATAATCTGGTCCGAATCTGTACCTCCAAAATAACTGGGGTTAGGATCTGAATAATCATTCTTGATATAGGCCAAATTCAAACGGGCCGTTAACTTCGACGTCAACTTTACATCCAAATTCGTACGTCCGCTAAATTGCTGCCTATCAGAATTCCTCAAGATACCCTCTTGAGATAGATAACCGACAGATCCCATATATTTGACATCTTCCGTACCACCACTTACATTTACGTTATGGGAATGCTGAACCGCAGTCCGATACCCCAAATCATACCAATCAGTATTCGGATAAAGAGGATCTGTTCCATCTTTGAATTTTTGCAAAACATCATCTCCAAAACGGGGGGTCATTCCCTGATCAATCATCGCCTGATTCAGACGAGTTGCATAATCATAAGAACTCATACGATCAACCATCATTGTCGGACTAGAAAAACCTACATTCGCATTATAAGAGATACGAGCTTTACCAGTTTTACCACGTTTGGTTGTAATCAAAATGACACCATTGGATGCTTTTGATCCATAAATGGCAGCAGAAGCAGCATCTTTCAACACAGAAATACTTTCAATGTCATTAGGATCGACTTCGTTCATCGTACTCGTTTCAATACCATCCACCAAAATATACGGGTCAGCAGTATTCAACGTTCCAACACCACGTACACGAATCGTTGCGCCATCTTGTCCTGGTCGGCCTTGGCCAGCTGTAATCGTCACCCCTGGCATAGTTCCTTGTAAAGCTGTAGACACATTCTGCACAGGACGACTTTCCAACATTTTGCTATCAACTTGGGCTACAGCCCCAGTCATATTTACCTTCTTTTGTGTACCATACCCTACAACCACAACCTCTTCTAGCTTTTGGGTATCCTCCACCAGATTTACAGCTAAAGTAGCTTGTCCTGTGTACTTGATTTCTTGTGTGATATAGCCAATAAAAGAGACTTGAATAACATCACCGTTATTCACTTCCAAAACAAAATTGCCATCCAGGTCGGTAACTGTACCATTTGTAGTACCTTTTACTACTACTGATGCACCAGCAACTGGGCCTAATACATCATTAACTGTTCCCTTCAAACTTTTCTGTTGCTGAGAAATGCCAACTTTGGGAGTTGCCGTCATATCCGATGCATACGTTGTTCCAGCAGAACAAAATGCAGCAAACAGCAGCAGGAAGCTAACAGGTCTTGCGATTTTCAACATACTAAAATAGTTTTTTGTTTAATAATAATAGTCACTATATGAATAAGATCCAAGGAGGTGATAAACACCTGACTTATAGACTTTATACATTCATGGTATGATTTCTAACATATATCATAAATTCGCCATATAAATAAAGACATAGTTCTTGTAGGACTAAGACTTATTGTAAAAAATATAAAGATGTATAAGCAAAAAGGAGGGATTTTTGTATGAAGTTCTTGTAGGACTATGATTAAGTTATACGAATTTGTACTGGAACATCAGAATTTACCAGCCAGTCCATAGCAAAATCTCTTGGGAGTAAATTTGATTTTCTCGGTGGTTGGTATATTGATGTTAGTAAGTCGTGTGGTCTATGATTATCAACCGGACAGTATACAATTATCAGCCAATAAATAGGATTGCTTTAATATGTAGATAGTTTTGTGTTATTATTCTGGTTATTAGTTGTTTGCATATTTGGAGGCGCTTGTGGGGAAAAGCGGGCAATCATATAACAAATTAAATTATTGATTAGAGTCTATTCTATAGATATTAGATATATACAATAAGTATAAAGAAAAAAGCAGGAAAATTTGATAGGTTTAGAAAATAACACTCGAATACACTTAATTGTTAATTAACATTTCAAGATGTGTACTTGATTAAAATATTTGAGAACTTCGGAACATGTATGAAACAAACCGTAGATTCATACATCTTGTACAATACTATCATATTGTCGAATTTTCAAAGGATTTAGGGCGGAATATAGAAGTAGTAGAAGAAAATGACGATTAATATTGTTTGTATTAGTAAAATATTTTAATATATTTGTCTCGATGTATAAAAACGGCATTAAAATACATTCAAGAGTATTCTTGCTAATTTTTTCTAAAAAAAACATGCATGATAATAAATAAATGTATTACATTTGCCATGTCAAAGGACGTAGTCCTACAAGAACTACGTATATGCAAGCATAAACTTTGGCTCTAATTACTAAAAAATAAGCAAGTAAGTGTGAGCTGTAGAAGAAAACAGGTCCTCTTAAAGCCTATTATATCTAACTATTATTAAACAAAAAACAATTAGTATGTTGAAAATCGCAAGACCAGTCAGTTTTTTGCTGTTGTCTGTTACCCTTTGTTCATCAGGGGTGATATTTGCTGCCAACGAAACTGCTACTCCCAAAGTTGGTATTTCTCAGCAACAGGCAAGTTTGAAAGGTGTCGTTGAAGACGAACTCGGCCCGGTAGCCGGAGCCTCGGTCGTTGTAAAAGGTACGACTAACGGTACCGTCACCGACATGGATGGAAACTTTACCCTGGAAGTAAAAAAGGGGGATGTAATCGTTATCTCATTTATTGGTTATCTTACTCAAGAGATTAAATACAATGGAGAACAAACGATCAAAGTCAATCTGAAAGAAGACACTCAAAAATTGGAGGAAGTAGTCGTGATCGGCTATGGTACTCAAAAGAAAGTAAACCTCACCGGTGCTGTTGCATCTGTCGGCTCCGAAGAATTGAAAGAGCGCGTCAATACAGATGTGTTGGCTTCCGTTCAAGGGCAGGTACCGGGTGTAACCATTATCAACCGTCAAGGTTCCATCTCCATCAACATGCGTGGTCGCGGAAATTTGGGGACTTCTTCTCCATTGTTTGTCATTGACGGAGCTATCGCCGATGCAACTCTTTTTTCAAGCTTGGACCCAACATCCATCGAAAGCGTTTCTTTCTTGAAAGATGCCGCTTCTTCGGCAATTTACGGTTCACGTGCTGCTTACGGTGTCGTATTAGTAAAAACCAAAGATGGTAAGGAAGGCGACGTAAAAGTAACGTACGATGGAACAGTCTCTATGAAAATTGCAACCTATACACCGAAAGTGTTAAGTTCGGAGTGGTATGCCCGTCTGAGCAATGAAGCTGCATTTAACGAAAATCCAAATGCGGAAATGCCTTACACGGACGAAGAAATCGAGTTGTTCCGCAACGGCAGCAACCCGGACATGTATCCTAATACCAATTGGTATGACCTCGTACTCGACGATCTCGCTGTCATGACCAAGCATTCGGTCAGCGTTAGTGGTGGAAACAAAGTGAAGTATTACACTTCATTGGGCTATATGTACGACGATAAATTTACACCGGGTGCATCTTCCAACCGCTATAACATGATGACGAATCTATCATCCGACATCACTTCCTGGCTGTCATGGCGTTCAAATTTCAAATACATCCAGAATACAAACAACACCGAAAGCGGTGGTATCGGTTATACGGAATTACTAACCGTTCCTTCTACATATGTAGCTCGCCAAAGCAACGGTGAATGGGGTAGTTATGAAGGAGGTAATCCAGCAGCACTGGTAAACATGCAACGCAACCCATTGCGCCGTCTTGAAGAAGGAGGATGGAACAACAACAAGTCTCAGAACACCCTGATCGATCTCGCTCTCGACATCAAACCCGTAAAAGGACTGACATTGACCGGACAGATGATCTACAAAGCGTATGACTACAAAGGCAAAACATACGAAGCCAATAGAAACAAGATCAAAGACTTCGTCACAGGCAAAGAACTGAACGGAACAGATGTGACGGCATCTAAGATGACTTATGACTGGAATGAAAACACCCGTCTGACTTATAACGGTTTGGCAAACTATAACTGGAGCAACGACAATCATAATATAAGCGCATTAGGCGGTGTCTCCTATGAGCATTACAAATACCAGCAACAGAAATCATGGCGTCGTAACTTCCCGACAAACGGTATGACTGGTATCAATGGCGGTTCGAGCGCACCAAGCGACATGAATACGGAAGGCGACGTTTACGAAGACAAACTGATGTCATATTTCGCACGTTTGAACTACTCGTTCCAAGATCGCTATCTGTTAGAAGCCAACTTCCGTGCCGATGCCTCATCTCGTTTCCACAAAGACAATCGCTGGGGATTCTTCCCTTCCTTCTCTGCCGGATGGCGTATCAACCAGGAAGGCTTTATGCAAGATGCAAACTGGATCGACAACCTAAAGTTACGCGCATCCTGGGGACAGCTTGGTAATATTAATAACGTAGGCCAGTATGACTATTTCGCTACTTATGTTCAGGGAGGTAACTACAACTTCGAAAACACAATCGTCAGCGGTATCCGGGAAGGTAAACCTGCCAACACCGGCTTAGGCTGGGAAACCGTGACAATCACCAATGTCGGCGTCGATTTCGACATCCTCAACGGACTTTTCAGTTTTACAGGTGAGTTTTACGACAAACAAACCAAAGATATCCTGCTGTCTTACCCAAGCCCAGCCGAAGTAGGTATCAATAAAGATTATAAGGTTTCGCAGAACATCGGTAAGGTAAGCAACAAGGGATTGGAATTCAACGTATCCCACAACAATAACATCGGTGACTTCTCTTACACGATAGGATTCAACTTGTCCAAAAACTGGAACAAAGTGAAAGATTTAGGCGCGAACGATCCGATGATCGAAGATCCTTGGATCAAAAAAGTAGGTTATGCAATCGGTACATTCTATGGTTTCCGCACAGACGGTTTATTGACACAGGAAGATATCGACAACGGTAACTACATCACAGATGGTATTACTCCGCAAGCCGGAGATATCAAATACGTCGATTTGGACGGAGATGGACAGTTGACAGACAAGGACCGAGATTATCTGGCTTGCGACGTGCCCGACATCACATACGGTGTCAACCTGAACCTGCGTTACAAAGGATTCGAATTAAGCATGTTCGGACAAGGTGTCACCGGAACGATGGTTCGTTTCTATCAAGAACAGGCATGGGCATTCTCTGACAATGCCAGCCCGCGTGAATTCCACTTGAAACGCTGGACTGTAGACAATCCGGACCCTAATGCAGCTTACCCACGTATCTATCCACGTACAAGTACGCATTCGACATTCAACAACAAATTCTCCGATTTCTGGCTGTTCGACTCCGACTATTTCCGTATCAAAAACATCACATTCGGATATAATTTCAACAAGAGCCAGATTCAGCATTTAGGAGTAGACGCGTTGAAGCTGTATGTCTCTGCCGAGAATCCATTCACGATCCGTGCCGACAAGAGAATGGAAGACTTCGATCCGGAAACTCCTTCGGGACGTGGTACAGACACCCGCGGTTCTTCTTCCATATCACTCGGTGTAAACTTAACATTCTAAATAAAAAGCAAAATGAAAACAGTTAATAAAATATTCAAACATACATTCCTTTGCATGGCTCTGGGAGCAACTGTTTGCAGTTGCGATTTGGATGTTGAGCCTACTTCCAGCATTGCAACGGAAACATTTTGGACATCAGAAAAAGATGCCTGGTATAATCTGAACGCCGTTTACTCAGCAAGCATCCCCGGTGCGGCAGTCCATAGCGATTCCTATACGAATGACGCTTACTGCCAGTATGCCTGGGAATCAAGCGGTTCCATCTACCTGCAAAACGGTCTGAGTGCCTTGTATGATGAAGGTTACAACTTCGAGACCGTACGCAAACAAAATATATTCTTGCAGGAAGTGGAAAATGTTCCGATGGACGAAAACCTGAAAGAGCGGTTTAAAGCCGAAGTTCGTGCTATGCGCGCATGGACTTATTTGAACCTGACCCTCACATTCGGAAAAGTACCTTTGATCACCGATGTCCCGTCTTATGACTCACCCAACATTCCACGCGATGAAGTAAGCAAGGTGCGAGAATTCATTATTAATGAACTGACAGCCGCGGCCGCTATACTTCCTGAAAAATATGCAGGGGGCTATCCAAATGAAAAAGGACGCATGACGAAATACGCAGCTCTGGCCGTAAAAGCAAGGGCAGCTCTTTATTTCGGAGATTATGCAACGGCCGAAGCTACCGCCAAAGAGATCATGGACAAAGGAGGCTTCTCTCTTTTCAAAGTAAACGAGCTGACTGAAGCCCAAAAGAAAGAAGCGGAAGAAATGGAACTATATATCGACTTTGATAAATATGGTATCGACCGTGACGCTTTCATAAAAGGTATCTTCAGCTACGAGACTTTGTGGCACACGGAAAACGGAAATCCGGATAATCCGGAATATGTAATGACCCGTCAATACACAGCCTCAAGCTGGGATTATCAGGACATGACGCGCTATACAAGCATTCGCCCCAACCAGTTAGGTGGTTGGTCTTCCGTAACCCCGACACAGAACTTGGTCGATGCTTACTGGACGGTAGAAGGCAAGACACCGACTACTCCAAGCATAGAAAAACGTAAAGAGGCATACAGTAAAATCAAAAAAGATCTGGATGATTATAAAGCCCCGGAAGGAGAAGCCAAATTCATATCTTTCGCATCCAATTTGATCAACAGTGGCAAACTGAAAGACTATGAATATATGCAGGAATTCCGTAATCGAGACAGCCGTCTATATGCCTCTGTTTTATTCCCATTCAAGGGCTGGTATGAGACCAATTACGGCACGGACTTCATCTATGAATGGATTAAAAACGGGAACAACGAGTCTAAGACCGGTTTTAATTTCCGTAAAATGTCACCACTGGAAAATGACGCAAACAATGATGGACAGGCAACCGGCGACTATCCTTGCATCCGTTATGCAGAAATCCTGTTAATCTTCGCCGAAGCACATACGCAAACAACCGGCTTTGACGGACAAACCCAAGCAGCCTTAAACCAGCTTCGCGAACGTTGTGGTATGCCCGATGTTCCGACAAGCCTCGGCAAAGAAGAAGGATTGAATCTGATTAAGACTGAACGCCGCATCGAATTGGCTGGCGAAGGTATGCGCAGCGACGACCTGAGCCGTTACGGAGATGCCTACTGGAATGCTCAATTAAATAATGTTCCTATCACTATGCCTGACGGAGAAAAAGTTCTTACGATGAAATGGGACAGTCGTATGAGTTTAAGACCCATTCCTCAAACGGCTATCGACCTGAATCCGCTATTGGCTACGGACCAGAACCCAGGTTATTGACAGTTGACATTTTTTATTAAATAAAAAAGAGAGACTTCTGAAGTTTTTTGAAGAATTCATTCGAAAAGTTTCAGGAGTCTTTCTTCTTTCAAACAGTCTCTTCGCTTAATAAAAGACGTATATAAAGTTACCTATAGATAATTATAAGTTCTCCATTAATAGCTATTATCGTATAAATT
>OGDQ01001035.1_pt1 | contig 18543 bp, 18 predicted proteins | sample 1570451 | NCBI WGS metagenome assembly OGDQ01 (sample SAMEA2582171, study PRJEB24529) | metagenome | biome: Human gut stool | place: China | collected 2011 | reverse complement strand
TTGCGGATCTGCTCCAGCGTCGCCTCGGGGCTGTGCTGGGTGGAGAGCACCACGGTATCCACCCGGATGGGCTTCTCGCCGTTATACTCCACAGTGACCTGAGTCTTGCCGTCAGGCCGCAGATAGTTCACAAGTCCGGTCTTGCGGACCTCGGTAAGCTTCCGGGCCATTTTATGAGACAGAGAAATAGGCAGGGGCATCAGCTCCGGGGTCTCGTCGCAGGCGTAGCCGAACATCATGCCCTGATCACCGGCGCCGTTATCCAGCTCGGCCTCGCCGGATTCCTTGGCCTCCAGAGACTTGTCCACGCCCAGAGCGATATCGCTGGACTGCTCGTCGATGTTGGAAATAATACCGCAGGTATCGCAGTCAAAGCCGTACTTGGCGCGGTCATAACCGATATCCCGGATAACTTCCCGGGCGATCTTGGGAATATCCACGTAGCAGCTGGTGGTGATCTCGCCCATGATGTGGACGAGGCCGGTGGATGCGCAGGTCTCGCAGGCCACGCGGGCGTTGGGGTCGTGGGTCAGGATCTCGTCGAGGATGGCGTCGGAGATCTGGTCGCAGATCTTATCGGGATGGCCCTCGGTGACGGATTCAGAAGTAAACAGACGGTGCTTTGCCATTTTTGTACCTCCTTGGCGTTGGGGTGTGTGTATCAATATTGACAGCTTCCTACTCGTTCATCAAGTTTATGCAATGAAAAACGCTCAGAACCGAAGCTCTGAGCGTTGCACTCTTATCTTTCGGTTTCCCGCAGGATTTGGCACCTTATGCTCACACACAGGTTGTCGGGCTTCACAGGGCCTGTCCCCTCAGCCGCTCTTGATAAGTCGGTATTCAGTTTGTCCGAGTAATATCTTATCATTGCTTCGTCGAAATGTCAAGAAGAGTCGCACTCTTTTTTGACATTTCGCGCAGATCGATAAGGCTCAATAACCCTTTGCCTGCTCGCCGTTCAGGATCTTGACGGCGCGGGAGGTGCCCAGACGGTCTGCACCGAGGGCGAGGAACTTCTCCATATCGTCCACGGTGGAGATGCCGCCGGCGGCCTTGACCTTGCAGCGGCCGGCCACGCCCTTGACCATCAGCTCCACGTCGTGGAAGTTTGCGCCGGCGGTGGAGAAGCCGGTGCTGGTCTTGATGTAGTCAGCGCCTGCCTCGCAGACGATGTCGCACATCTTGCGCTTCTCGTCGTCGGTCAGCAGGCAGGTCTCGATGAAAACCTTCAGGACCTTATCGTCCACAGCCAGCTTGACGGCGCGAATGTCCTCGCGGACGGCGTCGTACTCGCCGTTCTTCAGGCGGCCGATGTTGATGACCATATCCACCTCGGCAGCGCCGTTCTCGATGGCAGTCTTGGCCTCGAAGGCCTTGGAAGCGGTGTCCATTGCGCCCAGAGGGAAACCGACCACACAGCAGACCGGGATGCGGCCCGCCATGTACTCGACAGCCTGCTTCACATAGCAGGTGTTGATGCAGACGGAAGCCGTGTGGTTGGCGATGGCCTCGTCGCACAGGGTCTGGATCTGGGGCCAGGTAGCCTCAGGCTTGAGCAGGGTGTGATCGACGTGGGACAGGATCTCTTCACGATTCATACTTTTTTCCTCCTGAATCAAAGTTGGTTTGAAAACGGCTTCTTAGTTCTTGGTGGCACGGCGTACCTTCGCCATGCCGACAGCGCTCAGGGCAATGGCCGTTGCGGACACCGTTGCGCCGATGATGCCCAGCACAAGGCCGGAGACCAGAAATGCAAAACCTTTCAGACCACGTTTCATAATACCGTACCTCCTGAAATTATATCAGATATTCTTCTGCCGCCGGCAGAAAAATATCTCACTTACGCTTAAAAACGATGAGCTTGCTGAACACATAATTCAGCACGACCACCACCACGTTGGAGAACACCTTCACCGCCATGCCCCACAGGGCCTGGGCATCGTAGAAGCTGGTGACAAAGATGGCGGTGGGGCCGTCGGCACCGCCGATGATGGCGATGGCGGCAGAGCCGTCGGAGATGGAGGGAGCGGGCGCTGCGCCGCCGGTGGTCATCTGCAGCACCGTATCCGGGCCAAACCAGCCAGCCAACAGGCTCAGCGCACCGTTCATAAAGCTCTCCACCAGAGCCGCCCCCTGAGCGGCCAGCAGGTTGCCGAAGATCATCATGATGGCGGCGTCCAATACCAGTGTACCCAGACGGCAGGTGACGAATGCACCAAATTCTTTCAGCGCTTCTCTGCCCTGCGTCCGGCTGGCAAAAACGAAGGCCCGGTTGGTGACATAGGCAAACAGGATGCAGATGACATTGTCCAGCACATTGCCCCAGCTGTTGGCGGCTTCGTAGCCGAACAGCCGGCTGAACAGCGCATACAGTACGATGTTCAGCAATGTGGTCAGCACACCGAAAACGAGATAAGCCAGCACCTCGCGGTGCTTTATAAACCAGTTTTTCATAATTGTACAAAAACAGCCCCGCCGCCGTTTTCCCGGCAACGGGGCTGTAGTTCGCATTGTGTCTGATGAGACTATGCTGCGGGCTGATTACTCAGCGTCGTCGTTCAGCAGAGCCTTCATGGACAGGCTGATGCGCTTCTTGTCGAAGTCGACATCCAGCAGCTTCACATCGACCATATCGCCGACCTTCAGTGCGTCGGAGACCTTCTCAACGCGGTCATTGCTGATCTCGCTGATGTGGACCAGACCGTCAACACCCGGCAGGATGCGGACGAATGCACCGAACTTGGTCAGGGACACGACCGGAGCATGGAAGGTGCTGCCGATGGGGTAGTTGTTCTTCAGCTGCTCCCAGGGGTTGTCCTCAGCCTTCTTGTAGCCCAGAGAGACCTTGTGGTTCTCGGTGTCGATGTCCTTCACATACACCTCGATGGTGTCGCCAACGGAGACGACCTCAGAGGGATGCTTGATGCGGTTCCAGCTCAGCTCGCTGATGTGGCACAGGCCGTCCACACCGCCGATGTCAACGAATGCACCGTAAGAGGTCAGGCTCTTGACGACGCCGGTGTAGGTCTTGCCGACCTCGACGCTTGCCCAGAACTCCTCACGCTTAGCCTTGTTCTGCTCAGCGGTGACCTTGTTGATGCTGCCGACGATCTTGCGGCCGGAGCACTCGGTGACGACCAGCTGAACGTGCTGGCCGACCAGAGCAGTGTAGTCCTCGTCGCGGCGCATAGTGGCCTGAGAACGGGGGACGAACACCTTGACGCCCTTGACGTTGACGACAACGCCGCCCTTGTTGAACTCGGTGACGTCGCCCTCGACGACCTCGCCGGACTCAGCTGCCTTGGCGATCTCTTCCATGCCCTTGCGAGATGCGAGCTTCTTGCGGGAGAGCTGGATGACGCCATCCTGATCCATAACCTTCTCGACGATGAGGTCCAGCTCATCGCCAACTTTCACCAGGTCCTCGACCTTGGCGGAGGAATCATCGGTCAGCTCGCTCAGCTTGACAAAGCCGGTCTGCTTAGCTCCGATATCCACCTGGATCTCGTTGGCAGAGATGCTGGTCACGATTCCTTTCACAATACTGCCTGCATGAACACGCTTTTCCTCGGATGCGTTCAGCATCTCCTCAAAGCTCATGCTGTCATTGATTTCTGCGCTCATACTGTTAAGTACCTCCTCAATAATAGACGATGGCGTTGAAGCCCCGGCTGTGACGCCCGCCGTCTTTACATCTGCAAACCATTCCGGCCGAAGTTCGCTCGCTGTCTCGACCGTTACGGCTCGCGTATGCCTTGCGGCGACCTGTACCAGCTTTTGGGTATTGGAAGAATGATGACCGCCAATGACAACAATGATGTCGCATTGTTGGCTGAGGTCTTCCGCTTCCTGTTGCCTCGCCCACGTCGCATTACATATTGTATCAAAAATTCGGGCGTTTGTATAGGCTTTTTTGAGAAACTCCGAACTTTCTTGCCATTTTGTTACCTGAAATGTGGTCTGTGCAACTGCAAAAATGGGCTTTTGGGGGTCAGAAGGCCCTTTCCACGCCTTCAGCTGGGCCAAATCGCTGAAAATGAATACCTCTCCCCGGGTATGTCCGACGATGCCCTGCACCTCCGGATGGGACACGTCACCGGCCACCACGAGTGTCGCACCGGCGGCTTCGGCCTCGGAAGCGACTTTCTGTATCTTCTTCACGAAGGGGCAGGTGGCGTCGTGATAGGTACAGCCCCGGGCGTCCAGCTCATCGTAAATGCTGCGTGGGACGCCGTGGCTGCGGATGACCACCTCGTAGCCCGCAGGGACATCAGCGGGGGTGTCTGCTACCAGTGCGCCCCGGCGCTCGAGGTCTTCCACGGTCTGGGGGTTGTGGATGAGGGGGCCGAGGGTGGCCACCTTGCGGCCCTCATCCAGCAGACCGTAGGTCAGCTTGACCGCGCGGTCCACGCCGAAGCAGAAGCCCGCAGTCTTTGCAAGTCTGATTTCCATTGTACTCTCCTAGATTCAACCTCTCCGTCATCGCTGCGCGATGACGGAGAGGGCAAGCCGCCTTACAATTCACTCCACGCATCCAGAACGGCCTGCTTATTCTCCCGCAGCTTCTTTATGTCGCGGCGGCCTTCCATCGCAAACTGTGCGGCGGGCATGGGCTCGCCGAAGATGACACGCACCTTGCAGAACAGCTTCATCTTACCATCGGGGGTGTCGTAGTAGATGCGGCAAGGCACGACGTCCACATTTGCTGCCGCCGCGATGACGAAGAGGCCGCTCTTGAGGGGAAGGAACTTTCCCTCCTTCTCCCGCGTCCCCTCCGGGAAGAGCAGCAGCGTACCGCCCTCCTGACACTTTTTCACGGTGTCGTCGATGACGCTGACCTCTTCTTTCGTGCCGCGGACACAGACTGCACCGGCGCACCGGAAGAACCACGACAGGAATGCGTTTATCTCGAACAGCTCTTTCTTGGCAAACACGGTCATCCGCTGGCCCCAGAACCGGGTGATGACGACGAACACCGGGTCGATGGCGGAGATGTGGTTGGGGGCAATGATGCAGCCCTTCGTGCCGATTTTTTTCAGGTTCTCTCGGCCCTCACACCGGACGCGGAAGCCGATGTGGAACACCAGCCATGCCAGCGGGACCAGAATATAATATAGTATCATCCGACCTTCTCCGTGATCATTTTCTTCATGGCCTCAAAGCTCTGATCGAAGTTCAGCTCCGAAGTGTCCAGCAGCACGGCGTCGTCTGCCTGCTTGAGAGGAGCTGCGGCGCGGTGAGTGTCCTGATAGTCGCGCTGCTTGACGTCGGCCAGCACATCTTCGTAGGGGGTATCGATGCCCTTCTGCTGGTACTCCTTCCAGCGGCGGGGGGCGCGGGCCTCCGGGCTGGCGGTGAGGAAGATCTTTACAGTCGCATTGGGCAGCACCACGGTGCCGATGTCGCGGCCATCCATCAGGATGTTCTGCGTCCTGGCCATGTCCCGCTGCATCTCCAGCAGGAAGGCGCGCACCGCCGGATTTGCACCCACGGCAGAAGCCGCCATCCCCACCTCTTCGGTGCGGATGGCCGTGCTGACGTCCTCGCCGTTCAGATAGATATGCTGTTCGCCCTCGATAAAAGCAAACTCGAGGGTGATATTGGGCAGCAGGGCATTGACCGCCTCGTTGTCCTTCGGGTCTTTGCCCGCGCGGAGGGCATAAAGGCCGATGGTGCGGAACATCGCACCGGTGTCCACATAAATGTAGCCGAAGTCCGCAGCCAGACGCCGCGCCAGCGTAGATTTGCCTGCGCCCGCAGGCCCGTCGATCGCAACAGATACCATTATAAAAGCTCCTTCTTTCATTTTACTTAGCATAGCCCGGCCCATCAGTGTTCAGATATTACAGGTTATTCGCAAAACTCTGTGCCGTGCAGAATGCGATCTGCAGATTGTAGCCGCCGGTATAGGCGTCCACATCCAGCACCTCGCCTGCAAAGTAGAGGCCGAGGGCCTTTTTGCTCTGCATGGTCTTGGGGTCCACCTCCCGCACCGACACGCCGCCCGACGTGATGACTGCGTGGGCCAAATCGCCCCGGGCGTCGATAGCCACCCTCCAGTGCTTCATCAGCTGTACCAGTTCCCGCTTCTGCTCCCGGGTGATCTGGTTTGCCCTGGTGGCCGGGTCGATGCCCCAGCGGGCCACCATGACCGGCTGCATACTGGACGGCAGCAGCTTCACCAGTGCGCCCTGTGCCGCGTGGTTCGCCAGAAGGGCAAAGTCCCGGGTGATGCGGTCATAAAGCTGTTCCTCGCTGAGGGCAGGCTTCAAATCAATAAAAGCTTCGTACTTGTGCTTTTTCATGTCGCCCAGATGACTCGACGCGCTGAGGGTCAGCGGCCCGCTGATGCCGAAGTGGGTGAACAGCATCTCGCCCTGCTCCTCGAAGATGGCTTTGCCGTCCTCGTGGAGGGTGAGGGTCACGTTCTTGAGGGCGAGGCCCATCATCTTTTTGCAGTCGGCGTCATGGCTCACGAGGCTGACAAGGCTGGGGACAGGCTCCACGAGGGTGTGGCCCGCCTGCCGGGCCAGCTTGTAGCCGTCGCCGGTGGAGCCGGTGGTGGGGTAACTCAGACCGCCCGTTGCCACCAGCACGGCGTCCGCCTTGTACTCCCGGCCCGAAGTTCCCCGCACTCCCACGCAGCGATAGGCCGGGCCGGGCTTTTTCTTTTTCGGGTGTCGCGGATCTTCCGGCGCGGCAGGCGCTTCTTCCGGCTGGGCCAGCGGCTCCAGCAGCAGCTTTTTTGCCCCGTCGTGGACGATGTCCGCTCCGTCTGCGTACCGCAGAAGAGCCTGCCGGATCTCTTCGGCCTTGTCTGACACCGGGAACACCCGGCGTCCGCGCTCCACCTTCAGCTCCACACCGAGAGACTCAAACAGCTCCATCGTCTTGGCCGGTGGGAAAGCCCCCAGCGACGAGAACAGAAAGCGGGGGTTCGTCCGCACATGGTGCAGAAATTCCTCTGCGGTGCAGTCGTTGGTCACATTGCAGCGGCCCTTGCCGGTGACGAGAATTTTCTGAGCCGGCTTTTCCATATGTTCCAGCACCGTCACCTCATGCCCCTGCCGCAGGGCCGCGCCCGCCGCCATCAGGCCGGCAGCACCGCCGCCTACCACTAAGACCTTCATGTTTCGTTTCCTCCGCTTTTTCTTCTGTCTTCACACTTATTCCAGTTTATCATACCAGAATCGACCGCCAAAAGCAATGTGAAAAAAGCAGGTACAGCGTTCTGCTGCACCTGCCCGGAAAATTTTGCTTATTTCATGGCCTTGATGGGGTCGAGATACTTTTCGCCCTCCATGACCTCCAAATGGATGTGGCTCTCCTCGGCACACTCGCAGCTTACGCTGCCCACCTTGCCGATGGTCTGCCCGGCCGAGACGGTGTCGCCCTTCTTCACCTTGGCGTCCGTCGTGCCGCAGACCCGCCAGACCCTGCCGGAAGCGTCTTCAATGGTGACCACAGGCCCCCACTTGTCGTCCGTGCCGATCTCCACCACCTTGCCCGCCGCCGGGGCGGTCACTTCCGCGCCCCTGTCGGCGGCGTAGTCCACGCCGTTGTGGGTGCGCCAGTCGCCCAGCGTCTTGCTGTAGACCAGCTCATCGCCGCTGTAGCTGTTTAAGATGCGCCCCGAGACAGGCTGCGTGGAGGCAGGCGCATCCGAACTGCTGGCAGGCAAGGACTCGGTTTGCAGCGCGGAGGGTTCGCGCACCGAACCAGAGCCAGACCGCGCACCAGAAGAGGACGCAGCCCCACCGGACGAGCTGTCGGCTTTTGGCACATTGGCCACACTGTTTGCTGCGGGTGCGTTCTGCTGCTGCCATTCGGCTTCCTCCTCTCCGGCGACGCCGGGCGATGTGTTGATGCCCTCGTCGATGCCGGGGGCGGTGCTGGACGGGCTGCGCACCGCGTCCAGATCTTGCTTCAGCTCATTGCGCACCGTGCGCACAGCCCACACCCCGGCCGCTGCCGCCGCCAGCAGGCAGGCGGTAAGCACCAGCGCAAAGGCTTTGTCCCGCAAAAACTTTCTGAATTGCTCCATCGTTCGTTACTCCAATCCATTTTGTGTACGGAATCGTTTCTTTGGTGGTAGTTTGGAGCGGCAGAGCGGGGTTTATTCATCCTTTATTCGAAAGGACGCAAAAAGGCCCCGGATGACCGGGGCCTTACCTGTTGCATTGTTCTTTTCATGCAGCGCATTATGCAGCGCAGTCCGGGAAATTCACCACCGTGATTTCCGCCACCGCCTTTTCGACGGTCTGCAAAATATGCTCTATCTTTTCTATTGTATCCGCTGACAGAACAACTTCTCCGCACTGCTCACACTTCATACAGGGGACATTTTTGATGACAACGACACAGTTTTTGAGCTGTACGGTATGAATGGTAGTATCAGGCTTCATTTCGCCCTTGCAGAAAAAGCAGGTCATGTTCATCAGTTGTTGCGGCTGCGGCTGTTCATGCCCAGCAGGCGGACGACATACAGGAAGATGTTGATGAAATCCAGATACAGGGTCAGTGCGCCGTAGATGGAAGCCTTTTCGGCCAACTCAGCGTCGCCTGCATAGTAGGCGTAGATCTGGCGGAGCTTCTGGGTATCGTAGGCGGTGAGCAGCATGAACACCACCAGGCCGATGCCGCAGTAGAGCACCGAGGTGCCGAAGCCAAAGCCGAAGAGCGCACCCACGAGGCTGGTGACGATTATGGCCACCAGAGCCATCATGAGGCGGGGGCCCCAGCCGGTGAGGTCCTTATGGGTGGTGGTGCCGTACACAGCCATGAGGCCGAAGTAGACCGCCGTGGCGAGGAAGGCCATGACCAGCGTACCTACCGAGAACATCAGGAAGTAGTAGCTCAGGACCATGCCGTTTAAGATGGCGTATCCGAAGAACGCGGCTCTTGCTCCGTCGATGGACATCTTCTGCACCCGGGCGCTGAGCATGAACACCAGCGCCAGCTCACCGATGGTAAGCAGGAAGTAAAGCGAATTGACCAGATAGATAAGGGGTGTAGTCGCCGTGAGATAGGCCATTGCGAAGGTGACGAGCAGGCCGCCGGCCATCCAGCGGTAGGTGCGGGTCATATAGTCCGATGCGCTCATCGAAGGCTCCGCATAGCCGCGGTCATAGTTGTTGTAATCCATAAGGAATCCTCCATTCAAAATCAGGGCATCGGCCTCGGCCTTGCCCCGGTCTACGAAATATAGTATACTGTATAGAAATGAACGATTCATGAAAAAGGCTGTGATATTTGATGTCCCTTGGACTTTATCTGCATATTCCTTACTGTTTTTCCAAATGCCGGTACTGTGATTTCTACTCCGCCCCCGGCCAGCGCGGCGTCCCCCGGGCCTATGTGGACGCCCTTTTGCGGGAACTCTCCCGGTTTGCGCCGGACGCGCCCCTGCGGCCGGACACCCTTTATTTCGGCGGTGGAACGCCCAGTCTGCTGGACCCGGCAGACGCCGCCCGGCTCATCGCCGCCGCACAGCCCCTGCCCGGGGCCGAGATCACGCTGGAAGCCAACCCTGAGACCGTGACCGAAGACTCTCTCCGGGCATTCCGGGAGGCGGGCGTCAACCGCATCTCCTTCGGCGTCCAGTCGGCCCGGGACAGCCAGCTCAAGACGCTGGGCCGCCCCCACACGGCAAAGCAGGCGCGGGCCGCTTTCGCCGCCGCACGCCGGGCCGGGTTCGAGAACCTCAGCGGCGACATCATGCTGGCCCTGCCCCATTATACGCAGGCAGAGTTCGACGAGACGCTGGAGCTGATCGAGGATGGCGGCGCGGCCCACATTTCCGCCTACCTCTTGAAGATCGAGCCCGACTCCGCCTTTGGTCGGACGCCCCCCGAGGGTCTGCCCACCTCCGACGAGGCGGCAGACTTCTACCTCTACGCCGTCGAGCAGCTGGAACATCATGGCTACCGGCAATATGAGATCTCCAACTTCGCCCGCCCGGGCTATGAGGGAAAGCACAACCTCATCTACTGGGACTGCGGCGACTATCTGGGCATCGGCCCCGTCGCGCCCTCCTGCACGGGCGGCAAACGGTTCTATTCCCCCGCCGACACCGAAGCCTTTCTGCGGGACGAGGCCGCGCCCGTCATGGACGGTGGCTGCGGTGCGGAGGATTATCTCATCTTGCAGCTGCGTCTGCGCAAAGGTCTGAGCCTCGACGAATACAAAAAACGCTATGGCAGGGAGTTCTCCACCGCGCAGCTGGCCTTTGTGCAAAACTGCGTGAAGAGCGGCTACGCCAACTTTGACGGCCACACCCTCGCCCTCACGCCCGCCGGGCTCATCGTACAGAACAGCATCCTTGCCGAGCTGCTGTGAGCCTCAGTGAACAGCAAAGCTCATCGCCGCCAGCACAAAAACACCGATGATGCTGGCAATGCGGCTCACCCTCTGCATCGCGTAATACCAGTCGGTGGGCTCACCGCCGTACACCTCCAGCCCGTGGCGGAGGTTCCAGAACAGCAGCGGGAACCGGACATCCAGCACAAGGAGCACCACCAGCGCCCCTATCGGCAGCAGGAACGCCACGCTGCCCCGGGTCTCCCGCCGCCCGCCGACGGCCACATGATAGAGCCAGCTACAGCCGGGCCAGAGGTCGGATCTCTGGTATTCGCCGTTGACGATGACGTTCACCTCGTCGGCAAGGCCCCCATCGTCTTCCCTCCACAGGATGGCGTCGCCGGGGTCGCCCAGCGCGGTCCCGGTAAAAATGACCGCTCCGTCCTGCTCGATTTTTACGCCCGGGTCGCTCATGCCCTCGGCTTTCGATTCGAGCCGATAGTGCCGCGTCTCTCCGTCCAACGTGAACTCCACCTCCGCACCGTTTTCCGTCTGAGCAATCTGCATGGTGTAGGCGGCATACGCATCCCTGCCCGAAAAGCTGCCGTCGGCCTGCCGGTACAAAAAGGCATCCCGCAGCCAGACGCCCGGGCGGAGGGCGGCCCAGAGATAGAGCACAGTGAGAAGCAGCGCGGTAAGAACGCAGAGCAGGCAGCTCGTCTTTTTCTCCATGGTCAGGCTCCTTTCGTTTCAGCCCAGTTCGATCACGTTCCACCCCAGCTCCCGGATGGCTTCTTGATCATGGGTCGCCAGCAGGGTGGGCTTTGCGCCGCAGCGTGCCTTGAGCATGGCTGCGGCTTTTTTCATGACGGCGGGGTCCATGCCGGTGAAGGGCTCATCCAACAGAAGCGTGTCGCTCTTGGCCCAGAGCGCGCGCAGCAAGGCGGTGCGGCGCTTCTGTCCACCGGAGAGCTTCCGGGCAGGCAGGGCAAGGGCCTCGTCATCCAGTCCTAATTGTATAAGGTCATCTCGTATCTGCTCTTTGTATTGTGTTTTGACCTTGTACTGTTCTGCGGTCAGCACCAGCGCCACATTCTCTTCGGCAGTCAGCTGGGGGCAGAGCCTGTCTTCCTGAAAGACCGCGCCGACCCGGCCCACGCCCTCCACGCTGCCGGAGGTGGGCGCTTCCAGCCCCATCAGGATGCGGAGCAGGGTCGTCTTGCCCCAGCCGCTTGGCGCCCAGAGCACCGCCGGGCCGTCCACAGTAAGCGAGAGGTCTTCGAAGAGGATTTTCTCTCCGAATCGTTTAGACAGATTCTTTATTTCCAGTTTGTTGTTGGTTTCACTCATTTTTCAGCCCCCTCTTCGCCCAGAACTGCCGCTACCGCTTTATCCAGCAGAGCGAGGAACAGCTTTTCGAATACGGCGCTCAGCAGGATGATGACGAAGGTCCAGGCAAACAGCTCCCCGGTGGAAAGGGTAATTTTGGCCCGGTAAAGCGCGTCGCCGATGCTGCCGTCCGGCAGACCGATGACCTCTGCTGCTACGCCGCTCTTCCAGCAGATGCCCAGCGCCACGCTGCATCCCTGCCGGAACGCGGGCAGAACCGCCGGGAGCCAGACCGCCCGCAGACGCCGCCCCAGAGGCAGACGGAACACCTGCGCCATTTCGAGAAGCTGACGGTCAGCACTCCCGATGCCGGTGCGCACTGCGCTGTAGAGGACGGGCAGCACCATCAAAAAGCTGATCAGGACGGACAGCGACGAGCCGCTGACCCACACCAGCGCCAGAATGATGAAGCTCGCCACCGGAGTAGCCTTGACCAGCTGCATCACGGGGGCGAGAAGGGCGTCCACCCACTCCCACTTTTCGGCGGCTACCGCCAGCACCGCGCTGGACAGAACGCCCAGTCCGAAGCCCAGCAGGATGCGCCCGGCGCTGAAACCGATGCGCTGCCAGAACTCGGCCTGCGGCAGCAGCTCCACCAGCGTACCGATGGCCTGCACCGGTGAGACAAGAAAGACTTCCTGCCCGATGGCCGCAGCCGCCGCCTGCCAGGCGCCCAGCCAGAACACCGACGCCGCCAAAATTTGAATACGGCGTTTTTTTGTTTTGTCCATGTATTTCTTTGCTCCTGTTCGTTTTCTCGCTTTCAGAATATCACATCATGTATGAGAATACAATCCTTCATCTTTTCTTCTCTTGACATGAGGGTCATAAAACACTACACTGGAATAAAGTAATCCTTATTCTACGTGCCTCCGCGCACAGCTGGGAGAGATGACCATGCACGATTCCGCTCAGGCCCTCCGGGGCAAAAAGCTCCTTCTGGTGGGGTTCACCCTGTTCTCGATGTTCTTCGGGGCAGGCAACCTCATCTTCCCGCCCTTCCTCGGCGCACAGGCCGGGACGGCGCTCTGGCCCGCTTTTGTGGGCTTTGCCGTCAGCGCCATCGGTCTGCCCATCGCGGGCGTGGCAGCGGTGGCCCGGGCGGGCGGTCTGCCTGCGCTGGCCGGGCGGGTCCATCCCCGTTTCGCACAGGTGTTCGCTGTGCTGGTCTATCTGTCCATCGGTCCCTGCCTCGCGATCCCCCGCACGGCCAGCACCTCGTTTGAGATGCTGACGCCGCTGGTGGGGCGGAGCACACCGGGACAGTTCATCTACTCCCTCGTGTTCTTTGCTGCGGCGTACTTCGTGGCCCTCAAGCCCGAAAAGCTGACCCAGCGGCTGGGCCGCATCCTCTGCCCTGCCCTGCTGGTGCTCATCGTAGTGCTGTTCGCGGGCTGCATCCTCCGCCCGGCCGCGCCCGGCTACGGCACGCCTGCCGAGGCTTACGCCGCCCTCCCCGCCGCACAGGGCGTACTGGCCGGCTATCAGACCATGGACGCGCTGGCAGCGCTCAACTTCGGCGCGGTCATCGCGCTGAACCTTCAGGCGGTGGGCATCACAGAGGAGTCCGCCGTCCGGCGCGGCACCATCCGGGCCGGGCTCATCGCGGGCGGGATGCTGCTGGTGGTCTACGCCATGCTGACCCACATCGGCGGCATCTCGGGGGCTGCCTTCCCCGGCAGCGACACCGGTGCTGCCGTCCTGACGGCACTGGCCGACGGCCTGTTTGGCCGGGTGGGACAGGTGCTTCTGGCCGCCATCTTCGTCATCGCCTGCTTCAACACCTGTGTCGGCCTCATCGCCAGCGTAGGCGAATACTTCCACGAGCTTCTGCCCCGGCTGCCCTACCCCGCCATTGCAGCCTTCTTCGCGCTGATGAGCATGCTGCTGGCGAACATCGGCCTTGCGGGCATCCTGAGCCTTTCCGTCCCGGTGCTGAACGCCATCTACCCCATCGCCATCATCCTCATCGTGGTGGAGTTCCTGCCCGGACGGTTCCAGCGGACATCGGTCTGGCGGCTGGGCATCCTCTTCACGGCCATCCAGAGCATCCCTGCCGCCCTGCCCTTCGGCCCCCTCTCCACCTTGATGAACGCTCTGCCCCTGAGCAGCCTCGGCTTTGGCTGGCTGCTGCCGGCCCTCATCGGCATCGGCGCGGGCCTTCTGATGTAAGAAAAACTGCCGCACGGCTGTGCAGCAGTTTTTCTTGTTTCAAAGCTTACTTTGCAGAGTTGCGGATCGCCGCCATGACCTTGCGCAGGACGGACGGCTCGGTGTAGTAGAAGTTATCGTCCGGCAGCTTGCCGCCCACGGCGGCGGGAGAGGCATCGTAGAGCACCTGCAGGTAGGCAGAGATGTCTTTCTTCATCTCCTGACCGTTGCGGTAGACGATGTTGCACTTGGGCAGGGCCTTCTTGGCGATAGCAGCCTTGGCCACCACGCCGACTTCCTCGCAGAGGGCGGCGGTGCCGTCGATGTCCTCGTTGGCAGCCTTGACGCTCTTCTGGTAGTCGGTCAGGAAAGCTGCGATGACATCGGGGTTCTGCTTTGCGTACTCGGTGCGCACCACGGTGACGCCGGTGATGAGCTGGGTGTCACAGACCCTGTTCCATTCCCTGGTCAGGTCGAGGACGACGCGGAGGCCGCTGTCCTTCATCTGGGCAGCGGTGACGTAGGGCTGAGGCAGGACGGCGATGGCATCCTTCCTGGCAGCGGCCATCTGGGCCGTGACCTCGGAAGCCTCGCTGTAGTATTCGATCTTCACGTCCTTGTCGGGGTCGAGGCCGTTCTTCTTGAGCAGATAGCGCAGGACATACTCGGGCGTCGTGCCTTTGCCGGTGGAAAGGATGGTGCGGCCCTTGAGGTCGGCGAAGCTGTGGACGGTATTGCCCTTCTCCACGACGTAGAGGACGCCCAGCGTGTTGACGGCCATGACCTGGATGCCGCCGTTCGTCTTCTGGTAGAGGGTCGCGGCGAGGTTGGCCGGGATAGCGGCCATGTCGAGTTCGCCCTTGATGAGCTTCGGCACGATCTCATCGGCAGCGCCGTAGAGCTGCAGGTCATAGTCGAGGGAGGCCGTGCCATCCTTCTCCATGCTCAGCAGGTTGACGAGGCCCATGGTGGTGGGGCCTTTCAGGCCGGCGATGCGCACTTTGGTGCTCGTTTTGGCCGATGCGCCGCAGGCCAGCACACTGACCATCAGCACCAGCGACAGCAGCAGAGATGTCAGTTTTTTCATAGGATTCAGCTCCTCACTTTCATTGGGAGAAATTTTCCCGCAAAAAATTTGCAAAACCATTTGCTTTACGCCCTCAAGTTTACTATAATAAGAGAAAAAATACCGTTGCACACGCAACGGAATCGCAGAAGGGCGGTGAGGGCCCGGGGAAAACCTCACGGAATGGGTATGGAAAATTATCTTCCGCTGTTACAATCCACCTCTCTGTTCGCCGGGCTGGAAGCCGAAGCGCTCCGGGTCCTGCTGGGCGAAGTGGGGGCCGTATTGCGCACCTACAGCCGGGGCGAGACCCTCGTGCTGGCCGGACAGCCGAACCGCCGGGTGGGCGTGGTGCTCTCCGGTGCCATCGAGGCCTATCATTCCGCCGCCAGCGGGGCGCGTCTGCCCATCAGCCAGATGGGGCCGGGCGTTGTGTTCGGCGACGTGCTGGGCGGCTCGAGCCTTTCCAGCCCGGTGACGGTGGTGGCCTCGGCCCCCTGCGAGGTGCTGCTGGTGCCTTACGAGAAGCTTCTGCTGCCCGGGGCCGACCCGGCCCGCCAGCGGGTGCTGCAGAACCTTGTGCGCACCATCAGCGAAAAATACCTCCTGCTCTCCCGCCGGGTAGACCTTCTGCTGCTCAAGAGCCTGCGGGCCAAGGTGTGCGCCTACCTGCTCAGTGAGGCCGAGGCGCATCACAGCCTCACCTTCACCGTCCCCTACTCCCGCATCCGGCTGGCCGACTACCTCAACTGCGACCGCAGCGCCCTCTCCCGGGAGCTGAGCCTGATGCAGCGGGACGGCCTGCTCGAGACCTATAAGAGCAGCTTCAAGCTGCTGGAACCGGACGCGCTGCGGCGCATGGTGCTGTAACAGCCTCTCCCGGAGGGAGAGCCTTATATAGAAGGAGAACTTCATCATGTCCAAACCGATTTTATGGATCGTCATTCCCTGCTACAACGAAGAACAGGTGCTGCCCATCACGGCCCCCATGTTCCTGAAAAAGATAAACGACCTCGCCGCAGCGGGCCTTATCAGCGAGAAGAGCCGGGTGCTCTTCGTCAACGACGGCTCCCGCGATGCCACCTGGTCCCTCATCCAGAAGTTCGCCTCTGAGGATGAGCACTTCATCGGCATCTCCCAGAGCCGGAACCGCGGCCACCAGAACGCCGTGCTGGCCGGGCTGATGGAGGCGCTCCACAGCGGCAGCTGCGACATCACCATCTCCATCGACTGCGACGGTCAGGACGACATCAACGCCATGGACGAGATGGTCAAAAAGTATCTCGACGGTGCCGAGGTAGTCTACGGTGTGCGCAGCCGCCGGGACACCGACACCTTCTTCAAGCGGTTCACCGCCGAGGGCTTCTACCATGTGATGAACGCGCTGGGCGCGGACATCGTCTTCAACCACGCCGACTACCGGCTCATCAGCACCCGGGTGCTGGAGAGCTTCGCCGACTACCGCGAGGTGAACATCTTCCTGCGGGGCATGGTGCCGCTGGTGGGCTACCCCAGCGACACCGTCTACTACGAGCGCCACGAGCGTCTGGCCGGCGAGAGCCACTATCCCCTCAGCAAGATGCTGGCCCTCGCCTTCGACGGCATCACCAGCCTGTCGAACAAGCCCATCCGCCTCATCACCGGCGCAGGCATCGCGGTCAGCCTCATCAGCTTCATCGGCGTCATCTGGGCCATTGTGCAGGCCGTTCTGGGCAGCGCCGTGGCGGGCTGGGCCTCCACCATCTGCATCGTCTGCTTCATGGGCGGCGTCCAGCTGGTGTGTCTGGGCGTCATCGGCGAATACGTCGGCAAGATCTATATGGAGACCAAGGCCCGTCCCCGCTACATCATCAGCGAGCGCACATGGGCTCCCTACGAAAGGAAGTATCACGGATGAGCAAACAGAGCTGGAAAGGCAGCACCCTCCTGAACCCGGAGCCGCCGGTGCTGGTCTCCTGCGGCGGGCTGGACAAACCCAACCTCATCACCATCGGCTGGACCGGCACCATCTGCACCCAGCCCAGCATGGTATCCATCAGCGTCCGCCCCGAGCGGTACAGCCACCATCTCATCAGGGAGAGCGGCCAGTTTGCCATCAACCTGCCCACCGAGGCACTGGTGAAGTCGGTGGACTGGTGCGGCGTCAGGAGCGGCCGGGATTTTGACAAATTCGCGGCCTGCAAGCTCCATTCTGCCCCCGGCTCGGTGCTGACGGACTGCCCCATCCTCGAAGAAAGCCCCGTCAACCTCGAGTGCAGGGTCACGCAGGTCATCCCGCTGGGCAGCCACGACCTCTTCCTCGCCGAAGTAGCCGCCTGCGACGTGGACGAGAGCCTGCTGGACGAGAACGGTAAGCTCTGCCTCGACAAGGCCAGGCTCATCGTCTACAGCCACGGCGAATATCTGGCTCTGGGCAAAAAGCTGGGGACCTTCGGCTTCAGCGCGGTGAAGAAAAAAACACGGCGGAAATAACTTCCCCGTGCTTGACAATTCGCGTAAAACAAACTATACTAAAAATAGAAAAGGCACTGCGACAAGCGGTCAGCCTCATTCAAGAACTATGGCTCAAAAATTGAACCGTCGCCTTTGCCGAGGTGGCGGTTCAGCGTTTTTTCACGATAATGGTGATAGTAAACTCACCAATATGGAAAGTAATCCGCATTGCCTCACCCCCTTTCGGGAAGTGTAAGCCAACCGCCTGCCGTATGTGCAGTGCCTTGCCGCCAAAGCAGCAAAATCAGTATAACACAGGTTTCGACGATCCGCAATCACAAAAGCCGCAGGATGCATTGCGCATCCCGCGGCTTCGATTTTATTTCAGCAGATCACTCAGACATCTGACCGTCCGGCCATGATAGCCCGTGACCGTCTCGGCATGGAGCAGACTGCTCAGCACACTTTCCTCCACGCACTCGGCCACCGCCCGGAACAGCGGATTGATGGCGTCGTCGTGGAGCATACCCATCGGCAGGATGGCCTTTTCGGAGTAGTGCGGCACCCGGTTGGCGGTGGTGAAGGCAATGACGATCTCACCGGAGCCGTTTCCGCAGAAAGAGCCGGTACGGGACAGGCCCACCAGCGCCCGGTGGCAGAGCCGCCGCAGCTGGCGCTCACTCAAGGGGATGTCCGTCGCCAGCACCGTGATGATGGAGCCCTTGTCCTCGTGGGGCGGGATGTGGGCGTCCAGCAGGCTCTGGATGGGAGTGCCTGCCACTAAGAGGGAATCAACGACCTCGTGGATGGAGAGCACCAGCGCACCGATGGTGTACTGTTTTCCGTCCAGCTCCACCACACGGGAGGCCGAGCCAATGCCGCCCTTCAGGCCGTGGCAGCGCATTCCCCGGCCCGCGCCCACAGCGCCCTCAGCGAAATCGGCGCGGCAGTCGGCCAGCGCGGCCCGCACGTTTTCTTCTGTGACGTGGAGGCCCCGGATGTCGTTGAGGCCGCTGTCGTTGCACTCGCAGACCACCGGGTTGACGCTGCCGGTCGTCTCGCAGATGTCGGGGTTCTTATCCAGCATATACTTCACCAGCGCTGTCTCCACAGTACCTACGCTGAGGGTATTGGTGAAGAGGATGGGCGTTTCCAGCGTCCCCATTTTGTACATCCGCCCAGGACCGGTGGTCTTCCCGAAG
>OGDQ01001031.1_pt1 | contig 18576 bp, 9 predicted proteins | sample 1570451 | NCBI WGS metagenome assembly OGDQ01 (sample SAMEA2582171, study PRJEB24529) | metagenome | biome: Human gut stool | place: China | collected 2011 | reverse complement strand
CAGCGCACCGTCATCCACGTGTGATCCGGAAGAAATAATGAAATCGTCACAGATCACCCCGTGTCCGATATGAACCGGTGCCACCGCATTACTATTGACACTACCATTCGATAAACGGCATGTACCGCAAATATGACAACAATCGCCTATCCGTACATTTTTAATGGAACCGGTATTAAGTATCATCACATGATTACCGATTGTCCCCACAGTGGAAGCATGCTTATTAGAATAATAATCGGTAATCTTCTTCATACGGTCTATCAGCTCCGGACGATGACGATATAAAGCTAAGATATAAGCCTGATGCGCTGAAAGTTTGTCATTAATCAGCACTTCCCGGCCACCCGTTTCATTTAGAACAGCAACTTCTACTCCATTGCCAAAAGTCGTACGACCATCTACCAAAATGATATCTACATTTTCAATAAATGCATTATCCCCAATTTCATAGTTCGCAATGTAGTTCTGAATATTTTCAATGCAGCAGTTATCCCCTACTGTCACATTGTGCAGTGTCACATGACGTAGGCCGGCATGTTTTTTTATTCCACCCGGCAATGTAAAATCCGAATGAAAAACTCCTAACTTTACTTCACCCGAAAAGCGGGTGTGATGAACGTACTCGGTGGTAAAATCTTCTGCTACAAAGACTTTTCCCCAATCATCCGCCAGACACGACTGACTCTTTAACTGAAGAATTTCGTCTTCAGTCAATCCTCGGTAAATTTTTCCCATAATGTAAGTAATATAATGATGTGCCGATACAACAATGTATCCATACGACAATTGGCCGCACTATATTATTTACTAATACACCGCACGGCAATTGGCACATTGGCGTATTGACACATTAAATAATTATTCCTCCTCTTCTTCGTAAGTCTGATAAAGAAAGTCATTATAGGGATACTTCTGTACGTGCAATTCTTTCACTCGCTGATAAACCACACTCTTCAGTTCGTCTATATTGATTTTCTCACGGGCGGAGATGAACAGGCAATTGTCCTCCATCTTGGCCATCCACGTTTTCATCAGTTCTTCGAGTGTCAAGTTTTCCTTTGTTTTGGGGGTAAGGTCGTCCGGCGCCTTTTCTACATAAGTATAGGCGTCTATCTTATTGAATATTAAAATCATCGGTTTCCCGCCTCCTCCGATATCGGCCAGCGTTTTGTTCACCACCTCAATCTGTTCTTCAAATCCGGGATGCGAAATATCTACTACATGAACCAACAAGTCGGCCTCACGTACTTCGTCGAGGGTCGACTTAAAGGAATCTACCAAGTCAGTAGGTAACTTACGGATAAACCCGACGGTATCGGAGAGCAAGAAAGGCAGATTATCGATAATCACCTTGCGCACCGTCGTATCGAGTGTGGCAAACAGCTTGTTCTCCGCAAAGACTTCACTCTTGGCCAACAGGTTCATCATGGTCGATTTGCCAACGTTGGTGTAACCCACCAAAGCCACACGGATCATACGCCCGCGGTTCTTGCGCTGGGTAGACTTCTGTTTATCTATTTCAGCAAGGCGTTCTTTAAGCAGCGACATACGGTTCAGGATGATACGGCGGTCCATCTCCAACTGGGTCTCACCCGGACCGCGAAGTCCTACCGAACCGCCTTTACCACTTCCGGAACCACCACCCTGACGCTCAAGGTGAGTCCAAAGGCGTTGCAGACGGGGCAACATGTATTTATACTGGGCCAGCTCCACCTGAGTTTTAGCGTTGGCAGTCTGGGCACGCATGGCAAATATATCGAGAATCAGCGAAGTACGGTCCAGTATCTTCACCTTCAGTTCCGCTTCGATGTTACGTATCTGCTTGGCTGAAAGTTCGTCATCAAAAATGACCATTCCCACTTCCCGGTCTTCTTCAGCCTCTATCCTTATATATTCTTTTATTTCTTCCAGTTTTCCTTTCCCTACATAAGTCACTGAGTTAGCCGTCGGCAACTTCTGCGTAAACCTTTTCACTACTTCCGCCCCGGCTGTCTCAGCCAGAAATGCCAGTTCGTCGAGATACTCGTTAGTCTTGCGTTCATCTTGCGTCTGCGTAATGAGACCCACCAGAACAGCTGTTTCGACTTTGGCTTCGGATATTACAAATTCTTTCATTCTACTTTATACCTTATTATAATATGGCGACAAATATAGCTATTTTCGTAACATACTAAAAGAAAAAATCGCCCAAGTGTTTCTACCTGAGCGATTCTTTATTATTTATTGACTATTTATTTATTAATATCTTTATTGAGCAACAACTCAACCTGAGGTATGGGCCAAGTATATTTTTCATCGGACGGACCGACATTGATCGTTTCATTCTCGCCCACTTTAATGAAGTGTTCACCACGTCTCATAATGTCGATACCACGAATGCCCTCACCAATGAACTCAAGGCGCTTCTCATTGTAAATTGCCTCTTTCAGTGCATCACCCGACAGATTATCGATGTTCAACGGATCGGTAGCCGCATCCACCGAGCGGCCTCTGACTTGTTTCAACAGGCTTTTGGCCGTAGCTTCGCCCCCGGCTTTGTTTGCATAACACTCGGCAAGATCCAGCAATGTTTCGGCATAACGGAAGATGGGTACCCACTGCAATTTAGTTTTTGCATCCGTAAACTTCATCAACAAGTCTTTCTCTCCCTTAAAGGCTATGATACGCTTATCGGTAGCCAACGAATAATCAGGTTTTGACATAATCCCGCTCTTTGTATCGATCAGCATAATCTTGCCATCATAATAATATTCTGCCAATGACTGCTGAGTGTTCGGGATATTAGTGTCTGCCATTGGCAAAGAGAAGATGCTCTCCTGACTGAAGTACGGAGCCTTATAAATCAATGTTACGTCTTCCGGCAAACTATATCCGGTCACCAATTCTCCGGCTGTAATGGCTTTGTCCCATTCGTTCATTGCCATATAAACTCTCATCTTAAGCATGTTGGCAGCAGCCTGAGTAGCATGTGTGACCCCTGTATAAGTATTCACTTCGGTATCCAATGCCGAAATGTTCTCCAAGTCAGACAGAATGTGTTCATAAATCTGCTTTACCGTAGAGCGGGGCATATTGTTGTTTTCAGTTCCGGCTTCGGCAGTAAGACGCAACGGAACAGATTTTGCATCGGGATTCACAGAATACGGAGTCGGATACAAATTATTCAGATAGTAGTACGCCAAAGCCCTAACAAACTTAGCTTCCTGCACATAGCGGTCATAATTCTCACCGGCAACTTCCCTGGCACCTTCAAGAGACTGAAGGAAAGTATTTACTTTATTAATGGCCAGATAAGCGTATGTCCAAGTGTCAGCATTCTCTGCATCCGTAATGCCTACATTCATGTTGTAGGTATTGAACAAAGTCACCAGGTTGTTCGAGATATTAATAACATCATCTCCCCTGTTGTCAAACACCAGATAGGACTTACCTCCCATCAAGGACTTAGTCCCCGTGTTCTTGATTGCAGCATACAAGCCGTTCAGAGTTGCCTCGATTCGGGTAGGCCCTGTCAAAATATCGTTCTCGTTTACATATAATGGAGGCTCCTGATCGAGGAAGCTGCTGCTGCAACTACCTAAAAAGAGAGAAGCACATAATGTCGAAAATAAAATTATCTTTTTCATTGTAGTTTCTTTTATCTGTTACTATAAAACCATATTAGAATGTCAGATTCACACCGATTGTATACGTACGTGCCTGAGGCAACGTATTCTTATCCGTACCACCTGACAAAGTCGCACTCTCTACGTTGGTTAGTGTCTCCGGATCCATACCGCTATAACCTGTAATCACAAACAGGTTCTGAGCCTGGACGTAAAGACGAAGTGCAGAGATTCCCACAGCTTTCGACCAGTTCTTTGTATTGAATGTATAGCCCAGTGACACATTCTTCAAACGTAAATAATCTCCTCTTTCCACTAAGTCGCTGATAGGCAATGCCGAACCATTAGAGTAATTATCACCGTATATCGGCATAGGATACTCTGCATGTGTGCGTTCCGGAGTCCAGTACTTCTTATATACATCTTTAGAGTTGTTCCAGTAACGCATATCGCTCACACTGGCTTTGGTTCCGTTATAAATCTTATTACCTCCCGAGAATTGGAAAAACAGAGAAAGGTCGAAACCTTTATACTTGAAGTTATTGGTCCAACCACCGTACCAGGTAGGAAGTGTATTTCCACAATCAACAGGTTCAAATTCACCGGCATATTCTGTTCCATCTTCATAGAACCACCCCCCTTTTTCAAACATCAGTAAGGTTCTGTCACCTTCTGGAGTAATAAATACCCTACGCCCCGACTTGGGATCTACTCCGGCAGTTGGGTAGAGATACAGACGTCCGATAGATTTTCCCGGTACAGTGATATTCGTAATCTCTAAACCGCCATTATCCCCTTTCAGAATATTCTCTACACCGTCAGCCAGTGAGATCACCTTGTTCTTGTTAGTCGTAATGTTAAAGCTGGTTTCCCATGTAAACTGACTGTTTCTTATCACATCGGCCGAGACGGTCAGTTCAATACCGCTATTCTTCATCTTTCCGGCATTGGTAGTAATGATATTGCCCGGAATACCTTTGGACGGTGATTGAGGTACATCCAGAATCAAATCGGAAGACTTCGTATAATAGTAGTCAAAGTCCACACTGATTCTATCCAGCAATCGTGCATTGAAACCAATACTATATTTTTCCGAAGATTCCCATTTCAGGTTCGGATCGGCAATCTGAGCCAGGCCATAAGTACCGTTTATACCATAGTTGTAGCTTGAATAGAATGATTTCGAAGCATAATCGTAAATATCAGTGTTACCAACCACACCATAGCTTCCCTTTATCTTCAAGTCGTCGACTACATTACGCAAGGGTTTGAAGAACCCTTCCTCGGATACGCGCCATGCAGCGGAAACACCTCCGAAATTACCCCAACGATTCTTCTCACTCAAAGCGGAATAACCATCGCGACGGTAGTTAAGAGATACAATGTATTTAGAAGCATAATCATAGTTGATACGTCCGAAATAAGAGACCATGGTATTGTTGGACAAGCTACCACCGGCAGTTGCCGAACCAAAAGGACCTTGGAATACAACAAATTTATCATCTTGTAAATCTTTACGCTGTGCGGTCCAACGAGAGTTATTTCTTTCAGACGCTTCCGTACCAGCCAGCAAATTAAAGTTATTCTGTCCTAAAGAGAAATTATAAGTTGCCGTATTAGTCCAAGTCCATCTGTTGTTCTTGGTATTATAGGCATTTGCCAGACCTTTGCTATTTACTCCATCACCATGCAGCGGAGACCAGAAACGCTGTTCCTCAATACGTGCATAGTCCACACCATACTGAGTCTTCAATGACAGCCCCTTCAACGGAGTTGCTTCGGCATAAAATACTCCGATGAAACGGGTTACGTCAGAACTCAATCCATTGCCCAAAGACAAAATGGCAGCCGGATTAGAGAATGTACTGAATACCGTATTCCCTCCATAACCCAAACCTTGAGCCAGATAGTAGGGAGTACCATCTTCATTATACATCGGCAAGTTAGGCGCATTGATCAATGCCAGACGCGGAAATCCTCCTACCGCAAAGTTGGAACCTCTACGGGCAGCATCTACGTAAGATGTCGTTCCGGTTGTCACATTGGTATTCATTCCAACCTTCAACCAGTCGGTTGCCTGCACGTTAACATTAGCCTTTACTCCCAAACGGTCATATTTATCACCTTTCACAATACCTTCTTGCGTTGTATAGTTACCGGACAGATAATACCGCACTTTATCCGATCCGCCACTTACAGCAACAGAGTGACTCTGTGACAATCCGTTTTGGAAGGCAGCATCTTTCCAGTCAGTATCTACATAGTTACCATTGGCATCTTTCATCATGTTAAACGCTTTGTTACCATAAGGAGAAACATAGCCGGTAGTCAGTGACAATTCATCTGTCCCATAACGGTTCTTTACGGCCAAATTCTTGAAGTCGACATATTCCTGTGCATTCATCATTTCATAGAAATCGGTTGCATTTGAGAAACCGACAAAACCATCATAGCTTACTTTGACTTTACCACTTTGCCCTTGCTTAGTGGTAATCAAGATAACTCCATTCGCAGCACGCGAACCATACAACGCAGCTGCCGCCGCATCCTTCAATACATCCATAGATACAATATCGGCCGGATTAATATCAGCCAGTGCGTTGGCATTAGCCAAATAAGAGAGATTGCCTGATTCGATAGGAACTCCATCGACAACATACAGAGGAGAAGTACCGGAAGTAATCGAGTTCACACCACGTACCCGCACAATCGGGGCCTGCCCTACACCTGCTGACGGAGTGGTGATACTAACACCTGACGCACGTCCCTGAAGCATCTGATCAAAACTTACACTTGGCACATCTTTCAAAGCGTCCGCTCTTACAGTAGATACAGATGCGGTCACCGTACGAGCACTTTGTGTTCCGTAAGCAACTACCACAACCTCGTCAAGTGCTTTTGAGTCTGTTTTTAATATTACTCTAATATTAGGTGCAATTGCTACCTCAGCGGTCTGCATACCAATATATGAAATCTGCAAAGTCTTTGCAGAACTGTAACACGATCTAACTTCTTTATAATGTGATTGTTATCAACAATAATTGAACTTGGTAGAAATATACAAATCTTGCGTTAGTATTCTGATAATCAATTAAATAATATAATCTAAAATTTTAAAAGACTTCATATGATACATTATATAGTACTCACAATACCTTGATAACAGTCTAAAGCTCAATGCTATAATGTTTGTTCATTTCAATAATAAATCTACCATTTTTATTCTTCAGATAATATCTCAATTTTACATGTATATATTTCTGATAAAATTTCTAATTGTAGAGAATTTTACCTTTCTTCAATTTTTGCACAAAATACATGTTGAATATTCTCTTAAATATCTTCTAATTTGAGAGGCTCTGTTCTTACTTTGTCCAGCATAATCATATAGATATAAATAATAAGACTACTATATCCAGTTTCAGATATAGTAGTCTTATTATTAAATGGTAAATACAGATTATATTTCCCTTGATTAATATCCTGTATTCTGCTGATCTTTCATTGACGGATTTGCATCAATTTCATCTTGAGGAATTGGTAATAAAGTCTTGTAGAAATCACGATTAAAGCTACGTGCTTCCTCTTTCAATGCTTGTTGCCAGCCTTGGTCTTCTTTCGATGTATAACGAATAACGGTTTCATTATTACGCATTGCATCAAAAAAGCGATGTCCTTCACCTATTAATTCTTTCCTTCTCTCTAATAAAACTCTATCTACTGTAACGGTTGTACCCTTTACTGTTTTATTCGGATTAGCCCGTTTAACAATTGCATCCAAATATTCTACAGCTTTATCATTCTGATTCCCTAGCTTGGCAGCAGCCTCTGCTGCATTTAAATATACCTCAGACAAACGGACTAACGGAACATTATTATAACGTAAATCGCTCAGTCCATCTGCTGGATATTTGTTCAGAAATACAGTATTTGTCCCATATAATTTCTTGAAATCTTTAGTGGTTGGAGCTAAAAACACACCCAAACGTACGTCATCCGGATCTTCATTAAGTAGATCGAGAAATTTTTTAGTGGCAATTATGTCTGCATACCCATCTTCATTATATAAGTAAGCAATACCTTCACGATCTGTCCAGTCTGTGGAACCGGTGATAGCTATTTCAAAAAGCATCTCGTTAGAATGAACTCCACTTATTTTACTCCATGCACCCACATATTCTTCATTCTTCCAAAGTTTATAAGGAGAATTTTTAATGATATCTTCAGCAACATCCAATGATTTTTGATTATCACCTTGAGTTAAGTATACTCTTGATAATAAAGCCTTTGCTGCCCATAAATTAATATATCCCGGGGTAGAAGATTCTGATAGCGCCTTAGAATTTATAGCTTCATTCAAATCTTTAATCACTTGTGTGTAGACCTCAGAAACTGTATTTCTGATTAACTTACTATCTGAACCTAATACTGTGGTAACCACAGGAATACCCAAAGAGTTGGGAGCATCAGGGGCTGTATATGTTTTACCGTATACACGTACCAAATCAAAATGAGCCATAGCCCGAGCAACTTTTGCTTCTGCTGCATATTGGGCAATAATATCCGCAGCCTCTTCTTTATCAGTCAGTTTTCCACTTTCTGCAGCTTCAATAATTCGGTTTGCGCGTCCAATCACAATATAAGGTGTTTGCCAGATACTGGGTGCATTATCAGCTGTTGAATAGGTCATATCATAACATAGCTGAGAACGGCTGCCGGACTTTTCCGTTTGCATATCTTCACCTCGTACCTCACCGTAATAAAACATACGGGCAGCATAATAGTCCTTAAAGTCGGATGTTCCTTTAATTATCTGATACATACCGGCGCGCACAGAAGAAAGGTCAGCACTTGTAGTGACAGCCTCATCTGCTTCGACTTGATCGCCTGGTTCTACATCCAACCAATTGTTTACACACGAAGATAGGCCGATGATTAAAGTAGCACCTATCAATGCTTTATATATTGTACTCTTCATACTTATTTTCTTTTTAGATTATTAAAAACCAATTTCGAGACCAAATGTATATGTTCTTAATGCAGGCATTTCGAAAGTACATAAACCATCTACCGGCATTTCGGGATCAACCAGCAAATCTTTTGATTTCCAAGTCAGCAGATTGTTAGCAGAGAAGTAAACCCTTGCTTTGGAGATACCCATCTTAGACAATAAGCCTTTGGGGGCAGAGAAACCCAATGACAGGTTTTTCAGACGGAGATAGTCAGTGGGCATCAACCAACGTGACGACAGTACACGTGAATTACCGTATTTAAATTTCGGTAATTTAGCATTGTCACCTTCCTGTTTCCACATATCTTCCAATTTATAGTATGAAGGAACTGCGCCATAAGACGTATAAGTACCGCCATTATCGTGTAGCCAAGTTGCATAATCTACTGCCTTCCCTCCTAATGAATAAGTCAGTGTCAGATTAAGGTCAATAAATTTCCATTTTACGAAATTGGTCAATCCTCCCTCTACTTTCGGATCATGATGCCCGACTATTACTTTCTGCGCTTCAGAAGTCAATGTTGTAGTCTCATTGGTTCCATCGTTTTTATAATACATCTCATTACCGGTTTTCGGATCAACTCCTGCATATTCAAACATGTAGTAAGAATAATATGGTTCACCTACTCGATGTATTAATGCGCCATCAATCTCATCTGTCTGAATACCATCCAGTTTGACCAGCTTATTCTTATTATGTCCAATGTTAAAAGTAGTTGTCCAGATCAAGTCCTGAGTCTGCATATTTGTTGATGACAGACTAATTTCAACACCTTTATTCTCTAATGAACCTACATTCTGCAAAGTAGTAGGGGCGAAACTTATTGGATCATAATAGCCTGGAACATACGAAATCCGTTTATTCATTAACAAATCATTTGTTTTACGCGTATAATAATCCAAAGTAAGGCTTAAACGATCCCAAAAGGTTAAATCCAACCCAAGATTAAAAGCTTTATTCTTTTCCCATTTCAAATCAGGACTACCAATACCGATAACTCCCATACCTGACTGGCCGTTATAAATTTGTCCGGCTCTATACATATTGATCATATAACTATAAAAAGTACTTGGTTGTGTCCCATTTACGCCATATGACAAACGGAGTTTACCATCTGTTATTACATTTTTTATAGACTCTAAAAATGATTCTTGCATAAATCTCCAAGATCCGGATATTGACCAAAAATTTCCCCAACGATTATCCCTTGACAAACGAGAACTTCCATCACGGCGATAACTAACGCCTGCATAGTATGTATTATCAAAATTATAATTTACACGTCCTAAGAAAGAAGTTAAACGAGATTTATCACGGTTACTATTAGAAGATGTTTCTCCTGCATTTGCTATTTCATTTTTATAGCCAGGATACTGAGAACCATGAGTATATACCCACGAGTCTGTGAAGTCTTCAGTTTCAAAACCAAGTAAAGCATCTAAATTATGCTTTTGAGCAAATGTTTTAATATAAGTCAACTGGGTTTGGGTTGTCAATGTTTCCAATGTTCGGTTATAACGTTGGAATACGCCATTGGAGGAACGTCCGTCATTACTACGTGGATCCCACCATACAGACTCTATTGAGGAAGTATAATCAAAGGCTATTTTTTCACGTAGTTTCAACTCATCCCAAAGAGTAACAGTGGCTGCCAAAGTATTGAAAGAACGAGTAATTGCATTACGATCATAATTATATGTCCGAGTTTGCACAGGATTTGCACCATTCGTTAAAGGAAAATTAGAACTAAATGTTCCATCCTCATTATAAGGTACAGTGGAAGGTGATGCAGTCCAAAAAGCATTCATGATAGGACTGGCAAAAGAAGTACCTTCATTAGTCATATTTTGAAGAATACGTGAAAATAAAGTAGAAGCTTCCACTTTTATACGTCCTGTTTCGTGAGAAAGATTTGCATTACCTGTCATGCGCTCTAAGCCGGATCGTGCAGTGATTCCTTCTTGCTTTGCATAAGCCAAAGATGTATAGAATTTGGTTTTTTCTGTTCCTCCCTGGGCACTGATTTCGTAATTTTGGTGACTGCCATTCTTGAATAAGATCTCTTTCCAATTAGTCCAACCATTAACTGGTTTTGCAGCAAAAGCATCAATATCATCTTCCAAGGCAATTTCAGCCTGAGCTGCAGTCATGCCTTCTTCATCCATATAATAGTTTTTCAAACCAAACTTAATCAGTTCACGCCGATCATCTCCATTTAAGGTCGGACGGTAATTAACTGCTATATTGGAAAATCCCCAGTCGCTACGGAAGTTGAACTGAGTCTTTCCTGTAGCTCCCCTTTTAGTGGTGATCACAATAACGCCATTAGCAGCACGTGAACCATATAAAGACGCTGCAGCAGCGTCTTTGATAACTGTTATCGATTCTATATCGTTACTGTTTAAAGTTGCCAATACATTGGTACCGGTACTATTATATCCTTCCCCCGTATTCGGAGTATTAAAAGCACTGATATTCCCTGACTGTACTGGAGTACCATCAATCACATATAAAGGATCATTTCCTGCATTCATGGAGCCCATTCCACGAATACGTACAGATGTAGTAGCTCCCGGTGCTCCTGAAAATGAACTGATTTGTACTCCCGGAATAGAACCTGCAAGTTTATCCTCAATGGCCATAGTCGGTATATCTTGTAACTTTTCTGTAGCCATAGTAGATGCCGCACCCGTAAAAGTTGATTTTTTAAAAGTACCATATCCTGTTACTACTACTTCATCAAGGACTTCAGTGTCTGGTTTTAATATAATTTTCACAACAGGCCTAATTGCTACCTCAGCAGTCTGCATTCCGATGTACGAAATCTGCAAAGTCTTTGCAGAACTGTAGTATGTGCTAACTATCTTATAATATGATTATTACAAATTCAGATTGAACTTAGTGTAGAAAGAAACTGTATTTAATAAATATCTTATTATTTGCATATTACAGATGATCTGTTTTTCTGAAAACCTCAATTAGTTGCACTTTATATATCTTATAAAAGTTACGTAATAATCTAATTATCAGAAGTAATAAGACCATTTATCCCATTTATTATTCTACTATTTTTTCCCGCGGCAGCAAGTGACGACTAGCTTTATATAGATATTTTATTCCTTTCCCAATGGTAGAAATTTATGGTAGTATCACAATTACAGATAGTTTATGAGATAAGTATTTTTCAAAACACTTCCCATAGATATCTCAAAACAGATAATAACTTTCGATTGTAAAATGATTAATGACATCCTTGATTAATATACAACAAATATCATAATGGAGCCTAATAAGAAATTCAATTCATGTGTAATAAAAAAGGCTGCTTCCTTTTTAGAAAGCAGCCTTTTGATTATGTTATTAAACCACAATTAATATCCGGGATTTTGTTGAGCTCTCAAATTAGGATTCACATTGGTTTCATCAACAGGTATCGGAAGTATAGCTCTGAAGTAGGTACGGTCAAAGCTTTGCGATTCTTTAATCAATGAATAATGATATCCCTTATCACCTTCATCTTTATAGCGAACGATTGTTTCATTATTGCGCAATGCATCAAAGTAACGTTGCCCTTCACCAATCATTTCTTTTCTCCTTTCAAGAATAATTCTTTCTACTGTAGCATCTGCTTCCGAAATGGCTTTGGCCTCCGGATTTGCTCTCTGAACAATTTCATTCAGATATTTGGCTGCTTTATCCTGATGCCCTCCAAGTTTAGCTGCCGCTTCTGCAGCACTCAGATAAACTTCCGAAAGACGAAGTAATGGCAGATTATTTAAACGCATTTCACCTACATCGTCTTTATCCGCCGGAAATTTATTAATGAAGATTTTCGCATCGCCATATTCTTCTTGAAGATCCTTATCATATTGAGCAGGCAGTACCATACCTATACGAACATCTTTAGGATCCTGACTCAACATATTCATAAAGCTCTTTGTCACTATTGCATCCGCATATCCGTTCTCATTCAGCAAATAAGCAATACCATTACGGTCAGTCCAGTCATCATTACTTGCATTTACAACTTCAAAAATCATTTCGTTTGTATGCGCTCCATTGCTTTTATACCATGCATTTACATATTCCTCGTTAGTCCAAAGCTTATATGGAGAATTGGTTATAATATCTTCAGCAACTTTGAGTGCATTCTCATTATCACCTTTAGTCAGATAAACCCTGGTAAGCAAGGCTTTTGCTGCCCATTCATTAATATATCCCGGAGTCTGATCTTTAGCAAGATAACCTGAGTTAATAGCATCAGTCAGGTCTGTGATAACTTGTGTATAAACTTCTGCCACTGTATTTCTGGAGGGCAAATCATTTCTTTCCAAAGGTTTCACGATAACCGGTACCCCCAAAGAAGCTCCGTTGTCGGCCGTATAAGGCATACCATAGATTCTTACCAAGTCAAAATGAACCAATGCCCTGACAACCAATGCTTCTGAATATATTTTACCAATTTGTGCTTCCGTTGCATCGGTTACCTTTTTTTCATTGATCGCTTCGATCAAACGGTTGGCACGACGGATTACATTATAAGGTATATTCCACATGTTAGGAGCGTCATCTACAGTGTAGAGCATCTCATAGCACGATGATGAACGCATACCTTGAGTTCTTGCCTGCATATCGTCAGCACGAACATCGCCGTAATAAAACATACGGGCACCATAATAGCTGGTAGCATTGGAGTTTCCCTGAATGCCATCATACATACCTGTACGTGCAGTCAGAGCGTCATTATAGTTAGTGATAGCATCTTCTGATGGAATCCCGTCGGCAGGTTTTCTATCCAGCCAATCATTCCCGCAGGAAGACAAACTTAAAATAGCAGCAACCAGTGTTATTGATTTATATATCTTTTTCATAAATTCTTTTTTCATAAATTGTTTCTACTTGATTAAAAACCGATTTCAAGACCAAATGTAACAGTCCGGAGAGCCGGAGTTTCGAATGTACACAATCCGTCAACAGGAACTTCCGGATCAACGTACAAGCTCTTTTTCTTCCAAGTCAACAGGTTGTTTCCTGAGACATAAGCTCTTAACTTACTTATACCGGCTTTAGACGACCAACTTTGAGGTAAAGTGAATCCCAAGGTCATATTCTTTACACGTAAATGATCGGTAGACATCAACCAGCGAGAAGAAGCTTTATTGGCATTACCGTATGCAAATTGCGGCAGTTTGGCATTATCACCTGTTTTCTGCCAAGTATCTTCCATTTTATAATAAGCCGGAACATTACCTAAATAATGATAGGTACCTCCATTAGATTGCAGCCAGGTGGCGTAATCATAAGCATGTCCACCCAGTGAATAAGTCAGGGTCAAGTTGAAATCAATAAATTTCCAACTAACATAATTGGTCAATCCGCCTTGTACTTTAGGTTCGATAGAACCAATGATTGTTTTATTAGCGGCAGCAGAATTTGTTGTTGTTTCACGACTGCCATCTTCACCATTTATATAATACAGTTCTTTACCTGTCTGAGGATCGACACCTGCATACTCATACGCATAGATTGAGTAATATGGTTGACCTACACGATGGATAGAAACTCCACTGATAATTTCCTGTTGTTCACCATCCAGTTTGGTCAGTTTATTCTTGTTGTGTCCTATGTTCAAAGAAGTAGTCCAAAGAAGGTCTTTGTTTTGAATGTTAGTGGACTTCAATTCCAATTCAAAACCACGGTTTCTCATTGAACCAACGTTAACGAGCATATTAGCAACACCCGAACTATTGATAACACCTACTGCTGCAGAAATCGGTTTATCCATTAACAAGTCTTTTGTTTCACGATTATACCACTCTGCAGAAACAGTCAATCTATTGAATAATGTAAGGTCAATACCAATGTTTGTAGCATAGTTCTTTTCCCATTTCAGACTGGGATTATAGAAACGTGCCTCTGACGAACCACCATTCCCATTATAATTATATCCAAACTCATATACCCCCATATATCCATAGTAGTCTTTGGGTTGTGTACCATTTACACCGTAAGAAGCACGTATTTTAGCATCAGTAATAACATTAGATAATGACTCCATAAATGCTTCTTGTGAAAGTCTCCACGAACCTGATACTGACCAGAAATTACCCCAACGGCTGTCTCTCGATAAACGTGAGCTACCATCACGACGGAAACTACCACTTACATAATATTTGCCGGCATAATCATAATTTAAACGTCCCAAGTAGGAGGTCATTCGATAACTGTTAATGTTACTGGCACCTCTAGAAACGCCTGCATTCGTAATTTCCGGTAAGTAAGATGGATAAGTATTACCATTAGTATAGGTATAATCGTACTTATAATCTTCAGTTTCGAAACCTAACAATACATCGATATTGTGGTGTTCCGCAAATGTCTTGTTATAAGTCAGCTGAGTTTGAGTATTCAATTTGCTTCTGTTCATCATATAGCGCTGAAATACTCCTTTTGAAGAACGTCCATCATTAGAACGCGGATCCCACCACACACGATTATTTGTTTGGTTAAAATCATAACCTAAAGTTTCTTTAATATTCAAGTTATCCCAAATATTCCACGTTGCGGACAGTGTGTTCAGGGTACGTACAATTGTACTGCGATCATAATTATATGTTGCAGTTTGAAGGGGATTGGCACCATTCAAAGCAGGGAAACTCGTGCTGAATGTACCGTCTTCGTTATATGGGAATGTAGAAGGAGAAGCTGTCATGGCCAGACACATGATAGGGCTTGAGAAACTTGTTCCTTCCGAGTTTACGTTCTGAGTTGAATTCGTAAACATCGTACTTGCCTCGATTGTAACGCGATCCGCCTTATGGCTCATATTTGCACGTCCCGTAATACGCTCGTAACCGGACTGAAGTGTAATACCTTCCTGTTTAGTATATCCGAATGAAGTATAAAACTTAGTCCGCTCATTTCCTCCTTGGGCATTCACTTCATAATTCTGATGAGAACCATTTCTGAAAAGAACATCTTCCCAATCAGTATATCCACTCCAAGGTTTTGCAGCATATTTATCAATATTATTATCTGCATAGTTCACGGCATAAGTTTCATCCTTACCTGAATTTAGAGCATAGTTCTTTAAACCCATATACAAAATGTCACGTCTGTCTTCACCATTCAGAATAGGACGATAATCAATAGCCTTGTTAGAGAATCCCCAGTCAGCCCTTACATTGAGTTTCAATTTTCCTGAAGCCCCTTTTTTCGTAGTAATTACAATAACACCATTTGCAGCACGCGAACCGTAAAGCGAAGCAGCCGCTGCATCTTTAATTACTGTCATTGACTCGATATCATTACTGTTAATAGTAGACAGTAAGCTGTTACCAGACTGAGAATAAGTAAATTCACTGGCGTCACCGGTCATTACAGGTACTCCGTCAATCACATACAACGGATCATTACCGGCATTGATTGATCCCATTCCACGGATACGCACAGATTCCACAGCACCCGGTTGTCCGGAAGTAGATGTAATCTGTACACCGGCAACTGAACCTGCAAGTTTATCCTGTACACTCAAAGAAGGAACGTCTTGAAGTTTTTCCGTTGTAATACTCGATGCTGCTCCCGTGAAAGATGACTTTTTAAAGTTACCATATCCTGTTACAACTACTTCGTCTAATACTTCAGTATCAGGCTTCAGCGTAATCTTCACAACAGGCTTAATTGCTACTTCAACAGTCTGCATACCAATATATGAAATCTGCAAAGTCTTTGCAGAACTACAATTATATCATAACTTCTTTATTATAAGAGTTTTATAGCAATACCGAGAACTTTTACCTATAATACAATATTAATGATTATATATCTGAATATCAATTACATATTATAAGAGCGCTAGTAATAAAAATCAAATAATCCCTATATCGGTCTCCCATTATTGTAAATGTAATCCGCTTATTGTGAATGAAATATAGATTAAAAAGTATACGATTGAAAAAAGAATGTTATACTTAATAGTTCCAAACGAAAAAGAAGTCATAAAGCAGTCTATTATTATTATCTCACATAAATGGCTTAGAGATGAAAAAAGATAATTACTAATTTGATATTTATATAAAAGACAGAGAATACAAACCTAAATTTCTCCATAATGGGATTAATAAGCTTATGTGTTTAATAAACAGCCAATTAAATCATTTACATTTTGCATGTAGGAAGTTAGTTTTAACTCAATGTTAAAACTAACTTCCTACATGCAAAGAATTAGTGATTTTCAATTAGAAAACAAGTTCTTTCTAGAAGCGATATTTGAGAACTGTGATTCGTGTTAACAATGTTAATAGTCAATACATTTACGTAAGGCTCAAATCTTTGTTACATATAAGATACTTTGCGATTATTTTTAGACTTTTCTAAGTCTCTTACAATAGTTATGTCCATTATATTAGTATAAACCTGTGTTGTTTTCACACTTTTATGTCCCAATAGCTTTTGTACAGTAGTAATATTGACTCCACTGTATATTAATAATGTGGCATTGGTATGGCGAGCGGTATGGAACGAAATACGTTTATTTAGCCCTGATAATTTTGCTATGATCAATAGTTCCTTATTCACATTTGAATTATCTCTAAGCTTAAAAAAATCGGCAAGATCATCTTGATATTTATTCAAGACTTCTATTCCTTTCCCCTCAAATAAAAGATAAAGCGGAAGACGTACTTCCGTGTTCGTTTTCACAGATTTATAAATAAGCCAAGTTTCTTGATGCATTTTCACTATGTTTTCAGGAGATAAGTTGGTGAAGTCAGAATATCGTAATCCTGCATAACAACAAAAGAGGAAAGCATCTTTGGTCTTTTCCAGTTTAGTGAACCGTCCCCCCAATTCCAGACTTTCAATCTTTCCTAATTCCTCCGGAGAGAGGTGAGTATGATTATTCTCAACACTCTTGATCTTATATTTCCGAAAGGCATATTTCTGTATTTCCATATATTCTTTATTTATGGCTACATTAATATGACGCTTTAGATGTTTCATGTGTTTCGCAATTGTGTTAGTATGATATCCTTTTTGCTGAAGATAGTGATCAAATGAGGATATAAATTCAAAAGTCAATTCAGAAAATGACACATCCTTCTTATAACTCCTTAATAATTCTAATGTTGAGAGATGATTGCGTTTTGTACTTTCCTTCAATGAAGATTTTGCTATTTCGTTGCGGAAAAATGCAATAAATGAAGTGCTGTCGTCTTGATTTTCCATAGAATTCTTTAATGAATCCAATGAAATCTGTTTCCCCTGTTGCCACAATCCCAACTCTTTCTTCTCTATTTCTGCCATAAACTCGTAAAGCATGTGATTGATAGCATCTGCATTAGGATGGTTCTTAACCATTCTCTTCTTAAAATCCCATTGATCGGGACTCAAGTAAACTTTGGTAGAGAAATATTTCTTTTTTCTGTTTAAATAGGCCTCAACCTGTACTAATGCCATACCCTTTTTATTCAGGCTCTTTTTCCTATTATACACCAAACTGTAAATAATTTTATCCATTTCCTTTATTTTTAATTAATACTATGGACAAATAAGACGTGCTTGGGTACTATATTAGAATTGAATAAGATTTAATATCTGCTAAAACCTGCTATTTTTTATATAGAAATAACTAATTCGACTTTTGAAAAAGTGGCTAATTTATATTTATAAAAACTTCCTTAACAGAAAAACAAGCATTATTTTAGCTCTTATTAAGGCTTAAACACACAAAAATATGCAAAAATGTATATGAATAGTGCCTGCAACATGTTAGCAATATAAACTCCGTTTACGTTTTTTAAGGCGGATTTCTATGTTATTAGACATAAAACTGTGCTTTTAGATAACGATTTGTTATATTTGCAAGTTTTTTTTATAAAAATGATTGTCTGTTTCATATTTCTTAATATATTTGCATTTTGTTAGAGTAAAGAAACAATTAATGTAAAGTTAAACTT
>OGDQ01001028.1_pt1 | contig 18613 bp, 8 predicted proteins | sample 1570451 | NCBI WGS metagenome assembly OGDQ01 (sample SAMEA2582171, study PRJEB24529) | metagenome | biome: Human gut stool | place: China | collected 2011 | reverse complement strand
ATTTGTAACCGATGTTCACAACTACTTCACGCTTGTTCATTGCGATTACGGTTCCGTCAACAACCTCACGGTCGTTCACTTTGTTAAGCGTACCGTCGTAAGCTTTTTCAAGTTCATCGTGGCTAACGTTGGTTACTGTTTCGCCATTTTCATAAGCATCCCAGTTGAAATCTTCAATAGGAGCTACGTTCTTTAAGTTTTCCATTAATAAATAAATTGTTTAATACTTTAATTAAATAAGACATTATATTATCTATAAATCGGGCGCAAAGGTAGGAATATTTTCTTGACCGACAAAAGAATACCCAAAGAAAAGATGGTAATATCCGTATTTTTTGTAATATTGCAAATCTAATATTATACGACTTTCAACATGAACGGAACATTGGACAAAATCAGGGTGCAGTTTGATTATCTGCCACTTATTAATTTCGCGATGCAGCAAAACAAAGTATCGGTCATCCATCAGCTTTCGATTGAAAACATGACGTCCGAACCCTTCAGAAACATTCAGGTACAAATCACGGCCGAGCCCGACTTCGGCAGTATCACTCCTGTGATGGTGGAAGCGATTCCCGCCAATGATTCCGTGTGTCTGCAATCGTTCAGCCTGGTCTTGTCCGCCAATTATTTCGCCCAGCTGACCGAGCGTATGTCGGGAAGCCTGAAAATAGAAATCCGCTCCGAGGCGGAAACGATCTTTACCCGGACCTACCCCATCGACATTCTGGCATACGACCAATGGGGCGGAATCAATATATTCCCCGAGATGCTGGCAGCGTTCATCACCCCCAATCATGCCGTGCTCACTCCTATTATCAAGAGAGCCGCCGCGATTCTGGAACAGTGGACCGGTACTCCGTCACTGGACGAATACCAAAGCCGCAATCCGGACCGTGTGAGAAAGCAGATGGCAGCCATCTACACCGCCCTCACCGAACAGCAAATTATTTACAGCACCATTCCCGCCAGCTTCGAAGAGCACGGGCAGCGTGTCCGTCTGACAGATTCCGTACTGGCACAAAAGCTCGGAACCTGTCTGGATATGGCACTGCTTTATGCTTCCTGCCTCGAATCCATCGGACTGAATGCCCTCATCGTCATCACCAAAGGGCATGCTTTCGCAGGCGGCTGGCTGGTGCCGGAAACCTTTCCGGACCCTGCCATCGACGATGTATCCTTGCTGACCAAACGAACTGCCGAAGGAATCTACGACATCACGCTGGTAGAAACCACCTGCATGAATATGGGACATAATGCCGACTTCGACAACGCCGTGAAAAGCGCGAACGGCAAACTGAGCGATCCGGGCAGTTTCATCCTCGCCATCGACGTCAGAAGGGCCAGGCATTCGGGAGTCCGCCCGATCCCGCAGCGCGTACTGAACGGACAAGTATGGGAAATAAAGGAAGATGAGGATATAAACAGAAATACCACGCACGCCACTCCGCAAAGCGTGAATCCATATGATTTGTCGGGCAGCGAAACTCAGACAGCCCTCACCAAACAGTTGCTTTGGGAGAGAAGACTGCTGGATTTGAGTCTGCGCAACAACTTGCTGAACATCCGGATTACAAAGAATACTCTTCAGCTGATTCCGGCAAACCTTGCCTGTCTGGAAGACGCCTTGGCGGAAGGAGATGAGTTTCGTATCCTCCACCGTCCCGCCGAATGGGAGAATCCGGCGATGGAGTTTGGCATTTATTCTTCCATACCGGAATCGGATCCGATAGCCGACTTTGTTAATTCGGAGCTTTCACAGAAAAGGTTACGTTTTTACTTGCCGGAGAATGATTTAGGCAAAGCACTGACTCACCTGTACCGTTCGTCCCGTACTTCTATCGAAGAGAACGGAGCGAACACACTTTATCTGGCCCTCGGACTTCTGAAATGGTACGAAACACCTTCCAGCGAGCGTCCCCGTTATGCACCGATAGTGCTGCTGCCGGTCGAAATCATCCGCAAGTCAGCCGCCAAGGGGTATGTGATTCGTTCGCGGGAAGAAGAAACGATGATGAATATCACCTTATTGGAAATGCTTCGTCAGAACTTCGGCATTTCCGTACCGGGACTTGATCCGCTTCCGACGGACGAAAGCGGAGTCAACGTAAAACTGATTTACTCCATCATCCGGCACTGCATCAAGAATCAGCGTAAATGGGATGTGGAGGAACAGGCTATTTTAGGTATCTTCTCCTTCAACAAGTTTATCATGTGGAACGACATCCACAACAATGCTCCCAAACTGACTCAAAACAAGATTGTCTCCAGCCTCATCAACGGAAAGATCGAATGGGACGCGATTACGGAAGAAGTGGATGCCGCCTACATGGACAGACAGTTATCTCCGGCAGATATTGTGCTGCCCATCATTGCCGATTCATCTCAGCTGGAAGCGATTTATGAGGCGGTGCACGACAAGACTTTTATCCTACACGGCCCTCCGGGAACCGGAAAGTCCCAAACGATAACGAACATCATCGCCAACGCGCTTTATAAAGGTAAACGAGTCTTATTTGTTGCCGAGAAGATGGCAGCCCTCTCCGTCGTCCAAAACAGACTGGCGGCGATAGGACTTGCCCCGTTCTGTCTGGAAATTCACTCCAACAAGACAAAGAAATCCACTGTCATCTCGCAACTAAAGGAGACAACCGAAATCATCAGACGAACTCCTCCCGAAGAGTTCAGGAAGGAAGCCGAACGCCTGCTGAAATTACGAACGAAACTAAATAAATACATCGAAGCGTTACACAAGGAATATCCTTTCGGACTTTCCCTCTATGATGCGATCATCCACTACCAGTCAACAGACGTTGACCCCTGCTTCGATATCCCGTCATCTTATCTGGACAATCTGGACAAGGATCGATTCTCACATTGGGAAGATGCCATCGAATCTTTGGTCAGTACCGCCAATGCTTGCGGCCACCCGCATCTTCACCCATTGACAGGGATTTTCATTCGGGAATATTCGTCCGCCATCAAAGAGGAAGCCTTACAAACGCTCGCCACTTTCATTGGCTTATTGACTGCCATACAATCGAAACTGCCTGTCTTTTCCGCTTTACTGGAAAATACGGACATTCATCCCACCCGCAAGGATTTCAATATAATCAGCGCCATTATCCGAAAAATACTCGATATTCCGGAACTGACGCCCGAACTGCTGACCACTCCTTTATTAAATGAAACGCTGGAAGAGTACCGGAAAGTGACGGAACACGGCAGGAAACGCGATGAAATCAAAGCAGAAATAGAAAACGGATTCACCAAAGAGGTACTGAAGATAAACGCCGGCCCCATGCTGGCCGAATGGAATCGGGTATCCGCCCAATGGTTTCTCCCACGATATTTCGGACAAAGAAAAATAAAAAAGGTGATTCGTCCTTACGCTCTGCAACCGGTAAAGCCAGAGACAGTCCAGCCTTTGCTCCATCAGGTCATCCGGTATCAGGAAGAGCTTGATTTTACAGACAGATACACCGCCAAGCTGCCTTCTTTATTCGGAAGATTCGGAAGAGATGAAGAGTGGCCCATCATCGATCAGATCATCCATGAGGTATCTTCGCTTCATTCCCTGTTACTGAGTTATTCAAAAGATGTGGCGAAAACATCCCGAATCAAACAGAACTTAGCGTTACAACTGACAGAAGGTATCCGGACATTCAGAGATATCCATTCTCATTCTCTGAATGAATTGTATCAGCTGGTCGACACGCTTACGGCAACCGAGCAACGGCTTTCCACCACTCTGGGCATAACCGTAGAGACGCTTTATACAAACTCCGCCGACTGGATCGGCATCGCCCTACAGCAAGCCGGAATATGGAAAGAAAATCTGGACAAACTCAAAGACTGGTATCAATGGCTTCAATCCTACAACAAACTGAACGAGTTGGGTCTCGGATTTATCGCAGAAGAATATAAGGAAAAGAATATTCCTACGGATTTACTCACCAGCAGCTTCCGCAAGAGTTTCTACCAAGCCGTTATTCACTATATCATCGCCAAAGAACCGACGCTGGAATTATTCAACGGCAAGATATTCAATGATATTATAACCAAATACAAGCAGGTATCCGCCAACTTCGAGGACATTACCAAAAAGGAACTGTTCGCCAGACTGGCTTCCAACATTCCGTCCTTCACCCACGAAGCCATTCAAAGTTCAGAAGTCGGAATATTACAAAAGAATATACGCAATAATGCACGCGGAATATCCATCCGCAAGCTATTCGATCAAATACCTATCCTGCTGTCCCGTATGTGTCCGTGTATGTTGATGAGTCCTATATCGGTTGCCCAATATATCGATGCCGATGCAGAGAAATTTGACTTGATCGTCTTCGACGAAGCTTCACAGATGCCGACTTACGAAGCGGTAGGTGCCATCGCCCGAGGCAAGAATGTAGTTATCGTAGGCGACCCCAAACAGATGCCGCCTACCAGCTTCTTCTCCGTTAATACCATTGACGAAGACAACATCGAGATAGAAGATCTGGAAAGTATCCTTGACGATTGCCTCGCTCTCTCTATCCCTTCCAAATACCTGCTGTGGCATTACCGAAGCAAACACGAAAGTCTTATCACTTTCAGTAACTCCGAATATTACGATAATAAGCTGATGACTTTCCCGTCACCGGACAATATTGAATCGAAAGTCAGAATGGTCGCCGTAGACGGTTATTATGACAAAGGAAAATCCCGTCAGAACCAAGCGGAAGCGCAAGCCATAGTAGACGAAATAGCGAGAAGGCTGAGGAGCGAAAAATTAAGGAGAAAAAGTATGGGGGTAGTTACTTTCAACGTGGTTCAGCAGGCGTTGATAGAAGATTTGCTATCCGATCTCTTCGCCTTTCATCCTGAACTGGAAACCTTTGCGCTGGAATGTGAAGAACCCCTGTTCATCAAGAACCTTGAAAATGTGCAAGGAGACGAACGGGATGTGATACTGTTCTCCGTCGGCTATGGTCCCGATGCCGAAGGGCGCGTCAGCATGAACTTCGGTCCGTTGAACCGTGCGGGAGGTGAAAGACGGTTAAACGTAGCCGTCTCCCGTGCCCGATACGAAATGATCATCTTTTCTACGCTGAGATCGGACATGATTGATCTGAACCGAACTTCTTCTATCGGAGTAGCCGGGCTGAAACGCTTCCTTGAATATGCGGAGAAAGGAACCAAGCGCATACTGAATACCTCGACTAATATTCGGACCTCGGAAGAAGAAACTTCTATCGAAAAGATTATTGCCGACAAGTTACGTTCTTCGGGATATACCGTACATACTGATATAGGCTGTTCCGGATATAAGATCGATATTGGCATTGTCGATACTCAAACCCCGTCCAACTACCAATTAGGTATTATCTGTGACGGAAAGAACTACAGACGTACCAAGACTGTCCGTGACCGGGAAATTGTTCAAAACAATGTACTCAAAGCACTGGGATGGAATATCTGCCGTATATGGACGATGGACTGGTGGGAAAAGCCGGATGAAGTGATGGCGTCTATACAAGCAGCGATTGCTCAGGATATGAAAGCGGAGAAACCGGTTATAGTAAAAAAGGAACAAGAAAAAAGAGAAAAGAATGTGCAGGAAACGCCGATGCAGCTAAAATCTGCATGCGCATACACAAACTTTTCCTTTATCTCCGTACAAAATTATAATAGTACTAAAATACGTCCGTTCCTGTACGCTGCCGACGACATCTTCGCTAAAAGAAATAATCCTATTATTGTCTCCCAAGTCCAAAAGATAATAGAAAATGAAGCCCCGATCAGCAAAACCTTACTTGGAAAGAAAATCATATCCGAATGGGGAGTCAACCGTGTAGGACCACGAATAGATGCTCAATTGGAAATAATATTCGACACATTACATCTTTACCGCATAGAACATGACGGGCTTATCTTCTGCTGGAAAGATGAAGCGCAATACCGTTCTTATTCAGAGTACCGTCCCGATTCCGACCGAGATGCAGCGGATCTGCCACCCGAAGAAATAGCCAATGCCATCCAACAAATATTAATCAATTCCATCAGCCTGCCTTTACCCGATTTGGCAAAAGCATGCGCACAAGTATTCGGCTTCACACACATGGGGTCAAACATCGAAGCATCCATGCTCAGAGGGATTCAGGAAGCGGTAAAAAGGAATTATGCCAAAGTTGAAAACGGAAGGGCAACGATCATCGATTAACACGGTAAGGCAGACACAAACAGCCGCCACCCGTCAATACCCCTTCTGCAAACGTTTCAGAGCAGCAATAGAATCAGCTACATACGTATTATCCGGTTCTATGGAACGCCAATAACAAAGCGACCCTATCAACCGTTTCAGATAGGCAGGATCATGGGAGCCGATTCTGCGTTGATGTTCCGCCAGCCCCTTTGTCAAAATGAAATAGACATTCTTGCGAATCTCTCTCTTTCGGGCTTTAGGAATGGTCAGCTTCACACCGGAGCTGACGGATACGCCCGTGATTATCTTCCTGTCATTCTCATTCAGAAAACGAGTTTTCTGATGATTCGGTTCAAACTTCTCTTCCCTGATGATTTCCTTGACCCGGGCAAGCACCTCCTCTTTCGGAAAGACATCGCCCGAAAAGGTGAGGTCGTCGGCATAACGACTATAAGTCAGCCCGAATTCTTCCGCCATCACCGCCAGTTTCCGGTCCATCTCATAAGCGATGATGTTACTCAGTACCGGACTGGTAGACGCTCCTTGCGGCAAATGCCGACGCATACAACACAACTCGCCCAGCACTTTCGATATATTCTTCGGATAGCCGATCTTTTCGAAAGTCTTTTTCACCCTCGGACTACGTATGGAAATAAAGAAATCATGGATATCCGTCTTCAAGACACAGCGTTTTCCCAGATGAGGACGGACGTTATCGACGATGGAATGCTGACGCCGGAATCCCGTAGCGGCAGGATGCACATTTACAGACAGTAATATACGATGATAAATAGTATCCTGAATGGCTTTCAGTTCCTTGTCCGGAGCAGAGATCATACGGTATCCTCCTCTCCGCTTTCTGATCCAGAACTCCCGATAATGCGAAGAGACATCCTGCAGTATCTCTTTCAACCTCATCACCTCTATTCCCAACAGATTGGCACACCACACCACCGCCTCTTCATCAAATACAGGACATGTTCTCATTTTAGGAGTGACTACTCCTAAAGCATGCCTGAGCCAGGCTCCATGTTCCCATTTGTTTTTGGAAGTCTCTTCGTTAGTAGTATTACCGCTGCCTGTTGCTTTCCATCTCTTATATCCTTCCTGTTTCCGGCTCGAAGAAATCAATTTATAAATCAGAAAACCGGTAACAATAAGTATCGTAATTAAAATTCCGTCCATCTTGTTGTTACATATATAAAAAGGAGAAGAAGAGGATGAGATTTTACTAAAATAAATAGAGGTATTTATACCAGAGATTTATTTTCCAGGAAAATACCTGTGCCTGCGAGGCGACTACACCTCTTTTCTGCTAAATTTTTCCTCATCCTCTTCCTCACAAAGATATGTATTTTCTATACATTATGCAACTGTTATGAAGAAAAAACTATCGGTTAAACAACTCGAAAGTAAATTTACATCCGATCCCGCTGAACTTCCAGTTCTCACTGCTGACGAATACTCCCACATCAAAGACATGCGTACCGATACCATAACCCACTTCCAGATATGGCTGGAGATGCGGCATAGAGAGCGCACTGATATAAAGACGTTCGTTCTGCACATAGCGGGTATATTTCATCAAATGCCGGAGAATAAGGAAAGGAGCCTCGTAAGTGAAATGTCCGCGTACATAGCGGCGGGAGGAGTTGTACCAACGTCCGTCGAGCACCTGAAACACACCACCGATTTCATCATTCCACCCTACCGGCAGATTATGACGGGCAAAATTGGCAAAGTCCACAAAGTACAGTTCATCCTGATTGGTAAACGCCCCGAAGCCGAAACGATAATAAATATTTCGCATCAGCCCCAGCTGAATCTTATGTTGAAGGTCGAATTCTATCCGTTCATATTCTCCAGTACTTTTAAATACTCCTTCTATTCCCCGTTCATAGTCCACCGAAAATGTCGGATAGTCAGAGCGGAGATTGATCTTACGCTTTCCGTTCATATAATAATAAAGCGCTGGAGTCCATTCCACCCGGATGCGCGGGGCAAAGCTGATATAGGTATTTCTGAAGCGTTCCATAAATTCCGGCGGAGGCATCGGATAGTCACCCGTAATCACAAAACGGGATTTCTCGACAGCTGTTCTCTTGTGTGCCGAGAAACCGAGGCTGATATCCAGTCCGTTGGTAATTTCAAAACTATGACGGAAGTTGAAATACAAGTCCTTGAAATAATCCAGATGGATGAGGTCGAAATTAAAGATACTGTCCGGCATCGCTTTCAGTTCGTCCAGCATCTTGCTGCTATAGATACGGTTACCATTACCCACACTCAACCGGAAAAAGCCCCGTTTCTGCGGCCAGTACTCAAAGTCGGCATTCAGCGACCAGTAGAACTCTTTCCGTGTAAAGTTATAACCCAGTTTGGGTACGATGCGGAGCCACTTGTCGCCTCTGAAAATCCGGTTGTAACGGAAATCCTGTCGGTATGATAATCCGTTGCTTCCGCTATAACTGAACAAAAGCGGATTGATAAACGGCGAGAAGCGGACACTTCCGATATTGGACAGATTGAATTTATAATCTTCCACCATCAGGTCGCCCATCGTTCCCCAGAAAGCCTGACTCTTGGTTTTCTGTTGCACCGACACGGTATCCCGCCTGTATGTATAATCTTTGTAAAGTTGCTTTTCTCCTTCACTCAAAGGGATGGGGCGTAGCACGCCGAACGTGGACGCATCTGTTTTATAGGCATTCGTATCGCACTGCAAGGAGAATGATTCCGACAGATTATACTTTTTCTTCTCTTTCTTCCGAACCTTTCTTTCTTTCAGTTCTATCGATTTATAGTCCAGCGAGGCGGTATAATTGCCGTCCACCTTATTGCCCAGGAACTTAAAAAGGGCCTCCACGTCATAACGTATCGGGAGAAATTCATCTTTCTTTCCTACTTCCCCCATCTTGATCCAGCAAGTAAACGTAATCAGTTCCGACCGTCCCGAAAAACGGATTTCACGCACGCTCCATACATTGCTGCTGACAATCATATAGCCACCCACCAACTGGTCGCTCTTGGTACGGGGAATGAAACGTATCCGGTAGTCGAGATTATTGGGATCGCCCATCACACTGTCTATCCGGTATTTGTAGTATTTCTGCCCGTTCTTGGCAAGCGGAGACAGCAAGCGTTCGTCATTCAGAAGAGAAGATGAGTAGATATTGACACTAAAATATTCAAGTAATCCCGGCAGTCCCCTGTTTCCTCTCACAGTGCCTTGTGATGCCTTAACTTTCTGGTCATAGATATTGGGAGCTGTATAATGCAGGTCACTATACGTTTCGAGCAAGTATTCACGTACCCCCTTCTGCAAGCGAAACATCGAAGGAACGTACCGGAGGATAAAATTCTTCTTCTGAATATTCATCTTACCCTTTATATATAGGTTCGCGCGATAGTCGCTCACTATACTTTCATAAGAGGGAGCAAAAGTCATGACACGCTCAATGATGGAATCAGCAGATATCTCCTGACTTGTATAAGGATTAAGAACAAGATTGGCTGCCCCCTTCGGAATAAAAGAGAACAAGCACAACATACATCCTATCAATATCTTATATTTCAATCGTCGTATCTCCTTGTTTATTGTAGGCAAATATAAAAAAGAATATCGAAAAGCAAGGGAATTAAGCTGCAAAAAAGCGTTAGCAAGGAAAATCCTTTCTCAATGCCACGCATCATATCAGTTTTCATGGACATTTTTCTACTTATTAAATCCACTTCCCAATTTCTTCAATCATTACAGTAGAATACAATAAACATTTTCTCTATAAAAAATAATATCTTCGAGTGCATGAATTAATTCGTCCGGCTATAGGCAACGTTTCGTCCGCCTATAGGCAAACGCAACGTCGACTATAGGCAAACTTGCATCCGGCTATAGGCGGACGAATTAATTTATGCACTCCAAAGTATTATTTATTGCACAAGCCGGGACTAAATTTAGTATAGGATAAAAAAACGCATATGCAAATGAACGCCTCGATGGGAAAACATTTACAGTTCCTCACCCAAATGGCTATGGACAGTACTACAATGAAGCTGCTATACAGAAACATAAACAAGCATTATATGCAGGTAGAAATACTAGTCAAACAGATGGCTGCAGAAATCGACCGACAGAAAAACAAGGACGGACAGCAGGAAATACTGGAATCCATCTCTTAATCGGTTATAATCAAAAAGTGCCGTGATGGACAAAAGGTGATTCAGAGACGAATCAATCCTATAAGGAGGGGGTATTCTTCAGAAAAATATATCATTTTCCGAAAATACCCCCTTTAAAATAGGGGTACTTTCAGAAAAAACATATATTTTTGCGCCATCAACCGATAAAAAGAAGACGATTTATGTCAAAAATGAGATTTTACGCATTACAAGAACTTTCCAACCGGAAGCCGCTGGAAGTTACTGCCCCTTCCAACAAACTCTCTGATTATTATGGTAGCCACGTATTCGACCGCAAGAAGATGCAGGAGTATCTTCCGAAGGAAGCCTATAAGGCTGTTACCGATGCAATCGAAAAAGGTACACCGATCAGCCGTGAAATAGCCGACCTGATTGCCAACGGCATGAAGAGCTGGGCCAAGTCGCTCAACGTCACCCACTACACACACTGGTTTCAGCCTCTGACAGACGGAACCGCCGAAAAGCATGACGGCTTTATCGAATTCGGCGAAGACGGCGGAGTCATTGAACGATTCTCCGGAAAACTGCTGATTCAGCAAGAACCGGACGCTTCTTCTTTCCCCAATGGCGGTATCCGTAATACATTCGAAGCTCGCGGATACAGCGCATGGGACCCCTCGTCACCTGCTTTCATCGTGGATGATACACTTTGCATCCCGACTGTATTTATCGCATATACAGGTGAAGCCCTTGATTATAAAGCACCGTTACTGAAAGCTCTGCGTGCCGTAGATAAAGCCGCAACCGCCGTCTGCCACTATTTCAATCCTGAGGTAAAGAAGGTCGTTGCCTATCTGGGATGGGAACAGGAATACTTTCTGGTAGATGAAGGTTTGTATGCCGCACGTCCGGACTTACTTATGACAGGACGCACATTGATGGGACATGACAGTGCCAAGAACCAGCAGTTGGAAGACCACTATTTCGGTGCCATCCCTACCCGTGTGGCCGCATTTATGAAAGACCTTGAAATTGAAGCGTTGAAACTGGGTATTCCTGTAAAGACCCGTCATAACGAGGTAGCTCCGAATCAATTCGAATTAGCTCCTATCTTCGAAGAATGTAACCTGGCAAATGACCATAACCTACTGATCATGTCGTTGATGCGTAAAGTCAGCCGCCGTCACGGTTTCCGTGTATTGCTTCATGAAAAGCCGTTCAAGGGTGTCAACGGTTCCGGCAAGCACAATAACTGGTCACTGGGAACGGATACAGGTATCCTGTTGATGGGACCGGGCAAGACGCCGGAAGATAACCTGCGCTTTGTCACATTTGTAGTGAATACGCTGATGGCAGTTTACCGTCACAACGGATTACTGAAAGCTTCTATTTCCAGCGCTACCAACGCTCATCCCCTGGGAGCCAATGAAGCACCTCCCGCTATCATTTCTTCTTTCCTCGGCAAACAGTTGTCACAGGTATTGGATCATATTGAGAACAGTACCAAAGACGATCTGATCAACCTTAGCGGAAAACAGGGAATGAAGCTGGATATTCCCCAAATCCCCGAATTGCTGATTGATAATACAGACCGCAACCGCACCTCTCCTTTCGCTTTCACCGGAAACCGGTTTGAGTTCCGTGCCGTAGGCTCTGAGGCCAACTGTGCAAGTGCCATGATTGCATTAAACGCTGCCGTAGCAGAACAGCTGATGAAATTCAAAAAGGATGTAGACGCTCTGATCGAAAAGGGAGAACCGAAAGTTTCCGCTATTCTTGAAGTAATTCGCGGATATATCAAAGAATGTAAGGCTATCCACTTCGATGGCAACGGTTACAGCGACGAATGGAAAGTAGAAGCCGCCCGTCGAGGTCTGGACTGTGAAACAAGTGTTCCCGTTATCTTCGACAACTATCTGAAACCGGAGACAATTGCTATGTTCGAAGCAATCGGTGTGATGACGAAAAAGGAACTGGAAGCCCGCAACGAAGTAAAATGGGAAACTTACACGAAAAAGATTCAGATTGAAGCCCGCGTATTAGGCGACCTGGCAATGAACCACATTATTCCGGTCGCTACTCAATATCAGACGGATCTGATTAATAATGTCTATAAAATGCAGTCCTTATTTCCGGCAGATAAAGCAGCCAGACTATCTGCCAAGAATCTGGAACTGATCGAAGAAATCGCCGACCGCACCGCCTTCATCAAAGAACACGTAGATGCAATGATTGAAGCACGAAAAGTGGCGAACAAGATCGAAAGCGAACGCGAAAAAGCGATCGCTTACCACGATACAATCGTTCCGGCACTGGAAGAGATTCGTTACCACATTGACAAGCTGGAACTGATCGTAGACAACCAGATGTGGACACTGCCGAAATACAGAGAACTGTTGTTTGTAAGATAAAAAAGAAATGCTGAATGGAGAATATCTTCATTCAGCATTAAGATAGAAATTATCTATTTCTTTTGTTGGTTGTTTTAAGTTTGCAGGGGAGGGGTACCGTGACGGTAGTCCTCTTCTTTTTTTATTCTATAATCTTAGCATCCTCAATATCCTCATCGTGAGGCGTAACCGGAGTCTTAGGACGACGGCGCGCAAACTTAAACCAGTTGATCAGTTCGGACAGAGAATAAACCAAGCTACTGATACCGATAATAATGAAAGCAGTATTACGTACTCCCGTCGGATTGAACAGCGCAATAACACCTGCGATAAGAATCAATGAAGGCACCAGATAGAAAATCCCCGGAACAGGTGTCCAACGACGGGCCATCGACAAAGAGGCAATCTGCTGCACACCTCCCATGATCAGGATAAAGCCCAAAAGGAACATCAGGACGTCTGCAAAAAACTCAGGCATCACAATCAGCCAAAGTCCGAATAACAAACTGCCGATTCCCTCAATAGGAAAACGGGGAGCCGGTTCATGTTCCGATCTTTTCCGTCCGAAAAAGCTAAAAAGACTGATGACACCGGGAATCAAAAAAGCCACTCCTATCGTAATGACAATATAACTAGCTGCTGTATTCGGCCAAAGTACCAACACCAGACCTATGACAAGCGCAAACAAAATGCGAATCAGAGAGTAATTCATTGTTTTCATATATTCTATATTTTTTAACGAAGTCCATTTCAATACTTTTGCGAATATAAGTGTTTCTATTCACATATAAAAATAACAAACGTAGATTGTAATAAGTTCGTAACAAAATCGTTATAGCCATTACACCTCACTTAGATAATTTTGCAGAAAATTAATAAACAGGTTTTTCATCATGAAATCAAGCGAAACAAAAAAGAAGTGCCCTTATGTAGAACGTGACATCAGCTGGATGTACTTCAATCAGCGTATCCTGCTCGAAGCTGCCCGTCCGGAAGTACCTCTTCTGGAACGCCTGACTTTTCTTGGCATCTATTCCAATAATCTGGATGAGTTTTTCCGCGTCCGCGTAGCTACGCTGAACCGGATCATCGAATATGCAGATAAAAACATACAGAAAGAACAAGAAACGGCTACACGCACACTGAAGCAGATAAGCAAACTACACAACCGCTTCTACGAACAATTTGAAGAAACTTTCGCTTCCATCATGGAAGAACTGAAGAAGGAAAACATCTGCGTCATCAAAGACACCGAAATGACGGATGACCAAAAGACATTTATCACCTCCTTCTATCGCAATAAACTGAATGGCTCCACCACCCCTCTTTTCCTCAACGGAGCCCGACAGCTGGACGACCAGACTGACGAAGATATTTATCTCGCCATCCGCCTGCTTCGTAAAGACGAAACAGGAAAAATAAAAGAGAAAGATTATGCAGTGATCGAATTGCCCACCGAAGAATACGGTCGTTTTATCCAATTGCCGGACTCGGAGGGGAAAACATATCTGATGTTTCTCGATGATGTGATCCGCTATTGTCTGCCGTTGATTTTTGTCGGCATGAAATATACGGATTACGAGGCATATACCTTTAAATTCACCAAAGACGCGGAAATGGAGATAGACAGCGACCTGCGGACAGGCGTACTTCAGAAGATTTCAAAAGGAGTGAAAAGCCGGAAGAGAGGAGAACCGATTCGATTCGTTTATGACGAACAGATTCCCAAAGATTTACTGAAAAGATTAGTTGACCGGCTGAATGTGGATAAAAACGACACCCGTGTGGCAGGAGGACGCTATCATAACTTCAAAGACTTGATGAAATTTCCGGTGTGCGGTCGCTACGACTTAAAGTATCCCGTCTGGGAACCGGTTTTCAAGCCCGAACTAAACGGCAAAGAAAGCCTGCTCACATTGATTCGTCAGAAGGACCGCTCCCTGCATTATCCATTCCATAGCTTCGATACTTTCATCCGCGTACTTCGTGAAGCAGCCATCAGCAAAGAAGTAAAAAGTATCAAGATGACACTTTACCGGCTCGCTAAAGAATCAAAAGTGATCAAAGCACTGATCTGCGCAGCCAAAAACGGGAAGAAAGTAACGGTGGTCATCGAACTACTGGCACGTTTCGACGAAGCATCCAACATCAACTGGAGCAAAAGAATGCAGGACGCAGGCATCCACGTTATCTTCGGAGTGGAGGGACTGAAGATTCATTCCAAACTGGTACATATCGGTACCCGTCACGGAGACATTGCCTGCATCAGCACAGGAAACTTTCATGAAGGAAACGCACGTATGTATACCGATTATACCATCATGACCGCCCATCGTCCGCTGGTACGAGAAGTGAATGCCGTTTTCGACTTTATTGAGAAACCATACACTCCCGTCAATTTCAAAGAATTACTGGTTTCACCCAACGATATGCGCAAACGTCTGATTGCTCTCATCAGCAAGGAAATAAAGAACAAGGAACAAGGGAAAGAAGCCTATATTCTGGCAAAAGTAAACCATATTACCGACCGTGCGCTTATAGAAAAACTCTACGAAGCCTCGACAGCCGGAGTTCAGGTGGAACTGGTAGTACGCGGCAACTGTTCGCTGGTGACAGGCATCGCAGGTATCAGTGAAAATATCCATATCAACGGTATTATCGACCGATATCTTGAACACTCCCGTATCTTTATCTTTGCCAATGGCGGAGAAGAAAAATATTATATCGGTTCTGCCGACTGGATGCCCCGCAATCTTGATAACCGGATCGAAGTACTGGCTCCGGTGTACGACAAAGAAATACAGGCAGACTTAAAACGAATTGTCTGCTACGGATATCGGGATACGGCCAAAGGACGTATCGTAGACGGGACCGGAGAAAACCGACCTTGGGAAAACCGACCTTCCACACTCTGCAAAGACTTCACTCCTGCCCTTGCCGAAGCAGAGACAGCCACTGTCGTTTTCCGTTCGCAAGAAGAATTATATAGAAAATACAAGAATACATTATGATAAGTATGAAGAAAGTTAATTATGCAGCTATCGACATAGGTTCGAATGCCGTGCGGCTATTGATAAAATGCGTAAACGAAGAAAACGCTCCCGAATTAATGAGCAAGGTACAACTCATCCGCATTCCCTTACGACTGGGAGAAGATGCTTTTACCATGGGAGTTATTTCTGCTGAAAAAGAAAAGAAACTGATCCGGCTGATGAAAGCCTACAAACAGTTGATGAAGATATATGACGTAGTAGATTACCGTGCCTGTGCTACGTCCGCCATGCGTGACGCACGCAACGGAAAGGACATCGCCCGACAAATAGCCAGGAAAACTGGTATCCGCGTAGATATCATCGACGGACAAGAAGAAGCACACATTGTATATGACAACCATATCGAGCAACTTTTTGCTTCCGGACAAAACTACCTGTATGTAGATGTCGGCGGTGGCAGCACCGAGATTAATCTGATCAGTAACGGTGAACTGAAAAATTCCCGTTCATACAATATCGGAACGGTTCGTATGCTCAGCGGCATGGTGAAAGAAGAAGAAAAAGAGGCTTTACGCACCGACCTCATAGGGCTTGCTGCGGAATACGCGCCTATCAGCATCATCGGTTCGGGAGGAAACATCAATAAACTTTTTCGTCTGGCAGACAAGAAAGACAAAAAGGCTTCCCTCCTACCCGTCGAATCACTACGTGAAATTTACGAAGCATTGCAAGCTCTTCCTGCCGAGCAACGTATCAAACAGTATAAGCTAAAACCTGATCGGGCGGATGTCATCGTTCCGGCTGCGGAGATATTTCTGGAAGTAGCTACGAATGTGAAAGCTACCGGAATCATTGTACCTACCATCGGACTGTCCGACGGGATTATCGACAGCCTGTACACTCAGAAGATGAATACACCTGTCACACCACAGATTCAATAAATAGATAAAAGGCTCCTGATATCCGAATGACAACTTATTTGCATCAGGAGCCTTTTTCTATAATTTCCATCTTTCTTCATGTATAAAATGACAGTTTGTAAGATAAGTCTGTTTTTGACAGTTTGTAATTCGTAATGTATCAAGAAGAGCTTCTTTAGCCGGTCATACTACTATTGATATTTTTTCGCGATTGTAGGGAAATTAGCATATATCAGAAATTCAGCATTTGCATCCAACCCTGTGCTTATTAACAAATAATAGTCTACTTACATATCTATATGATTACATTTTCATTGATTCTGTTTATTTTCAACATTAAGCACTTAAACTTTCCAAAGAGCGAAATAGAAAACAGAGAAGACTAAAAGTATTAAATAAAGACAGTTTTATCGGTATGATGACACTATAGCAATGGTTTACTTACTTCATACCTACCTTTTAGTAACACCATCCGCATCTCTTGGTTACTTCATCCGCATCTTTTTCACAAACAATACGGTGTTTTTCATCAAACCATACGGTCATTTTATGCAAATCAACCGTATATTTGCGGTAATTCAACCATCTTTCCAAACTAACAGAAGATTATTAAAAAACAGGCAGGAAAGCAAATCGAGTCTTTCTACAAACAAATGACAGAATAAAGACTTATCACTGAACATTATGATAAAGGCAATCATCAATACCTGCACTCAAATAGTCTCTAAAATATAATATGCAATATATTACTTTTTTCACTTTTCTATTAGATGGAAGAAAAAACTGCCTGTTTCTTTTGTAGGGAATTAAACAAAACCGTATTTTTAGAGACAATAATTATAGTTTATAAAGCAAGAATGTCTGATATACATACATTTATTAGGTGACTGTGAAGGACTTGATAAATATTATTTAGTAACAGTTGATTTGATGGAGCTATATAGTATAACAGACCATGATGACTTACTTTATATTGATGTGAGAGGAAATGAAATAAAAAAGTTAACAACAAGCGAATAAGCGACCCTAATAGTCGGCTATTCACCAACCATTACCTGTAAACTAAAGAATCATAGAATGGATAAAATTACAGCAATAAAAAAACAGCTTGTAAAGAAAGCAACAAACTTCACCACAGGTGGATTCAGACCAACAAACTCTAACACAGAAAGTTGGATTGGACGAGTTTATCTTTATAAAGAAGATGAAGAAATTCCAACCGATAACAATGGTAAATTAATGATCCCATTATTTCAGGTTTGTCTTGAAAGTCTGCCCTATGTTCCGGCAAGCCTGCATGACACTAAAGTGCTGACTATTTTTGCGTCTGCTGATATACCTATGGATTTAGTAACAAATGGGAATAACTGGCTTATTCGGGAATATAAAATGAATGATGTATTAGTCGTAAAAGATTTAGTAAATAAAGCATCATTCGTAAAGCCATTTCCATTGAAAAGCCAATTGATTGAAGAAGATTATCCCGTATGGGATGGAGGAGGCATACCCGCTGAAATAGAAAGTGAACTTCTTGAAATGGAAGAATCGGGAGAAATAACCGATTATTTCGATTATGTGGAAATAAACGAAGGACATAAAATAGGTGGTTATCCTAACTTTATTCAATCGGGAATAGACTTTGGTGAAGGATATGAATTTCTGATTCAAATAGCGTCAGATGAAAAAGCAAATCTGGAAATTGTGGATAGTGGAAATATGTATTTCGCTAAAAACAGCCAAACAGGAGACTGGAAACTCTATTGCGATTTTTATTAATAAACAATAGATATTGGAGGATATAAATGAATACAGATTATAAAGTTGGTGATTTAATTTATGATGCAAATATTTATGACGGGATGAATACCGACCTATCTGATTTGCAATTTTATAAGCGGTGGCTACCCCAAAGTAAAGGTGCCCGAATACTCGAACTTTGTTGTGGAACAGGCAGGCTTACTCTTCCAATTGCAAAGGATGGATATA
>OGDQ01001015.1_pt1 | contig 18755 bp, 15 predicted proteins | sample 1570451 | NCBI WGS metagenome assembly OGDQ01 (sample SAMEA2582171, study PRJEB24529) | metagenome | biome: Human gut stool | place: China | collected 2011 | reverse complement strand
CGCAAGTGCCGGATAGGAACGGCAAAATTTTTTACACTTCTATTACTTCTTTATCGCACATCAGTAAAATCTCAGGGCATGAAGCAGCTTATGGCCGGTGCTGGTGTAGCCGTTGTTGGTATGGTTCTTGTACCTCTGCTCTCCGGGCTGTTCTCTGTCTAAGCGTTCCTGCATGAAATCCTTGCCGCTCCCGCAGCTTTGCGGGGGCGGCGGAAAGGAGGTTGACACCGTATGGATTTCTTACTTGAAGCCCTGACAAATTGGCTGAAAGAAATGCTGGTGGGCGGTATTATGAGCAACCTTTCGGGGATGTTTGACAGCGTAAACCAACAGGTCGCGGATATATCCGTACAGGTAGGACAGACCCCACAGGGATGGAATGGCAGTATTTTCAGCATGATTGAGAATCTGTCCAACTCCATCATGGTGCCGATTGCAGGTGTGATCCTGGCTATCGTGATGACCGTAGACCTGATCCAGATGATTGCAGACAAGAACAACCTGCATGATGTGGATACCTGGATGATTTTCAAGTGGGTGTTCAAATCAGCTGCCGCCATCCTCATTGTCACAAACACATGGAATATCGTGATGGGCGTCTTTGATATGGCGCAGAGCGTGGTGGCGCAGGCGGCAGGGATTATCAATTCGGATGCGTCCATTGACATTTCCTCAGTTATGACCGATCTGGAACCGAGGCTGATGGAAATGGATCTGGGACCGCTGTTCGGACTGTGGTTCCAATCCCTCTTTATTGGCATTACTATGTGGGCGTTATATATCTGTATCTTTATCGTTATTTATGGCCGTATGATCGAAATCTACCTTGTGACTTCGGTGGCTCCCGTTCCAATGGCTGCAATGATGGGTAAAGAATGGGGCGGTATGGGACAGAATTACCTCCGATCCCTGCTGGCGCTGGGCTTTCAGGCGTTTCTCATTATCGTCTGCGTGGCAATTTATGCTGTGCTGGTGCAGAACATCGCTCTGGAAGATGACATCATCATGGCAATCTGGAGCTGCGTGGGCTACACCGTACTGCTGTGCTTTACGCTGTTCAAAACCGGCAGTCTCGCAAAATCAGTCTTTCAGGCGCACTAAAGGAGGGTTCTGTATGAAAAAATATCAAATCATTTACGCAGACCCGCCATGGAACTACAAAGTATATTCCAAGAAAGGATTGGGACGCAGTGCAGAAAGTCACTATCCGACCATGAGTATCGAGGATATTTGTGCGCTGCCAGTAGGCAACTTGGCGGATAAAGACTGTGCCTTGTTTTTATGGGTCACGATTCCATGTTTACTGGAAGGTCTCTCAGTTCTGAAGGCATGGGGATTTACCTATAAAACCGTCGGCTTTGTTTAGGTAAAGCAAAATCGAAAGGCAGATAGCTTGTTCTGGGGAATGGGATATTGGACGCGCTCCAATGTGGAACTTTGTATCCTCGCAACGAAAGGACATCCCAAGCGTATAAACGCAGCTGTTCATCAGGTCATTGTCTCTCACATTGAAGAACATTCAAAAAAACCGCAGGAAGCCAGAGAACGCATTGTCTCATTGATGGGTGATCTCCCGCGCATAGAACTGTTTGCTCGTCAATCCACACCCGGTTGGGATGTGTGGGGAAATGAAGTGGACAGCTCTATTTCATTCCCATAAAGGAGGTGGATAATATGGCTTATGTACCCGTACCCAAAGATTTAACCAAAGTCAAAACCAAGGTCATGTTCAATCTGACACGAAGGCAGCTGGTCTGCTTTACCGCCGGGGCGCTTGTAGGTGTACCGCTGTTCTTGTGGCTCCGTGAGCCTGCGGGAAACAGCATGGCTGCCATGTGTATGATGCTGGTCATGATGCCCTTCTTCCTGCTGGCAATGTATGAAAAGCATGGACAGCCCCTGGAAAAGATCGTCGGCAACATCCTCAAAGTAGCTGTGATCCGTCCCAAGCAGCGTCCCTACCAGACCAATAACTTTTATGCCGTATTAAAGCGGCAGGAAATGCTCGATAAGGAGGTGTATGACATTGTTCACCGCAATAAAAAAATGGCTGCATCGGATGTTCGGAAAAACCGAGGAAAAAACTGTGCAGCCGGTAAAGACAAAGAAAAAGCTGTCCCGCGCCGATAAGAAGCAGATCGAAGCGGCCATTGCCCGCGCCAACCGCACGGACAAAAAAGGAAAATCGGCACAGGACAGTATCCCCTATGAACGAATGTGGCCGGACGGGATCTGCCGCGTATCGGACAGCCACTACACAAAGACCATTCAGTTTCAGGACATCAACTATCAGCTCTCCCAAAATGAAGATAAGACCGCGATCTTTGAGGGCTGGTGTGATTTCCTCAATTATTTCGACAGCTCGATTCACTTCCAGCTGTCTTTTTTGAACCTTGCGGCATCGGAGGAGACCTTTGCCAACTCCATTTCCATTCCGCCCCAGGGGGATGCCTTTGACAGTATCCGTGAGGAATATACCACGATGCTGCAAAATCAGCTGGTCAGAGGCAACAACGGTCTCATCAAGACCAAATACCTGACCTTTGGTATCAACGCTGACAGCATCAAAGCCGCCAAGCCCCGTCTGGAGCGTATTGAGACCGATATACTTAATAACTTCAAGCGTCTTGGTGTAGCTGCCAGAACGCTGGACGGTAAAGAAAGGCTTTTTCAGCTTCATGCGGTATTCCACATGGATGAACAACTCCCGTTTCAGTTTGAATGGGACTGGCTGGCTCCTTCTGGTCTGTCCACAAAGGATTTTATTGCACCAAGCTCCTTTGAGTTCCGCACCGGCAAGCAGTTCCGTATGGGCAAGAAATACGGGGCTGTTTCTTTTTTGCAGATTTTAGCCCCAGAGCTGAATGACCGTCTGCTGGCTGATTTTCTGGATATGGAAAGCTCGCTCATTGTGAGTATGCACATTCAGTCGGTGGATCAGGTGAAAGCCATCAAAACGGTAAAGCGCAAGATTACCGACCTGGACCGCAGTAAGATCGAGGAACAGAAAAAAGCAGTCCGCGCCGGATACGACATGGACATCAGTGCGACTCGTTCCTGAACAAAGCCTTCGTGGTTGAAGGACAAAATCAGGCACTAACAAAAGAACGAAAATTTCAGATGTTAGGAGAACTAACAATCCAAGAGGTGGAATGATGGGGTAACGCCCTGAAACGCCCCCTTAATACTCCGACTGGCGGGTGTAAGTGAAAACTGACCTGTCAGAAGCTCGGTGAAGTCGGCTGAGAGTAGCCGTATGGATTGCTGGATAATTACCAGCCCCACGAAAGCTGTCCAGAGGTGGACGGTGCTACCTATAGGCCGGAGGTCTACAAAATACCCAAGGTCAGAATGTTTGAAATATGACTGACGAAAACCGCGAATGTAAGGGTCTATACCATGACGGCATAGAAATGTGCTGGTAGCGTTCATCGCTAATCAGTGTGGTGGAGTAAAAATTGATGTTATGAAACACCATAGCACGTTACAGGCGTGTTCAAGCTGACAGGCTTAAAGCGGAGACCTAAAGGTATATGTAAAGATAGGATTGTTGGAACGAGGAAAGGCAGTAGGCTTCTACCATTAGGAAGTAAGCAGACGAATCATATAAGCTGCTGCACTACTGCTGAAAAGCAGAGGTCGAACCGATGATGTTTTCTGCGAAAAAGAGGAAAACGGAGGAATGGCCTCAAGTCAGTCAAACAGGCAACTTAGCACTTAGTCGCAATTAGGATTGCGAGTATGACAAAAAGAAGTCACTCGCCGTAAAGGAGAGTGATGCCTGATGCCAAATGAGAAGAAACCAAAAACCAAATGCGTGGAGTATCTCCGCCATGCTGAATACTACGATATGCAGAATACCTTTGATGAACTGTATGCCAGAAGTCAAGCCGGAGAAATCTTCGAGAACCTGATGGATGTGATACTTTCAAGAGAAAATATCCTGCTGGCCTATCGGAACATCAAATCCAATACCGGGAGTATTACGCCGGGAACAGACAAGCTGAAGATTTCTGATATTGGTAAACTTACCGCTGATGAAGTCACAGCAAGGGTACGCAAAATCGTCAAGGGAGCTAAAAACGGCTACACCCCAAGAAGCGTAAGACGCAAAGACATCCCAAAACCAAACGGGAATACCAGGCCACTGGGAATCCCTTGTATCTGGGATAGATTGGTACAGCAATGTATCAAGCAGGTCATGGAACCTATCTGCGAAGCCAGGTTCAGCAACAATAGCTATGGATTCCGTCCAAATCGGTCGGTTGAAAATGCGATAGCGGCAACCTACAGGCTTATGCAAAAGTCAGGACTTCACTATGTAGTAGAGTTTGACATAAAAGGTTTCTTTGACAATGTAGACCATTCAAAACTGATAAAACAGTTATGGTCACTGAATATCCGGGATAAAGAACTGCTCTATGTAATCCGTAGGATTCTCAAAGCGCCAATCCTCATGCCGGACGGCCACACAGAACACCCAACAAAGGGAACGCCGCAAGGCGGAATTATTTCCCCACTATTGGCAAATGTGGTGCTGAATGAACTTGACCATTGGATAGAAAGCCAATGGCAGTGCAACCCGGTAACGGAAAACTACGCTTACAGAGAAAATGCGGCAGGCTGTCCGATACAAAGCCATGCGTACCGGGCAATGCGGAATACACGGCTGAAAGAAATGTATATCGTGAGATATGCAGACGATTTTCGGATTCTCTGTAGAACAAGGGAACAGGCAGACCGGACGCTGATTGCGGTCACGCAATGGCTGAAAGAACGCCTGCGCCTTGATGTTTCACCGGAGAAAACGAGAGTTGTTGACGTCAGACGGAGCTATTCTGAATTTCTCGGATTCAAAATCCGACTACGCAAAAAGGGGAAAAAGTACGTCGTTCAATCGCACATGTGCGATAAAGCATACAAAAAGGTTAAAGCCAGCCTGACTAAACAAGTCGGAAATATCAAATTTCCCAGAAAAGGACGTGGAGAAGCCGGGGAAGTACGGCTGTTCAACTCCATGGTTATGGGAATCCAGAATTACTACCAGTTAGCCACTGACATCAGCATAGACTGCGGTGATATTGGCAGAACTGTTAATACAGTTCTCAAAAACAGGCTGAAATCTGGAAAGACACACCGGCTGAAAAAGGAAGGCCGTGACCTGACAAAAATGGAAATCCAAAGATATGGGAAATCGGAGCAACTAAGATATATAGCACAATCCAAAGAACCGATTTATCCAATAAGCTATGTTCAATGTAAAAATCCAATGAGTCAGCGGCGAAAAGTGTGCGCTTACACAGCGGCAGGAAGAAGTGAAATCCATGACGATTTGCGGATAAACACTTTCTTACTGCTACAGCTAATGAGAGAGCCTACATACAGCCGCAGTACAGAGTATGCGGATAACCGTATCTCACTGTTCTCCGCTCAATGGGGAAAATGTGCGGTAACGGGAAAGAAATTTCAGTGTATATCAGAAATTCACTGCCATCACAAGAAGCCAAAAGGAATTGGAGGCAGCGATAAGTATGAAAATCTGGTATTGGTGCTTGCACCAGTACATGAACTGATACACGCAGTTGATGAGGACACGATTCGTTCTTATCTCACCGCTCTTAAATTGGATACTTCACAGCTCACAAAGTTGAACAAACTGCGAACATTGGCAAAAAGGAAACCCATTGATTTGGAGAAGCCAAATCTTACGAATAATTCTCATAATGGTATGACTAAGGAGACTAAGAAATCTGTTTGATTGATGGAACGCCGGATGCGGTGAAAGTCGCATGTCCGGTGTGAAGCGGGGGAAAAGCTGGAGATAACTTCAAAGGCTTACCTATCGCTATTTCCATCTGACCTTGCTACTTACGGCAGTGAAGCGAAAAAACTTTTGCAGGATTTGCAGAGCCGCAACGAGAGAATGTTCCTTTTGACCTTTCTGGTGCTGAACACAGCGGACAATCCCCGTCAGCTTGGCAACAACATCTTTCAGGCAGGCTCTATTGCCCAGAAGTATAACTGTCAGCTGACCAGGCTGGACTTCCAGCAGGAAGAAGGGCTGATGAGCTGTCTGCCCCTGGGACTCAATCAGATTGAGATCCAGCGAGGACTGACCACCAGTTCTACGGCTATCTTTGTACCGTTCACCACACAGGAATTATTCCAGAACGGCAAAGAGGCTCTGTACTACGGCATCAACGCCCTGTCCAACAACCTCATCATGGTGGATCGAAAGCTGCTGAAAAACCCCAACGGCTTGATTTTGGGTACGCCGGGTTCCGGTAAGTCCTTCAGCGCAAAACGAGAAATCGCCAACTGCTTTTTGCTTACCAGTGATGATGTCATTATCTGTGACCCGGAAGCGGAGTACGCACCTCTGGTGGAGCGTCTGCATGGGCAGGTCATCAAGATCTCGCCTACCTCCACCAACTACATCAATCCGATGGACCTGAACCTGGACTACTCGGATGATGAAAGCCCACTGTCCCTCAAGTCTGATTTTATCCTCAGCTTGTGTGAGCTGATCGTGGGCGGTAAGGAGGGCTTGCAGCCGGTGCAGAAAACAATCATCGACCGCTGTGTGCGCCTGGTCTATCAGACTTACCTCAATGACCCGCGCCCGGAGAATATGCCGGTTTTGGAGGACCTATATAACCTGCTTCGGGAACAGGAGGAAAAGGAAGCCCAGTATATCGCTACGGCCCTTGAAATCTATGTAACCGGCTCCCTCAATGTGTTCAACCACCAGAGCAATGTGGACATCAACAACCGCATTGTCTGCTATGACATCAAGGAACTGGGCAAGCAGCTCAAGAAAATCGGTATGCTGGTGGTACAGGATCAGGTGTGGAACCGCGTTACCATCAACCGTGCCGCCCACAAGTCCACCCGTTACTACATCGACGAGATGCACCTGCTTTTGAAGGAGGAGCAGACCGCCGCTTATACGGTGGAAATCTGGAAGCGATTCCGCAAATGGGGCGGTATTCCGACAGGTATCACCCAGAATGTCAAAGACCTTTTGAGCAGCCGCGAGGTGGAGAACATCTTTGAAAACTCCGACTTCGTGTATATGCTCAACCAGGCAGGCGGAGACCGTCAGATTCTCGCCAAGCAGCTGGGCATTTCCACGCACCAGCTTAGCTATGTGACCCACTCCGGTGAGGGCGAGGGCCTGCTGTTCTATGGCTCCACGATCCTGCCGTTTGTAGACCACTTCCCGAAGAACACCGAACTTTACCGCATTATGACTACCAAACCCCAGGAACTGAAAAAGAAGGAGGATGAATGATGATGAACCCCAACATTTTGAATCAAAACCCGTTGATGTTTTTTGACAGGGCGGTAAATGCCCAGCGCAGCCAGCTGCTTACGGTCATGGCCGATGCGGTAAGTGAGTGCCGCACGGCGGCAGATCAGGCAGCCGAACTGAATGAGACCGGTCAGGTGGGGCTGCTCCGTCTGGCAGAGGTCTGGAGCACCATCCGTGCCAAGGAAGGTATGGGTGGTCTGGTTCTGGAAGGAACCGAAGCGAAAATCCTGTCCGATGTGGTGGCACAGTTTTACGCCTACCTGTCCGGCTGTATGTTCAACGATCCTGTGGGAATGGCCATTTATGCAGAGCTGCACTACATGATGTCCTCCCTCATGCTGGGAGAATGGTTTGAATAAGGAGCCGCGCCTGCGCTTTACTGATGAGGAACGGTCTGACCCTGCACTGGAAAAGCCGATCCGTAAAGCGGAGAAAGCTGCGGCCAGAGCAGATAAGGCGCAGGCCAATATCCCAAAGAAAAAGGTCAGGCAGACGGTCATCGACCCGGATACCGGAAAAAAGACCTCGAAGCTGACCTTTGAGGACAAGAAAAAGCCACCTTCCAAAGTTTCTCAAGGAGTCAGGGAAGCTCCCGTCCATCTGGTTGCGGGCAAGCTCCACAAAGAGATCCGGGAAACAGAACAGGACAATGTGGGCGTGGAAAGCGCCCACAAGTCCGAGGAAGCGGTGGAGACCGGCGCTTATCTGGTGCGGGAGGGCTATCGCAGCCACAAGCTGAAGCCGTACCGCAAAGCAGCACAGGCAGAGCGCCAACTGGAAAAGGCAAATGTAAATGTTCTGTACCAGAAATCTTTGCAGGAAAATCCCCAGTTTGCCAGCAATCCACTTTCCCGCTGGCAGCAAAAGCAGGCCATCAAAAAGCAGTATGCCGCCGCCAAACATGCCGGTCAGACTGCTGGAAATACCGCCCAGGCTGCATCCAAAACAGGAAAAGCCGCAAGGACGGTAAAAGAAAAGGTACAGCAGGCAGGGGCATTCGTCATGCGCCACAAGAAGGGTTTCCTGATGGCAGGGGTTTTGTTCCTCATTACCTGTATGCTGATGAATACCATGTCCTCCTGCTCCATGATGGCGCAGAGCATCGGTTCCGTTCTCTCCGGCACCACTTATCCGTCGGATGACCCGGAAATGCTGGCGGTGGAGGCAGATTATGCAGCCAGAGAAGCCCAGTTGCAGGAGGAAATCGACAACATTGAAAGCAGCCACCCAGGGTATGACGAGTATCGCTATGACCTTGGTATGATCGGCCATGACCCTCATGAGCTGGCAGCATTTCTGTCTGCCGTCTTGCAAGGTTACACCCAACAGAGCGCTCAGGCAGAGCTGGCGCGTGTGTTTGCAGCACAGTATCAGCTGACGCTTACTGAGGAAGTGGAGATTCGCTACCGCACGGAGACCTCCACCGACCCGGAGACCGGCGAGACCACCTCAGAAGAAGTCCCCTATGAGTATTACATTTTGAATGTGAAACTCACCAGCAAGCCCATTTCCGCTGTGGCGTCGGAGTTACTGACCCCGGAGCAGATGGAAATGTATCAGGTTTACCGGCAGACCATGGGCAATAAGCCGCTGTTGTTTGGCGGTGGTTCCCCTGACATGAGCAATTCCGAGGACTTGACCGGTGTACAGTTTGTAAATGGAACCCGTCCCGGAAATCCGCAGTTGGTGGAGTTGGCCAAGCGTCAGGTCGGCAATGTGGGCGGCTATCCTTATTGGAGCTGGTATGGCTTTGACAGCCGCGTGGAGTGGTGCGCCTGCTTTGTATCCTGGTGTTATAACCAGGCTGGAAAAAGTGAGCCGCGCTTTGCAGGCTGCGAGTGGCAGGGCGTTCCGTGGTTCCAGTCTCATGGACAATGGGGTGCAAGAGGCTATAACAATCTGGCTCCCGGAGATGCAATTTTCTTTGATTGGGATTTGGATGGGACAGCAGACCATGTGGGTATCGTGATCGGTACGGATGGCAGCCGTGTTTATACCGTGGAGGGAAATTCCGGCGATGCCTGCAAGATCAAAAGTTATGACCTGAATTATCAAAGCATTAAAGGCTATGGTCTGATGAACTGGTAACAGACTTTGTGGAAAGGAGTGAACGGTTATGGCAAAAAACAAAATTGAACGTATCGACCAGGAAATTGAGAAAACCCGTGAGAAGATTGCGGAATATCAGGAAAAGCTCAAGACCTTGGAAGCACAGAAAACGGAGGCAGAGAATCTGGAAATCGTTCAGATGGTTCGTGCGTTACGCATGACTCCAGCACAGCTGAACGCTATGCTTTCCGGTGGAATGAACCATGGCAGAGATACGGCACTGCCGGAATCAAATAATCAGGAGGCTACCGCTTATGAAGAATAAAAGAATTTGCAAAACACTTTCCGCCCTTTGCCTGACAATGGTTGTGGCATTTGGCTTTACGATCCCTGCTTTCGCACAGGGGTCAGAACAGGCTCCGGCGGCACCGGCAGAGGATTCTACCAATGACAGCAATGTGATTGTGGAAGAAGCAGAACCGGCACCGGCACTTACACCAGATGGCAATGCCGCTCTGGTGGATGATTTTGGTGGCAATAAGCAGCTCATTACCGTTACCACCAAGGCTGGCAACTATTTTTACATTTTGATCGACAGGGCTAATGAGGATAAAAAGACTGCTGTTCACTTTCTGAACCAGGTGGATGAAGCAGATTTGATGGCACTGATGGAAGATGAAAATGTCAAAGAGGAGCCGGCTGCTGTGTGTAGCTGTTCAACAAAATGTGAAGCAGGGGCAGTCAATACGGCCTGCCCGGTCTGCGCAACTGATAAGAGTAAATGTACGGGCAAAGCACCGGAACCTCCGGCAGAAACATCAGAGCCGGAAAAAGAGAAGCCTGCCGGATTGAACCCGGCTGCGATAGTCCTTTTGCTGGCTCTGCTGGGAGGCGGTGGCGTATTTGCCTACTTGAAGCTCGTTAAGAACAAGCCTAAGACCAAGGGCAATGACAGTCTGGACGATTATGATTATGGCGAGGAAGATTCCGAGGAATGGGAAACTGAGGATGAGGAAGTCCTTGAGGATGGTTTTGAGGGTTCTGACCCTAATGAGGAAAGTGATAGAACAGATTGAACCGTTTGAGCGTAGCATATTTCAAATCATTGCGGGATAAGGGACAGAGGACAGGGAGAAATTCCTGTCCTCTGCTGCTCTACTCACTCTCTTACTGCAAATCTACACCCAAAATCAGCACATGGTCAAAGAAAGGAGGACCTCACAATGAACACCTGGAACTTGTTATTACACTTTCTGATTATTTTTGATCTGGTCGCCTTCGGAATTTACTTTGGAGGAGACATTCTTTTCACTGCTATAAGCAAAGTTCAAAAAAAATCAAAGAAGGACGATGACTTGGATCTTTATGATTTTGAAATTGAGACCGCACCCCAAAAACGCTCTTTATGTGTGGACTCAATCCGAATGCTTTATTCTGGTGAGATAGATGAATTTGTGGAAAAGGAACTGTTGCCTGATGCAGCGGAGACCATGAACGCTTTATCTGAAGCTGAAAAAACAGCAGTTAGCCTGTTACTAAAAGCTTATATCGGTTTTTTGAGCGAAGAAGCAACGGTAGATGAACAAAGTTTTCCCATGGTTAAGGAACTGTTGTCTTATACACAGGGCAGCAAAGAAGATGGTGAAAAAGATGCCATAGATTGTCTGATGGAAGATACGGTCAGCAGAACCCACAGACATCGAGAATATTACAACAATTATCAACGCTATCAACTGATGCAGGTGGATAAAGAGCGTGTGATTATGGCCTGCAATATCATAATCAATGATTTGATTGGCAGGTTGTACCGATATGATTATCGCTTTGGCTATGACATTACACTTGCCTCAGAACACAGCATTGCAAAAAAACTGTCTGATAATTGGCAGAATGAATGGGAGGTTGAAGATTATGAAGCTGGTGATTGCTGAAAAACCATCGGTTGCACAAAGTCTGTCGGCGGTGATTGGTGCAACCGCCCGTAAGGACGGGTATCTGGAGGGAAACGGCTGGCGTGTCAGCTGGTGCGTGGGCCATCTGGCCGGGCTTGCAGATGCAGACAGCTATGACCCCAAGTATGCCAAGTGGCGATATGATGACCTGCCTATTCTGCCGGAGCATTGGCAGATGGTGGTGGGAAAGGATAAGAAAAAGCAGTTTGATATTCTCAAAAAGCTGATGAATGCCCCGGATGTGACGGAGGTGGTAAACGCTTGCGATGCCGGACGCGAGGGCGAGCTGATCTTCCGCAGTGTCTATGAGCTGGCAGGCTGCCAAAAGCCGATGAAAAGGCTTTGGATTTCTTCGATGGAGGACTCCGCCATCAGGGAGGGCTTTGCAAACCTCCGCCCCGGTGCGGACTATGACGGACTTCGGGATGCTGCTCTCTGTCGTGCCAAGGCCGACTGGCTGGTGGGGATCAATGCCACAAGGCTTTTTTCCGTGCTGTACCACCGCACCCTCAACATCGGGCGCGTGATGTCCCCTACGCTGGCACTCATTGTCCAGCGAGAAGCTGAGATCGACACCTTTAAGCCGGTTCCCTTTTATACCGTGGCACTGGAGCTACCCGGTCTTACCGTATCCGGGGAGCGCATGGCGGATAAGGCCGCTGCCGAGCAGCTGAAAGAAGTCTGCCAGGGTGCAGCCGTCACGATCAAAAAGGTGGAGTGCAAGGAAAAGTCCGAAAAGCCGCCCGCCCTCTATGACCTGACTACTCTGCAAAGAGATGCCAACCGCTTGCTTGGATTTACAGCCCAGCAGACCCTGGACTATCTGCAAAGCCTGTATGAAAAGAAGCTCTGCACCTATCCCCGTACTGACAGCCGCTATCTGACCGGTGATATGGCAGACAGCCTGCCGGTGCTGGTCAATCTGGTTGCCAATGCTATGCCGTTTCGCAAAGGGATCGCCATTACCTGTGATCCGCAGACGGTCATCAACGATAAGAAAGTAACCGACCACCACGCAGTAATCCCTACCAGAAATCTCAAGGATGCAGACCTTTCTGCCCTTCCTGCGGGAGAAAAAGCGGTGCTGGAGCTGGTGGCCCTGCGTCTGCTGTGCGCCGTAGCCCAGCCCCATATCTATTCGGAAACTGTTGTGATTGCAGCGTGTGCCGGTGGAGAGTTTACCGCCAAAGGAAAAACGGTGAAGCACCCCGGATGGAAAGCACTGGAGGACGCTTACCGTGCCAAAATGAAGGATGCAGAGCCGAAAAAAGAGGGCGCAGAGAAAGCCCTGCCGGAGCTGACCGAAGGACAGACCCTTTCGGTTTCTGCGGCAATCGTCAAAGAAGGCAAAAGCAGTCCGCCCCAGCACTTTACGGAGGACACCCTGTTGTCCGCGATGGAGACTGCCGGAAAAGAGGATATGCCGGAGGATGCCGAACGAAAAGGTCTGGGGACACCGGCCACCCGTGCCGGTATTTTGGAAAAGCTGGTATCTGCCGGTTTTCTGGAACGAAAAAAGAGCAGGAAAACGGTGCAGCTTCTCCCTTCCCACGATGCAGTTTCCCTTATCACCGTTCTGCCGGAACAGCTGCAATCGCCGCTTTTGACTGCCGAGTGGGAGTACCGCCTGGGCGAGATCGAGCGCGGGCAGCTTGCCCCGGAGGAGTTTTTGGACGGGATCAGCACCATGCTGAAAGACCTGGTGGGAACTTATCAGGTCATCAAGGGAACTGAGTACCTGTTCACTCCGCCCCGTGAGGTGGTGGGCAAATGCCCTCGCTGCGGCGGTGAAGTTGCAGAACTGCAAAAAGGCTTCTTCTGTCAGAATGATTCTTGCAAATTTGCAATCTGGAAAAATAACAAATGGTGGGCTGCCAAGAAAAAACAGCCGACCAAGGCTGTGGTGTCTGCACTGCTGAACGATGGCCGTGTCCGTGTGACGGGCCTATATTCGGAGAAAACCGGAAAGACCTACGATGCCACTGTGGTTTTGGAGGACGATGGACAGTACGCCAACTTCAAGCTGGAATTTGACCAGCGGAAAGGAGGCAGCCGATGAAGCTCTCTTTAGTGGAACGGGAAACCATTCTCCTCTATAACCAGGCAGAACCAATGGCTGAGGTCTACACCCACGATCCCCGTTTGATGGAGAAGCTGGAACTGCTGGCAAAAAAGCACCCCGACCAGATCACCCGAAAGGACGCCCATAACTTTACCGTCCCCAAGCGGTGTGTATCAGTCAGGGAGCCATACAGCGCCGAGCGCCGCAAAGCTGCCAGTGAGCGTGCGAAAGTCGCCGGATACCAGCCCCCTGTGAAAAAGTCCGGCAGTTAAAGGCACATGGCAGAGAATGTATTTGAAGCAGTCAAGCAGTCGGTCAGCACCAGAGAAGCGGCAGCGTTTTATGGGATCGAGGTCAAACGAAATGGTATGGCCTGCTGTCCCTTTCACGATGATAAGAACCCCAGCATGAAGGTAGACCAGCGGTTCCACTGCTTTGGCTGCGGTGCAGATGGGGATGTGATCGACTTTACCGCAAAGCTCTTTAACCTCTCCCCAAAAGAAGCGGCGGAGAAACTGGCACAGGACTTTGGCCTGATCTATGACAGTCAGGCCCCTCCCCGCAGGAGGTATGTCCGGCAGAAAACCGAGGCACAAAAGTTTCGGGAGGACCGGCAGCAGTGTTATCGCGTACTGTCCGATTACTACTATCTGCTGAAAAAATGGGAGGCCGACCATTCTCCCCGGACACCGGAGGAGAAACCGCACCCCCGCTTTGTGGAAGCAATCCATAAGAAAATCTATGTGGAGTACCTGCTGGATCTTTTTCTTTATGAAAGTGAAGAAGAACAAAAGGCATGGATTGCAGAACACACAGCAGAAATCACACACTTGGAAAGGAGATTGAAAATCATGGCTGAGAACAAACCCACCAACCGAGAGCGGCTAAGGGAAATCACAGACGGCATCGAGCAGGGCATCAAGGAACTGTTTGAGAGTGAAAAGTATATGCGCTATCTGTCCGTTATGTCCCGCTTCCACCGCTATTCGGTAAACAACACCATGCTCATCTATATGCAGAAGCCGGACGCCACTTTGGTAGCCGGATACAATAAGTGGAAAGACCAGTTTGAGCGTCATGTAAAAAAGGGCGAGCATGGCATTACCATCATCGCTCCCACACCGTATAAGAAGAAAATCGAGGAGCAGAAGCTGGACCCAGATACCAAGGCTCCGATTCTGGATAAAGACGGAAAGATCGTCACAGAGGAAAAAGAAATCGAGATTCCCATGTTTCGCCCTGTCAAGGTCTTTGATGTGAGTCAGACCGACGGGAAACCTTTGCCGGAGCTTGCTTCCTCCCTTTCCGGCAATGTGCCAAATTATGAGGCATTCATGGAGGCCCTGCGCCGCAGCGCACCGGTGCCGATTACTTTTGAAGCAATGGCCGCTGATACGGACGGCTATTTTTCTGCTGATCATCAGAAAATTGCCATTCGTCAGGGCATGAGTGAGGTTCAGACGGTTTCAGCCACAGTACACGAGATTGCCCACAGCAAGCTCCATGACCCTAAAAAATATGAAATGCTACCGTTATGGAAGGTTGTGCAGGAGAGTGAAGGTGGAACCAAACATGATTTCAAGTTGGATTTTGCCACAGAAAAAGAAGCCGAACAGTTTGCTTCTGATATGGATTGGCGTTATGTGGACGAAAATCAGTTTGAATGGCGTCTTGCAGTTGAGGAAGATCCAACCGCAGAAAAACAGGCAATCAAAAATCGCCACACGGAGGAAGTGGAGGCTGAAAGCATCTCCTATGCGGTCTGCAAGTATTTTGGCATCGAGACCGGAGAAAACAGCTTCGGCTATATTGCAAGCTGGAGCCAGGGCAAAGAGCTGAAAGAGCTGAGAGCCAGTTTGGAGACCATCAACAAGACCTCCGGCACTTTGATCTCCGACATTGAGCGCCACTATAAGGAAATCTGCAAAGAGCGTGGAATTGACCCTCATGCAAAGGCAGAGCCGGAACCCGCCCTGATAGAGCAGCCAGAAGATGCCGCTAAGGTATCTGATAGACAGCAGACCGGCGATCTGACCTACTATGTAGCAGAGTGCATGGAATTTCCAAACCTCGGAGAATACCACGATAACCTGTCTTTGGAGGAAGCAATCCGCATTTATCAGGAGATTCCGGCAGAACGAATGAACGGGATCAAGGGCATTGGTTTTGAGCTGAAAGACGGAAGCGACTATGAAGGACCTTTTCCGATTTTGACCGGCCAGACCATTGACCTGGACACCATCCAGGCAATCGACTATTACCGTGATAATCCTCTGGTGCAAAAAGCGGTAAAGGAACTGGCTGCGGCAATGCCGGAAATGGAAGTGCTGGGGGCGGACGCCAACCAGCAGGAGGCTTTGTTTCTGATCGACGATGCCACTTATCTTCATATCCAGCCCTGTGACAGTGGCTGGGACTATACCCTTTACGATGCCGCATCCATGAAAGAGCTGGATGGCGGTCAGCTGGATATGCCGGAGCTTTCCTGCATGAAGGCAGTTCTCCAGATTTGTGATGACAACGATCTGGACAGCACTTCGCTCAGACACGCTCCTATGTCCATGATTGAGACCTTGCAGGAAGCGGCCTATCAGCAAATGCAGGCAGAGACCAGTCAGATGATTGCTTCTTCCCAGTTGCCGGAGGCACAGGAGCAGGCACTGGATGAATACCCTATGCCTGATGAGCAGGTATCCACACCGGATATGCAGGAATACGGCTACTTCTATGATGGGATGCTCCCTATCACCAGAGAACGGGCGCTGGAACTGGATGCCGCCGGTTTGACCGTCTATGTGCTGCATGAGGACAATACGGAGAGCATGGTGTTTGACCCGCAGGAAATCATGGAGCATGGCGGTCTTTTCGGTGTGGACCGCGAGGAATGGGAGAAAAGCCCTCAGTTCCACGAAAAGGTCATGGAGCGTCAGGAACATCAGCAGGAACGAGAACAGGCATTTCTCTCCCAGAACAGAAACTGCTTTGCCATCTACCAGGTGAGCCGTAACGATCCGCAAAATGTGCGCTTTATGAATCTGGACTGGTTAGAGTCCCATGATGTTTCCGTAGACCGCAGCAATTATGACCTCATTTACACCGCTCCGCTGAGTGAGTCTGGCACTGTGCCGGAGCAGCTGGAAAAACTCTATCAGCAATTCAATCTGGAAAAACCCGTAGACTTTCACAGTCCCTCCATGAGCGTCAGCGACATCGTTGCGATCAAACAGGACGGTAAGGTATCCTGTCATTACTGCGACAGCGTTGGTTTTACCCAGATCCCCGGATTCCTGCCGGAAAATCCGCTGAAAAATGCGGAAATGGCCCTGGAGGACGATTATGGCATGATCGACGGTATCATCAACAATGGCGCAAAAGAGCCTACGGTGGCAGAGCTGGAACAGCAGGCCCGAAGCGGTCAGCCCATTTCCCTGATGGAGTTGGCAGCCGCCACCCATCGGGAGGAACGGGAAAAGAAAAAGTCCGTCATGGAGCAGCTGAAAAGCCAGCCCAAGGCAGAACACAAAAAGACAGCACCCAAAAAGAGTGCGGAAAGGGAGATTTGATATGGGAAACTTCACTTTTGAGGAAATGAACCTGATGTGTATTTACAATACCGGCAGCCGCACCGGGCTGATTGAAAAACTGAATGAGATGCGCGGCGAGCTTTCGGCAGAGGAAATGGAACTGAGGGGTCTGACAGACAGTACCCTCCGAAAGCTCCAGACCATGACAGATGAGGAATTTAAAACTACTGAATTGCAACCATGGTTTTATATAACAAAATGCTAAACTTTTACGAAAATTGTATTGATAGTATGGGAGTTGACATGCAGGAAAATAATAAGTATAATGATAATGGCAGAATGTAAGGAGGTGGAACCATGGATAAAATTACGAATGTTGCTGATTATATTATTAAGCGTTACCATGAGTTGACTGGTGAACACCTAGATGAAATGAAACTCCATAAACTTCTGTATTTCACACAAAGAGAGTCGTTTGCAATTTTAGGAGAACCTGCGTTTGAAGGTGAATTCGAAGGATGGAAATATGGACCAGTTTCGCGGGAGGTTCGAAACAACTTTATAAATGGTGAGATTGTAATTCCTACAACACCAATTTCTGATAGTGTGCAATATATTGCCAGTAATGTAATAATGGAGTATGGCTCATTAGCTTCGTGGAAGTTAAGTGAATTATCTCATCGAGAAATGTCATGGAACAATTCAAGAAAAGGACTTGCGCAGGGGGAAAATGGGGATCGCGTTATTGCTCTTAGCGATATTAAGGAAGATGCAAAAAAAGTGCGACCGTATGACCATGTGTGGGATATGTACTATGATGAGTTTGATGATGATAATGATTTAGAAAAGGTGGTGCCTTATGATCGGGAAAATATATAAGGCACGAACACCGTTTTATGATCAAATAAATCATCGAATGTCATATAAGGCTCGACCGGCATTAGTTTTAGCTAAAGCTGATGCAGAGGATTACGTTGTTTTGCCGGTGTCGTCAATCTCAATCAGAGCGAATATTGATCCAGTATATGACATAGAAATTGATCCGGGATTGTACCCAAAACTTAACTTGAGAAACACTTCATATGTTCGAACTCATAAACAGACGACAGTTCATCGAGCAAATTTACGAGATGAAATCGGAGACTTGAAATCGGACTATGAAGAGTTATATCTTGAAATACTCGAAAAACGTGAAGCATTTAGTAATTCAATAACGCAACAAGCACTTTAAGTGAAAGCTAATATCAAAGGCAGGAAATCTTTTGAGGTTTCCTGCTTTTCTTTTACCCAAAAACCGAAAGGAGGACAGAACACCATGCCAACCAAAGCTGAACTATATGCACAGATGGCCGAACAAGTGACAACGCAGCTCACGGGGAGCTGGCAGGAATGGGCAGGGTTTCTCACTACTGCTTCCCGCCTTTACAAGTACCCGTTCCATGAGCAACTGATGATCTATGCCCAGCGCCCGGACGCTACCGCCTGTGCAGAGTACGATTTGTGGAATGAAAAGATGGGCCGGTATGTAAGGCGCGGCTCCAAGGGAATCGCTCTGGTGGACGATTCCGGGGACAGGCCCCGCCTGCGCTATGTTTTTGATATTTCTGACACCGGAACCCGTGAACATTCCCGCACTCCCTGGCTGTGGCAGCTGGAGGAGCGCCATCTGGATTCGGTGCAGGCCATGCTGGAGCGCATCTATGATGTTTCCGGTGATGACCTTGCCGGACAGCTCACTGAGGTAGCCGGAAAACTGGCTGAGGAATACTGGACGGAGCATCAGCAGGACTTCTTCTATATCGTTGACGGTTCCTTTTTGGAGGAATATGATGAGTATAACATCGGAGTGCAGT
>OGDQ01001013.1_pt1 | contig 18840 bp, 14 predicted proteins | sample 1570451 | NCBI WGS metagenome assembly OGDQ01 (sample SAMEA2582171, study PRJEB24529) | metagenome | biome: Human gut stool | place: China | collected 2011 | reverse complement strand
GCTGTATAGACACAAAAAAGAGGCTGCACATAATCAGGAATTATGACACAGCCCCCTGGTTATTGTGAATCGATGATTTTATTAATTCGTATCTTCTTCTGTTTGCTCGACCACATTCCACGGTGCCACTTCAATACTGAAGTTAATACAAGCATTTTCCAAGATTTCATCCGGATTCGGGCTGCCTTCACCGGTGATAGTTGCCGAAATCTTGAAGAACTTGTTGCTTGCGACGTTACCAGTATCATCGACCAACTTCAAAGGAATATGGAAGTATTTCTTTCCCAGCTCACGATCACCATCCATTAAAGTTCCGGTGATCAGAAGACGTGTCAAATAACCATCCTCTTCTGCATATTCAGGTTGATTAGCATTGATGTATTTGTCGAAACCTAAAGCAGTAGCATCAAGTTCACCGCTTTCACTAGACAGAACAAGAGGAGTTTCATATGTCTTGGCAAAGGAAGCATTAACATTAGCCTCCGGATCAATCAAGCCTTGGATCACAGCAAACTCAACTGGCCCACCTCTGAAATAATCAGCCTCCGTATCCTCTTCACCCATGACTGTTGCATTATTACGGACATTTGCCAAATAGATAGAATCGATCTTAAAAGTAACACCTGCATACTGGGCTGTGAAGTTTGACTTCAAAGAAGTGAACTGTACGCGTGAGATCGAACGAGTCATAATAACCTTTCCCACCCCATCCGGTACTGTTGTGACATGCGTTCCATCTGTCGGTGTATCGGACACAACGCATGAAGAGTTATTTTTATACCAATTCAAATGATGAGTTTTGGTTCCATTCGCTTCTTCTTTTACAGGAGTCAAGCCCATAACAGTCAAAACATCCGAATGCATTGGCAAATAAGATTGACCGACCTCCTTTGTATTGAATGTTGTTATAGCTGCTGTTTTTTCAGCCTTTAAAACATCCAAACCAGTCGGTGCTAATTCATTCATATTGGCCAGCAAAAGGACTTGAAACTCGGTTGCAGATATTGTTGCACTTCCGGTCGGTTTTGCCACTTTCACATGGATAGCCTTGATAGTCGTGATCGAACCTTCTTCCGCATCAAAATCTTCTCCAGAAGACTCCGTTGTTCCTTCAGGCAAGCTAACATGCTTGCTGATCACATACTTTCCGTCTTCGTCAAACACATAAGCCGTCAAAGACTGGATCTTGGCTTCTTTGCTGTTGCCGGCATCATCAGCACCTGCGACCGATGCCTTCGTCATGACATCGGTTGTGGAGGCGAAAGAGAGGTAGGCGTCTACTTCCTGCGGGCCGGATATTCCGTCATCGTCTTTTGAGCAGGATGCCATTGTGCAAACTGCCAAAGAGGCTAAAAATAAATTTCTTAATTTCATAATTGTAATACGTTTAATTTGTTCTACTTTAAATATTTACCCTATGTGTTGCCATCATCAGATTTCAACATCCTGGCTCACTTGCCCCCAATTAACCACTTCGACTTGTACATCCAGGTCTCCGGTAGTCGGCCGTGGCGGAATCGGTATATTGGGATCTTTTTCGTGGTCGCCGTCGAAGCTGGTATCTCCGAAGGTGACATTCAGGCGATATACATAGTTGCGTTTAACGTAGTTGTGATTATATCCTCTGTCCAGACCGTTCCGGTTGATCACGGCGGTGAATATTTTCGTTTCCGCTTCATACGTGTCCGTTTCAAGCAAAGTCGCCCTGACCTGTATTTCTGTCGGAGCTTCAGAGCCATCGTTTTCCATCACGTAGTGCACATAAGGTGTATCGTTTATCGGAGAGCCGTTGGCGATATCGCGGTTCAACGCTGTCGCACCGCTGTTGCCAAGATGTCCGGTTGCCATCACCACTCCCCAATAATCACGGCTGAAAAAACGGGAAGCCGTGCTCTGGTTCAGTATCGTTACTTCTTCCACTCTTACCGTGCGGTTGCGCAGGAGTGTTTTTGTAAAATCAGGCTTGACATTGACCAAGTCAAGACGGGCGGCAAGACGGGTGATTTCGACTGGTTCGGCGATACCGTTGATGTTCTCACTGCCCATCGATGCATATCCCAGATAATTGTCTCCCTTGACAAGGGGCGCTTGAGTCGTAATGACCGGACTGCTCATGACCAGATTGCTCTGAGACTGGTCGGCAAGTTGCGCCAGCTTGGATTCGAAATCGGAATAGCTCGTAACACCGGCAAGCGAATTTTCCGGCGTATTGGAAACGATCACGATCTGTGCCCTCATGGTCATAGCAGGCACGTTCAGGATAGAGGCCTCGCCTTCCGAGTTGGTTGCCTGCCAGCCGTAGCCGATAAGCTGTGCACCGCTTTCGTCGAAAACGAGCACCGAAAGGTTATTTACTTTGGCCTCTCCGGCCAACTCATTCTCATCATTCGGGTGAAACCCTTTCGTTACGGCCGACCCCGCCGCCTTGACCGCAATGCTCAACGAAGCATCCGCATCCTTCCCCTTAAATGATTCATCATCCTTGGAGCAGGCAGTACAGCATAGGAGTACTACCAGGGTCGAGAGGAATATGTTTGATAGTTTCATAATCATAATGTTTATTTACCAATTTGGAATTTTTGCAACACAACGGACATACCCTTCACCTTCTCCACCTACAAGAGAATTAGTTTCTACATCAAATAAACCATCCGTTGTCCAATATTTTTTATTTTTAAGAGGATTGTATGCTTCCAACTCAATAATCTTCTTTAAGTCTTCGCTTGAAGGTAAACAAGTACAAAGTCCTCCAATATTGATTGATTGAGGTACATCTGGATGTGCAGCACACAATCTATCTGCTTTCTTCAAAGTGTTAGTTCTATTAATATATTGCTTTCGTCCCTGAGGAGCATAATCTCCATCCAAAGTACCAAGCTCCAAATACATCCCATCTAAACGACGGGCATACACAGCCCCTCTTTTATTTGGATCTGGCTCATCCGTCAGTAACAATAATGGCATCTCTTTGACTATCAACTCAGAAGTCTCATTTATTCCATTTGCCGTAAACGTAATTGTAAATTTACGAGTATTATAAACCTTACCATTACGAACATCATCTCTTTTTGACAAGTTAGGAGCAGAGTCATAATCTTTAGTAAAATCTCCACTACTATAAGGCCGATACCCAATTATTCCACCCTCAGTTGGAGCCAATGCATATTCACTAAGTTTATTTGCACCAATATTATAAGAGGTTGCAGAACCAGACTCCCAATTTCCATCAGTTTTTTGATAATATATTATCATATCAGAAGAAGTAAAGTTTGTTGTTGTCATAGATATACCACTTCCTGTAGCATTCGCCACATAAAACGGAACATAACCAAAACCCTGCGGATATCCATCAATTACCAACTCTCCTTCCGGCAGGAAAGTCGCCTCATCCAATTTTGCATGTACACGCCATTCATGTTTCAGCTCACCATATCCGGCTTCTTGGCTGAAATCCAATGTCACTATATAACTTTTATTTCTACAGATATTAAAGTTTGAAGTAATATCTTCACCCAAAAAGAAACGATAATGAATATCACCGGCATCAACTGTTGTTGAAGAAGAAGTCTGGCTTTTCACAATCGAGTACTTGCCCTCTACTTCAATGTAAGTACAAGCCAGATCATCCCATTTCTTAAACCAAGTATCATAATCTACCGCATCTGCATTTTCAGGCACTTCTATACCCGGACTTTTATAAGCAGGCCCCCTATCATTGGGATAAACACCTTGTTTATTTTCATACATATAAAAGAAAGAACCTCCATTGCTTTGGACCTCGTCAGTATCAAACACAATCTCAGCAGCAGCTGTTTGCTCCGGTTTCAACTTACTGTCACCTTCACCAGAAAATGGCATAAGAGTATAGACACTCGGTAACTTACGGACTTTTACGCTATGTATATTCAGATAGACCTTATCCATATCCGGCAAATTTTTCGTGATCCTAAATGTTATCTTCGAATAAGGCGGCACGACTCTGGCTGCATAGGATTCGCCATCACCTGCAATCTCAATAACATCATTAACCCCTTTTTCATACAATCCTATGCTCGTCTCCATATCTTTCGCGACAAACCCCAGCATCATTTCTGTTCCTTCCGGTTTTTGAGATTCAATTTGCTTGGATAACAGAACTTGTTCCGTCGTATATGCTTTTGCGGCTTCTTCTGAACCGACATTCGTCAACACATAGATCTTGTGCTTGCCGGTCTTGGCATTGAAAGGCACATCGCTTACGGATGTTTGATCATCGCCTTCCACCTCATGAAACGTAACGATCGGGTTGTCTCCCTTCTCGTCATACACCAACACCGCCAAGTCATTGATCGCGCCGAAAGTATTATCCTCATTTTCCAAGGCTTTCGTTTCCACCACCGTCACATCAGAGGCGCCAATATTCAGTTTCAAGGTTACCGGCAGGCCTTCGGGGACACCCGGGCCATTGTTGCCTTTATCGAAATCTTCGTTGGTACACGAAGCGACTGTCAGCACACACCAAAGGAGGGCAGCCAGCTTTATTATATTTTTGTGTAACATACTCATTCGTTTTTATATATTAGCATTCGTTTCTTATTACCATTCAATATCATCATCGACAACACCCCAAGGAGTCACTTTGATCTTTGCGCCCAAGAAGGCACCGTCTTCACCCCATACGAACAGTACCAATGTGCGCTGGAACGGATGGATTTCGATCGGGCCGGTCGTGCCGTCGTCGAAAGTTCCTTCCTTCACTTCGTAGCGGTCGTTGCCGACCTGTATGCTTCCGGTCATATTCTGGCCCAAGTAGAGCGACTGCGGCCCTGTCGTTTCCCATTCGGAGCCTTTCCAGTCGGCTTCGGGATTGTAGTAGACGCTGTCGCCGGTCAACTCGCCCTTATAGTCGATCGTGTTCAAGGTGCGGTCCATATAGAAGTCGCATTCGTCGGTCGTACGCAGCCCTCTTGCCGTCAGGGCATATTGAAGGTTGAGGGTTCTCATCTCAACCGTTCCGGTTTTGGGTTCGAGCACGATCTCCTGGTTCCCGCCAGCCACACCGTTCCCGCGTACCGTCACATCGATATCGCCGAAAAAGATGCTGTCGGGAGACTGTGCGATCTCATCTTCACTCCTCAGAGAAACGGCGAAGTCTTCGGCCTTGGTGGCCTCGTTTACGTCCTGATGTCCTTTGAGGTTTCCCCATGCGATCAGGTGCAGTTTCGAACTTTCGGGATAGTTCAACTCGATGGTTTCTTTGCCTCTGATAAAGGCATCGTTGAGATCGCGCGTGTCAAGCAGCTTCGAATTGTTATCGTAGATAAAGAGCTTGGCTTCCGAAACAACGCTCAAAGCCGTGATATCATCACCTTTGTGGTTCACTACCTTTAGTGTCAGCTTATAGCACTCGTCCAAGTCTTCCTTGATACAGCCGGTAGCCAAGACCGTCACCGCGACAAGTGCCAGAAATAATACCTTTTTTGTCAATATCGATTTCATAACGTTCTGTTTTTTATTCTCATTCATTTTACCCTATTAATCCAAATCTTCATTTTGCTCGATCACATCCCAGTCAGCCACCGTAACAGCCACATCCATACAAGCCTCGCTTGCCGGATCATAGGGCCGGTCGGAACCGCTGCTCTTAATGGTGAGGGAGATGTTGTAACGGTAGTTGCGTTTGACGTAAGAGTGGTCAGGTGTACCACCTTCAGCATCTGTCATCGTCCCCATTGCATTGACGGGGATCGTATAAAAACGGTTCGCTTCTACTCTACCGTTACCATCTGCATAAGTGCCCTTCAACACTAACAAAGTACGTTGTCCGGGCTCGACGGCATCAAGCATATTTTCATATACGATAAATGATTTGCCACAAGCGAGTTGGCCTGTTTCAGGTTTCCAAGGAGAAGAAGAGGTCACTTTCCGTTTATCAGCGTTAAAGCCTAACAAATCAGCCTTCAGCAAACCATCCTCGATCGTCTTGTATTCACCATTCCAATATTCATTTTCATATTGGCCGTACCACCATAAAGAATTACCTTCCGGTGCTTTTTTGCTCTCCACTTCACCCCATTCTTCAGTGGAATTGGCGGCCATCAAAGAATAACCTTTCACATTTGCCACAAAGACAGAGTCAATGACGAAAGAAGCTTTTCCATTATCGGATTTTATAGAAACCGATTTCAAGTTGATTTGGGCGATGTGGCGTGTCAGTTTAATAGCATCCGTCTGTTTTGCAGCAGGAATATGAGCTGGAAAATCATTCGGATCACCGAAAACATTGTGCATTCCTTTCTTTAAATCCGCATCAATCAACTTACTACTCATAGAAAAACCATTGGATAAAGTTTCTTTATCCAACGATCTTTGATATGCCAAAGCTTTAGTCAACGTACCAAATTGCCCTTCTTCTGTCTCTGCATTAGCCAACACAAGTATCTTGACAGTCCCACTTTGAACTTCCAATTCTTCCACTTGACTACAATTTGATACTACACGGTCGGTTTGCAGTGTACCATTGGAATAAAAAACCATCACGTGCAAAGTATTAATCGCATTTTCCGGATCAATATTTGTTTCTTCCTCTGCTTTCGTCAAAGTTTTTTCATCTGCAACAGTTGCCAAAGACAAAGTTGCATCCGGAGTAAAGACCTCCACCTCCGGAACGTTCTCGTCTGATGAACACGCAAATGTCATCCCTACCACTATACTCAAAAGAAAATAACTCTTCAATTTCATAAATATGTATATTTTATTAATTTCTATTTATCCCTTATTGATTTATACAATACAAAAGTATTTAGCTTTGCGTGTTTCAAGAATAGGTGCTACTCTCTTTATTAATAGATAAATCTATCACACAGGCGTTTTGATAGGTTTGCATAGGTTTGTGCAACAGATGCCCAAGAATACAAAAATTTCGATCTCTACCATTCCAACAGGGTACTCATTATCCCTAGAATAATATAATTTAGGTATTGATTACGAAAAAAGAAAATAATATTATTCATGTAAATCCATACCTAGAAGATTATGATGGAGGGATCTTACAATCCAAAATTTGAAGTGACCGTACCAGATACATCCATAACAACAAAACGGAGTTATATTAAATAAAACTACAAATAAAACGAACTTTATAAACGAAAGAATCCCCAACCTTGAGGGTCGAGGATTCTTTTATACTAAATAATAAGATGATCACATTTCGACATCTTGATTAACATCACCATAAGCAACTACTTCAACTTGTGCTTCCAAAACAGTAGGATCACCACCACCTGTAGGACGATCATAGCCAGGACCTACAACAGTTAAAGTTACATTATACTGCAAATTACGATAAACACCAGCCATTCCATCATTAATACTTCTTAATGCTAACAGTTCCTTAGCTCTATCACTGAATTGCGCTTCTGTATGGCCTATAGCAATAGGATAGTATCTTGTACCAGGAACAGAAGTACGTACACCGCTCTGATTCAAATATGAGAACCGACCAGCAACAACCAATAACGTTTTATAGTCATCATTAGTATTTTCATATACATAGAACGGAAGATTAGTTGTTACACCAGTATTAGTTACAGTAGCCCACAACTCATCACTATTAGGCACATTATAACCATTATATTCTTCTGCTGCACTCAAAATATACAAATCATCATCATAATCAAGGTTACCAAAATTTTGTCCAGACAAGAAAACATTATCACATTCAGTAGCACCATATTCAGAAGCATCAACAGGAACCAATTTCGTACTCTTCTTTGCTTGTAAAATATAAACATTTTCAATGTCTAATTGTGGTTCTTTATAAGCAGACCAATTTTGACCTGTCGGCGCCTCTTTTGTTTTAACAGAAGTCAACACAACTTTGGCGACATTACGATACATCTTTACAACTGTTTTAGCTTCAGTTTCAGTAATACCACCGACATAAACATTTCCCGACTCTAATTGAGGAAAACCTAAACAGTTTACTTTATTAGGAGTAATAGTCAAACCAGTATACAATTTACTATTCATAGACAATGCATCTTTTTCTGTGGTTTCAAAATCATAATTAACACTTAGAGCTTTTAACACTGTTTCATAAGGAGTACCCGGTTGAAAATCTACAATGGGTGCAGCATTTGCAACCAACAAAACGCTCTTATCAGATAAACTTACTTCAGCACTTGCTATTTTTGAATTTTCAGATTCACTTGTTCCTATAACTTCCAATACTCCATTACTAAATACATACATATAGAGATTATCGATCTTCTCATCAATACTACCATCAGCTTTAGTAGCAAGAGGTGCATCAAATTTTACAGACAAAACTGTACCTTCAGCATTAGCCCCACCCTGGTCCGGAGTCGGCACATCATCATTCGAACAAGAAGCGAACGCACATGCAATCATTGTTGCATACATTAAATTTCTTAGTTTCATATTTTTCAAAATTAAAAAGTTAATAAATTCGTTTATATTATGATCTTTATTTTTCTTACCCTATAGCTTACTGAGTTGTTCGGAGCGACTATTGTGTTTTATGTTGTCCTATACTTCCCATCGGCTAACTACCTTACTATATTTACTGATACCATTTACAATATCATCCTTATCTGTCTCATCGTTTCGGATTATCATCTTTCGACATTGCAAAGGTGGGAGAAAAAGTAAAGACGCATTAGAGGCGTGACTCTCAAATATAATCGGTAAAACTCTAAGTGACTATTTTGATTTATTTGCACCTATTTTTGAGATATTTTCAGTTTTTATGGTGCTTACATTCTTATTATAGAACAAGAATACGAGAGGAATACAGTGCGACAAATTGTCCGGAAGGACGGAATGTCCAGCCTTAAGCTGGAATTCCGTATTGTGAAGGTGTAACTCCGTATTGCTCGGTAAAGCGTTTACGGAATGTGGCAGTATCGTTGAACCCGACCATTTCAGCAACTTCCTGCACCGAGTATTGCTGGCTGGCAAGCAGTTCGGCAGCTTTTTTCAGCCGTATGTTGCGCGTCAGTTCGAGGATGCTCAGATCTGAGTATTGTTTAATCTTTCGATACAAGGTCGGCAGACTCATATTCAATGAGTCTGCGAGTACTTTTGCCTCAAAAGTAGAGTCATCGAGGTGTTTCTCTATGTTTTTGACAACGGCGTCCATGAACGGATTGGTCGACAGCGTACTTTCTTCATCATGCGAAACTGCAGAAGAATTAGAGAAGTAGCGTTTCATATCCTCGCGCTTCTTCATCAGGCTGTTGATCTTGCTTCGCAGGATTTCCACGTCGAAAGGCTTCGTGATGTAATCGTCAGCACCGGCTTCGATACCGGTAATCACATCTTCGCTCTCGACTTTGGCAGTCAACATCACGACAGGTGTCTGCGCCATCTTGGGATCACTCTTGATCTCACGACAGGTCTCGTAACCATCTTTCACCGGCATCATGACGTCGCACAGGATCAGGTCCGGTTCTTCTTTCAAAGCGACGTCTATCCCGTCCTGACCGTTGCGGGCTTCCAATATCTGGTATTCCTTATTAAAGACATGTTTCAGGAACCAACGTATCTGGTCGCTGTCGTCGATTACAAGGAGTTTCTTGCCGGTTTCCTTCTTTTGCGGAATCACCTGGATCAGTTCAGCGATCTCTTCTTTTTGGCGGGCATTCAGTTTAACCAGATCAGATTCGGGTTCCACAAACTCGACCCGACGGTCCAACAGATGTTGTTTGCCAAGCGGAATCATGATCGTGTAGGAAGTACCATTTTTGTCCGACTCGCTTCGGTACATACCCCCTATCGCATCGGCCATATCCATGATCTGCTTCAAGCCGCGGCGTGTACTTTCATCTTCATCCAGCCCCTCGTCCGTCACAACCAGCGCGCTGTAGGCTTTCCCGTTTTCATTTACAACAGAAATATCGAGCGTCACTTTCCCATAAGCAAACGTATTTTTGAAGGCGTTCGACAGCAGCATACGCAGAGCGAACTCCATCTTGCGGCGGTCCATCCAAACCCAAAGGGCGGGTGTCTGCGTGTTGATACGGAAATCGACGTTGTTCATGGCCACCCAATCGACAAAGATATCGCAAATCTGGCGGGCAATCTCGACCATGTCATAACGGGCAATGCGCAAATAGTTAGCGATATCATTCGAACGGCGTGTACCGATCAACTGGTCCGCCAAGTCCTGCATAGCAAGCGTATTACGATAAGCGGAAAGCAACTGGGTAGACATGTCTTTCTCCGGATCATCATTCTGCACCACCAAAGCAAGAGAGCCCAATACCAGAGAAAGCGGGGTACGCATTTCATGGATCGTCTCGATAAAAAAGTTGTCGTTGATACTCTCGGCGTCTTTCAGGCGTTTTTCCGCTTCAGCAAGCTTGTCGGCAGCCTCGCGCTGGATCGTATCGTTTTCCTTAATCTTGGTTACGATGAGCTGCTCCAACTCTTTCTTATTATTATTTAATGTGGAGATCGTCAACTCCAGCTCGTTATTCTTCCGGACTAAGTCACTATTGGCTTGTGCCAAATCGTCATTCTGCTCCCGTAAAGCCCGGTATCTTTCTTCCTGTTGCTCGATTTGCCCTTCCAACGACCTATTCAAGGAATCAAGCTCTTCATTCCGGGTATTCACTTCTTCGTTTCGAGCGTTGATTTCCTTATTCAGATTTTCAAGCGCAGCGTTTTCTTTGATAATCCGGTCCGACCGGTCATTCATATTAGAATGTAATTTTCTCACATAAAGAAATAGAGGGACAAAGAAAAGTAGCAGAGCCACCACCACAATTAATGTCTCACTTCCGAATAGTTGTCCGTTTTCATTGGCAGCCAAGATTAATGAAGTACTGAAAAAAAGACCAGTCAACACTCCACTCACCCTCCTGAACAGAGATTTCTTCTTCATATTTATATGCATTTATTATATATCCTTCTATAAGCACAAACTCATCGTCAGCATTGCACTACAAAGATGGCAAAAATATTTTTTCTACGAGACATTTAACACTAATTATTTTTCAAAAATATCGTGATAATCATACAATTTTGAATCATATCAGATGTTACAAAAATATGACAGCGTCCAAATTTCATCCGATAGACGCAACTAAAAATAGAGTCTTAAAAAGCTCAGACCCCATCAGAACATGACACAAACACCTACATATTGACACGTTTAACATCTTTTACGCACGTATTATTGTAGAACATAAAAAGACATTTTACTTTTGTAAAAAATAATGGACAGAGATTCAGACGAGTGCTTATCAATTCCAAATCAGGTATTATAAAACGCTGCTTGTTTCATAGCAAACAATCATTATCATCAATAGTTTATAGTATCGGAAAGTTTTCAAACCAAGTTTCTCTAAATGAGTTGTCCATTAAGAAAAATATTTCATTTGATTTATTTTACCCTCAATTTTTTTATATGCATAGGCGTACATCCGGATTGTTCCGCGTGTGCGCCACTTTTTTTCTTGCCTGTTTTATAACACGTACATAATTATATACGATTTATACATGATATAGAGAGCCATCACATTATGAATATTCAAAAAATCTATCAACTTAGGCAATCGTCCATCTCAAAGCGAGAACTGACAGTTTCACCACCTCACCTGATACATTTACCCGCAAAATGGCAAATCCAAAAACAAAATCTGAACATTGATAGAATCAACCATACTTATGATATTTTTACCAACCATAAAAAGAGAAGCAACTTTATCAATAATGCATGATAATTAATGTATTTATGATGTATAATGAGACAAATAACCCCTATAAAGATACTTTCTCCGATTATTTTGATCGGTTTAACATATTTTATATTCAAAACTATTGCCGTATTCGAAAACCCATGATATCTTTGCAGTATCAAAAAAAGGGGATAAAGGTTTTGATGAGGGTCTTAACCTAACAAAAGTTCCTTCAGAGTATAGGGTTTTTAATTAGCATATAAAAAATTAGGGTCATGAAAAAGGGTAAAATTTTCACAAATTGTTTGTTTTCTATTTGGACTTTGTCCGTTATTCTGTCTTTCGCAAGCTGTTCTGCTGATGGCGATTCCACTTCAATCATAGATGAAAGAGTTCCTCTGGAAACAGAAGTGCCTTTTTCCGTAATCTTGAAAGCCTATTCCGAGAACTCGGACATCACCGCCAAAGGAGACGTAAAAAGCACTACACTGTATGTTTTCGATGAAAACAATGATTTCTATAAACAAATCACGGTAGACAAGGATTATCTTTTACAGGTTAAGCCGGTCGAAATAAGCTGTCCGGGATCCGACAAGATCACCGTTGTCGCTTGGGCGGGCCTTTCAAGTGAAAGCGAAGAGATCAGTAACATGAACCGGGCAAATATCATTTCAGACCTGCAGGTAAGCCTGAAACACAATAATGGCATAGCAAATAATCTGCCGGGAGATCTGTTTTACGGGCAAATCGTATTACACCGTTCTTCTACAAAAGCAACCGCACAGGAATTAAAGATTGAACGCAAGGTGTCTTCTATGTCAATCTTGACAAAAGGAGCTTTAAAGGTATTTGACTCCAAAGAAGGCAATTATCATTATAAAATCAAGAGAACTAAAAGTTCTTTCAACTGCAATGGTGAATTGACAGGCAATGATATCGAATATATTATTCCGGCTACTTTAAATGACAATGGAAACTTGACTACAGGTACATTCTCCATTTTACCGGCCGATAATATGACTATAGAGCTTTACAGAGACGACGTTTTGGTCCTTTCTTCCGAAAATGTCAAAAATTCAGAAATCGTGGCTACAAACAAAGGAGAACAAACAAATATCGTTTTTGATCTTTCACGCAACAATATCAATGTTAGCGTTTCAGACTGGGGTACTGTTATTCAGTATGTTACAGTCGGATAATTCGACCCTCAATTTTTTATATGCAATAGGCGCACATTCGGATTATTCCGAGTGTGCGCCGCTTTTTTATAAATATGCGATTCTCCGTGATAGGAACACCGACCAATATGATACAAACACAATTGTTAATAAGTATTTCATCTGATTATAAGTACTTTATAATACCACAAATGATAGAAATACAGCACCCGTATGATATTTTTACCACACATATAAACACAATTGATAGCGTAACTTTGTAGCAAGAAATAACACAATACAATTTGTGAAATTTTACCCTATACTCTGTTTGCACGAATCCCTTAATTCTGCAAGCAAACCTAATTAATATAACCGTGAGGTTACATAATTATCATAAAAGTCCAGACTCTCTGCTTCTTTTAACAAGAACAGAAAATCTGGACTTTTTCCATACCTTCATCTTACCTCGGTTCATATTTCGCAAATACAAATTCTGACGCAACCGGAAAATGATCCGGCTTTACTCCAAAAATGAAACTGAACTTGATTCAGCTTTAGGTTTTACACTATCGGGGATAATAATAACTTGAATACTATCATTAGTTGTTATATGAAGATGCAATAGATACTTTGGGAGATGGTTATATTTAATCCCTCAGGATTTCGGTATGATCCCGTTTTTAGTACCGATAAAAACGGAAAAAGGCTTCGTAAGCATTTAGTTTACGAAGCCTTTTTCTGGGTAGCGAGACCCGGGATTGAACCGGGGACCTCATGATTATGAATCATGCGCTCTAACCAGCTGAGCTATCTCGCCATTATGTTGTCATCATTTCCTTGATTGACGCTGCAAAAGTAGAGCTTATTTTTATATTGTGCAACACTTTCATGAAAAAAAATTCAATTATTTTGAAAGCTTCCTGTTAAGATCTTAATTCAGAGTTGCTTTTTTAGAAACAGATTTGGTGGATATCAATTCTTTTATTATCTTGCTGCGCAATAAACACGATGAAAGATGAAAAAAGAGAAATTTCATATCGAATACATTTTCGATAAAGTTTCACGACGAAGCTTATGGAATCACCTCACAACTCCTCCAGGGCTATCCGCCTGGTTCGCCGATGATGTTATTATTAATGGTAACATATATGTTTTTAAATGGAACAAAGCCGAACAGGAAGCGGAAGTGCTGTCTATGAAACCGGAAATGAGCATCCGTTATCGCTGGACGGATGAAGAGGATGAAAATGCCTATTTCGAATTCCAGATCCACAGCCATGAACTAACAGGATCGACTTCTTTGCAAATAACAGATTTCGCCGAACAAGATGAAAAAAGGGATTCTATCGATTTATGGGACACGCAAGTAGAAGAACTGAAGCGTACGCTCGGTATTTAGCTTGTTTTAGTGATTTCTGTTAGCGATCATATCGTTTTTTCACTACTTTTGCGCCGTCAACCGGATAAGCAATGTTGAAAATAAAACGATTATATACATTTATGCTGCAGACTTTCCTGCCGTTGTTCTTGATGACCTTCGGCATTTGTCTGTTTATTGTGCTTATGCAGTTTCTGTGGAGGTACATTGACGACATGGTCGGGAAAGGTCTGGGGATTCCTGTTTTGGCGGAAATGTTTATGTATGCCGCCCTTTTCCTCGTGCCGATGGCACTACCGCTGGCTATTTTGCTTGCCTCGCTTATGACTTTCGGGAATCTCGGCGAACGATTGGAATTACTGGCTATGAAATCGGCGGGTGTCTCACTTGTACATATTATGCGCCCGCTAATCATTACCATCAGTATGATAAGTATCGGGGCTTTCTTTTTCCAGAACTATGCCATGCCTGTCGTACAAGTCAAACTTTACACGCTACTTTGGTCTATGCGACAAAAATCGCCGGAACTGGATATTCCTGAAGGGGTTTTCTACAGCGAAATCACCGGATTTAATGTATATGTAAAGCATAAGGATACTGAAACGGGACTCCTTCGCGACATGATGATCTATGATTATTCAGAAGGATTCAACAAAGTAAGCGTGATGGTCGCGGATTCGGGGCGTCTGAAAACTTCGGCGGACAAAATGTTCTTAGTCCTTTCCTTATTTAATGGAGAATCTTTCAGAAGTCTGGACAAGCAATCGAGTACTACAGGCGCAAAAAGTTCCGTTCCTTACCAAAGGGAGACATTCAAAAGCCGGGATATCCTGATAGAATTTGATGCCAACTTCTCACGGACGGACGAATCGTTCATGCAAAACCAGTTTATGGGTAAAAATATGCATGACTTGCAAATCTTCATTGACTCCGTTTCCGTCCGCTTGGACAGTATACAAAACGTCAACGCCAAGAATGTCTACGAAACTTCATACAAAAAGACACTTAAGAAGCCGCAAGACATAAAGCAGAACAACGTAAAAGATGAGCCGAATAACGATAAATCCAACACAGAAACGACACCAGAGATTCAAGAAACAAACAAGCCGGTAATTGTCATGAACTTCGACAGCCTCTACCAGGCAGAAAATCCCGGAAAGAAAGCGACTATCCTGACACGTGCGAAATCAAGTATCGAAAATATGAAGGCCGATTACTTCTTTAAAGCAGCCACTATCGGAGACGAGGCTTACAGAGTGCGCCGCCATTTGACGGAATGGCATAAGAAGTTCACTTTGTCTTTCGCCTGCATGGTCTTTTTCTTTATCGGTGCACCGTTAGGAGCTATTATCCGTAAAGGCGGATTGGGAATGCCGGTTGTTATTTCGGTCATACTATTTATCTTCTATTACATCATTGATAACATCGGCTTCAAAATGGCCCGCGACGGCGTATGGGAAGCATGGCAAGGGATGTGGTTAAGTTCCGCCATTTTAGCTCCGTTAGGTATCTTCCTGACTTATAAAGCGGTCAACGACTCCGTCATCCTGAATGCCGACACATACCTGAATGCATTGAAAAACCTGTTCGGGAAACGTTCGGGCAGAAAAGTTGAAATGAAAGAGGTAATCATGTTTAACCCGGATTACGGGCAGATCATCCCCCGCCTGAAGCAATTGGTAGAAGAAAGCAATGCCTATCTGGCTGCCCATAAACGGTGGACAAACTATTTCCACTTCTGGAAACAAGGCGGCCGTGACCATACAGCCGAGCAATTGGCGGTAAAGATGGACAGCATCATCGAAGAATTGTCTAATTCGGACCAGAACTTGGTTCTGAACAAGCTGATGGACTATCCGGTTATCAGCGGTTATAACCAGATAAATGCAAGAATAAATGGGAAAGCAGGGTTGGTAATCGGCCTCTTTCTCCCGATCGGATTCCCGGTTTATTTGCTTGCCACATACCAGCGCAAACTTTTACGGCACGATATCAAGATGGTACAAAAGACAAGCAATGAACTGATTGATATAATTGAAAAATTACCCGTATCTTTGTAAAATAAGAAATATAAGTAAAAAAGAAATATGAGCGAAATCAAATTAAACACCATTGAAGAAGCTATTGAAGACTTCCGCGAAGGAAAATTCTTAATCGTAGTCGATGATGAAGATCGCGAAAATGAAGGTGATTTTATTATTGCTGCCGAAAAGATAACTCCCGAAAAAGTAAACTTCATGTTGAAAAACGGTCGTGGCGTATTGTGCGCACCGATCACGGAAGAACGTTGTCAGGAATTAGAACTGGACATGCAGGTGGCAAACAACACCTCGTTGCTGGGAACTCCCTTTACGATAACGGTAGATAAATTAGGTGGCGGCTGTACGACAGGCGTTTCGATGTTCGACCGAGCAGAAACCATTTTAGCGCTTGCCGATCCGAAAACCAAACCGTCCGACTTGGGCCGTCCGGGACATATCAATCCGCTTCGCGCCCGTTCGCGTGGTGTGTTGCGCCGTGCCGGACATACCGAAGCCGCTGTTGACCTGGCACGCCTCGCCGGTCTGTATCCGGCAGGTGCATTGATTGAAATCATCAATGAAGACGGAACAATGGCACGCCTGCCCCAACTGATCGAGGTAGCCAAGAAGTTCGATATCAAGATCATCTGTATCAAAGACCTGATTTCATACCGTCTGAAAACAGAATCGATCGTAGAAAATGGCGTCGAAGTTGACCTGCCGACCGAGTATGGACACTTCCGCCTGATCCCATTCCGCCAGAAGAGCAACGGATTAGAACATATCGCCCTGATAAAAGGCAAGTTCGAGCCGGACGAACCGATCCTGGTGCGTGTACATTCTTCCTGTGCAACCGGTGATATCTTTGGTTCCATGCGCTGCGAATGTGGCGAACAGTTGCACAAAGCAATGCAACATATCGAACAAGAAGGTAAGGGAGTAATCGTTTACCTGAACCAGGAAGGACGTGGCATCGGACTGATGGAAAAGATGAAAGCCTATAAACTTCAGGAAGACGGTTTGGACACTGTCGATGCAAATTTGCATCTCGGACACCAGGCAGACGAACGCGATTACGGTGTCGGTGCCCAAATCTTACGCCACTTGGGAGTCACCAAGATGCGCCTGATGACCAACAACCCCGTTAAGCGTGTCGGGCTGGAAGCATACGGGCTGACAGTCGTAGAAAACGTTCCTATCGAAGTTGCTCCAAATCCTTATAACGAATTCTACATGAAGACGAAAAAGGAACGTATGGGACACGTCTTGCATAATATCAAATAATTCATAATTACATAATAACACTATCATGACACAAGTATCAGCACGTTTAGCAAGTTTGTCGCCATCCGCAACATTGGCGATGTCCCAGAAGAGCAGTGAATTAAAGGCTCAGGGAGTTGATGTTATCAACTTAAGTGTCGGAGAACCCGACTTCAATACTCCCGAACCTATTAAGGAAGCTGCTAAAAAAGCTATCGACGAAAACTATTCTCGTTATTCTCCCGTTGCTGGTTATCCGGCCTTGCGTAATGCCATCGTTGCCAAGCTGAAAAACGAGAATGGATTGGAATACACAGCCAACCAGATTTCTTGCGCAAATGGTGCCAAACAATCCGTTTGTAATACAATCATGGTATTGGTAAATCCGGGTGACGAAGTGATTATCCCAGCTCCGTTCTGGGTCAGCTATCCAGAAATGGTGAAATTGGCCGAAGGCACACCAGTAATCGTTGCGGCCGGTATCGAACAGGATTTCAAGATCACTCCGGCACAGTTGGAAGCGGCTATCACACCGAAGACAAAGGCGTTGATCCTCTGCTCCCCGTCTAACCCTACCGGTTCGGTCTATAGTGCGGAAGAATTGGCAGGTTTGGCCGAAGTCCTGAAAAAATATCCGGAAATCATTGTGATTGCAGACGAGATCTACGAACATATCAACTATATCGGCAAACATAACAGCATCGCACAGATAGACGGAATGAAAGACCGTACTGTCATTGTCAACGGTGTTTCCAAAGCCTATGCCATGACCGGATGGCGTATCGGTTTCATTGCGGGACCGGAATGGATCGTAAAGGCAGTAAACAAATTGCAAGGACAATACACTTCCGGACCATGCTCCGTATCCCAGAAAGCAGCAGAAGCTGCTTACACAGGTTCACAGGCTCCAGTCGAAGAAATGCGTCAGGCATTTGAACGCCGCCGTAACCTGATCGTCGGCTTAGCGAAAGAAGTTCCGGGATTTGAAGTAAATCAGCCGGAAGGTGCTTTCTATCTGTTCCCGAAATGTAGCTATTACTTTGGCAAAACCGATGGTACACGCACAATCGAGAATGCAGATGATCTAGCCATGTACTTGTTGGAAGTCGCCCATGTAGCTTGTGTTGGCGGTACATCGTTCGGTGCCCCCGAATGCATCCGCATGAGTTACGCTACCAGCGATGAAAACATCGTGGAAGCGATCAAACGTATCAAAGAGGCTTTGGCTGCTTTAAAATAAGAAGATCAAAATCTCCTTGTCCCCGCGCTCGACGCGGGGACGCAAAAGAGCAAGCCTTATCAATCAGATTTATATGACTGGCTTTAATGCGATC
>OGDQ01000999.1_pt1 | contig 18918 bp, 12 predicted proteins | sample 1570451 | NCBI WGS metagenome assembly OGDQ01 (sample SAMEA2582171, study PRJEB24529) | metagenome | biome: Human gut stool | place: China | collected 2011 | reverse complement strand
TGATATCGACAATTTCCCCCGCGAAACGGGGGTCGGTCCCGGCTTTGTCTTTCAGGAAGCGTGCGTATAACCAGTCGCCAACATCACGTTCTGCCATTCGGTTGAGACGGCGACGCTCGGCCATTTGGACAGTGATTTCATCCTGCGGACGCGTCGCAGTTTCGCCTTTGATAACCGCTTTCAGCAGACGGTGGTTGATCATGTCGCCATATTTACGGATCGGCGAAGTCCAGGTGGCGTATGCCTCCAGACCGAGGCCAAAGTGAGGACCGGGTTCAGTGCTAATTTCAGCAAATGACTGGAAGCGACGAATGCGGCTGTCGAGGAAACCAGTTGGTTGCGCATCCAGTTCACGACGCAGTTTGCAGAAACCGTCCAGCGTGAGCACTTCTTCGGCATCGACATGCAGACCGTGGGTTTTCAGCAACGCTGCCAGCGCGTCGGCATTCGCCGGATCAAAGCCCATATGCACGTTATAGATGCCAAAACCGAGCTTATCGCGCAGTACGCGGGCCGCACAAATGTTAGCGGCAATCATCGCTTCTTCGACGATACGGTTGGCAATGCGACGAGGCTCGGCGACGATATCCAGCACTTCACCTTTTTCACCGAGAATAAAGCGGTAATCCGGGCGATCTTTAAACACCAGTGCGTGGTTATGACGCCACTCGCCGCGGCGTTGGCAAATTTGCGCTAGCAAACGGACTTGTTCGGCAATTGCTTCGCTTTCAGGCTGCCAGTCACCGGTATTTTCCAGCCAGTCAGAAACCTGGTCATACACCAGCTTCGCTTTGGATTCGATGGTGGCGGCAAAGAATTCGATATTATCTTCAATGGTGCCATCAGCGGAGAGCGTCATGCGGCATGCCAGTACCGGGCGGACTTCATTGGCGCGCAGTGAGCAGAGATCGTCAGAAAGCTCGCGAGGCAGCATAGGGATGTTGAAGCCAGGCAGATAGTTGGTGAATGCGCGAATTTTCGCGGCTTTGTCCAGCTTGCTGCCTTCAGCAATCCACGCGGTTGGATCGGCAATCGCCACAATCAGCTGAAGTTTGTCATCCGGCAACGCCTTAGCGAAAAGGGCGTCATCCATATCTTCTGTGCTGGCACTGTCGATGGTGACAAAATCCAGCGCAGTCAGATCTTCACGAACCAGACCTTCATCGAGCATTTCGGTAGCGACGCCGTCTGGTGCTTCTTTTTCCAGATTATGGCGCGCAAGGGTAACCCACCACGGTACAAAGTGATCGTCACCAAAAGTGATGTATTGTGTCAGTTCAGCATAGAAAGAACGATCGCCTTTCAGCGGATGACGGCGCATTTCGGCAACCGCCCAGTCGCCTTCTTTAAACTCGTGGTTCAGGCCACGGGCTGCGCGGCAAGGAATGGCGTCTTTTAAGAGTGGATGATCAGGAACGATGGCCAGACGGTCATTTTTGCCCTGAACTTTACCCACGAAACGAGTCAGGAACGGTTCAACCAGTTCTTCTGGCTCTGCGGATTCACGTTCTTTTTCACTGTGGATCACCGCGATAATTCGGTCGCCATGCATGACTTTTTTCATCTGCGGCGGCGGAATGAAATAACTTTTTTGCGCGTCGACTTCCAGGAAGCCAAAGCCTTTTTCTGTGGCTTTTACCACCCCTTCAGCGCGTGGCGTCTGGGAATGCAGTTGCTGTTTAAGCTGCGCTAGCAGCGGGTTGTCCTGAAACATAATTGTCTATTTTGGTGGCCATTAGAGCGGCTGACAGTTTTACGCGAATCTGTCTGACGCGGCAAGGTTAATATGTCTCACCCAACGCGATTTTTAAGCGATTTATCCAGCCACACAGCCCGCTCCATACCAGCAGATTAATAATCTGCGTTGATGATTTTTCGTGTTCGAGTAATGGGCTGAACTGGGCGGCGCTAAAGCGATCGGGTGCTCGGGTCAGCCATTGTATCGCCTGAACGGTAGCGCGCTCAACAGAATGACGGTCAGCCCATTGGTTAATTTCATTTTCGCCCGCGCTGATTTTTTTATATTCATTTGATGAATCCATACAGGTGGCAAAACAAGCAGGACTGCCATTTATCCGCGCGCATAACAACGCCGCAAGCTGATTATCCGGCTGTGTATTGACCCGTGTGCTGTTTAGCAACTTTTCGAGAAGGGAAAGTGAAATAGGGTGGAGAGAGAGTGTTTCGGCCAGTTGGCAAAGTTCTGCAGTTGAACTTTTTGTGTGCTCTTCAGGGAGTTTTTCCACCTCATAGCTGCTTCGCCAGCGTATTGATTCATCAGCAAACAGTGACGCGTCGGCATAGTTTTGTATCTCCAGACCGGGTAACCAGCGTACCGGATGCCCGAGATAAGCCTGAAATGTCGCAATTGACCGCGCCTGAAAGCCAATAAAACCAATGATTTGGTTAATGATTACACAGTCCCAGGCAGTTAGGCCGACGTCATTCAGATGCTGGCGCGATCGGTTGTCGATAATAGAAGGCGAGCTAGCCAGTTGGCGGGCATATTGCGTGATTTGTGCTAACCGATGATTACTTTCCCTGGAGGAATCAGGCCCGGGGAGCGGCGTAAGTCGCGCCGAATAGTAGTTACATAACCGTTGGACGCCGCAAACCTGAGCAACCGTCAGGGCCGTCGACAAGCGTTCATAAGCGGTGAAGGTCTGTGAACGGGTCACGGTAAGCTGGTCAGGGAACAACTCTACTGCAAGAACGCGCGCAGGGACCAGCCATGAAAGGAAGGGTGCCAGCGTTTCTTCATCAAGGATCACGTCGAGCAGAAAGGGATCGCTGACCTTTGCGGCTTCCGGGACCAGAGGTAGAACGTCATACTCCGCAGTACTGGATTGCGTTTCATGATACCAGTGGCTTTTGCCGGTGATGTGGCGTTGTTCCATGGGCGCTCCTTGGTCGTAAAGGAAATCGTTATCCTGACGCAAGGCGGGAAGGGGAGAAAGACGGATCGGCGATAACAAATATCAGAAAGGTATAACAGAGATAACGGGCGGCAGAACGCCGCCCATCTTTACCAACAGAACGATTATTTCAGTTCGAGTTCGTTCATTGCAGCGATGCTGAAACCGCCGTCAACGTGGACCACTTCACCGGAGATACCGGCAGAGAGATCGGAGCACAGGAATGCCGCGGAGTTACCCACATCTTCAATAGTAACGGTACGGCGAATCGGGGTAACGGCTTCGCAATGAGCCAGCATTTTGCGGAAGTCTTTGATACCGGAAGCCGCCAGAGTACGGATCGGACCCGCAGAGATGGCGTTAACACGCACACCTTCCGGACCCATCGCGTTCGCCATATAGCGCACGTTCGCTTCCAGAGACGCTTTTGCCAGACCCATAACGTTGTAGTTCGGGATAGCGCGCTCAGCGCCAAGGTAGGAAAGGGTCAGCAGGGCAGAACCCGGATTCAGCATGGAGCGGCAAGCTTTTGCCATTGCAACGAAGCTGTAGGAGCTGATGTCGTGGGCAATTTTGAAGCCTTCACGGGTAACGGCGTTAACATAGTCACCATCCAGCTGATCGCCAGGTGCAAAACCAATAGAGTGTACGAAACCATCAAATTTCGGCCAAACTTTCCCCAGTTCAGCGAACATGGTGTCGATGCTGGCATCTTCTGCAACATCGCACTGCAGAACGATGTCAGAACCCAATTGAGCGGCAAATTCTTCTACGCGGCCTTTCAGTTTGTCGTTCTGGTAGGTGAATGCCAGTTCAGCTCCTTCGCGGTGCATCGCCTGAGCGATACCGTAGGCGATGGACAGTTTGCTGGCAACACCGGTTACCAGAATGCGCTTACCGGAAAGAAAACCCATAGCTTTAATCCTTATTGTTGATGCTTGTTGTGCCTGAAAATCAGGCGATTCGTCGTTTTAGTAAACAGTACGAACAGATAAACGGTTATTATAATCAACCTGGCTGTGGGTGGCTATAGTTGCGCTTTCTGTAGCGGAGAGAAGCTGCGGTACAGAGCATTTTGCGTTATCTACTCTTGACGCCTGCAAGGGGTAGGTTGGGGAAATATCTTATAGAATCTGACTATGAAACTATTCGTATTAGCTCCGATAAGTTTGATGATGAAAACAGAACTGGCGACAACAAGTCGCTGCCTTTCTGATGAATTGACCCCAACTTAATATTGTCAACTATCTTCACAGAATCTCCACAATCTCTTCATTATCAGAATATGCACCATGAATAAGATAAAAATACTTTCCATTACTTTGGAGAAACGTATAATCAGCAAAAATGAGAACGATCATTCTCACCAAGTGATAGGCCAGGAGACAGAAATGACCAGCAAGCTGGAGATACGCCACAAACAGCGTCAGGATGAAATCATTAACGCCGCCCGTCGGTGTTTTCGTCGCTGCGGATTTCATGCCGCCAGTATGTCGCAAATTGCCAGCGAAGCTCAGCTTAGCGTGGGTCAGATATATCGTTACTTCGCCAACAAAGACGCCATTATTGAAGAGATGGTTCGCCGTATCATCGACTTTCGTATTGCCCAAATGGACATTGACGCGCGTACCGATCACTTCCCGGAAGTCCTTGCCTTGCGTAAATCCTTAAATGAGGACGACGACGCGCTGATGCTGGAAGTGGCTGCAGAAGCCACACGCAACCCGCGGGTTATGGCAATGCTTGAAGAAGCTGACGCCAGAATGTTCGCTAACGGTTGTGCACATATGAAAAGAATGCATCCCCATCTTAGCGACGAGCACATTCGTTGCTGCGATGCAGTGTTCGCTCCCCTGATGGAAGGTACGGTTTATCGTCGTTTAACACCGCAAAAAAGCGATCCACAACATCTGCAGGAAATATATCAGGATATTGTTAGTATGTTGATAAATAAATAAGAACAGAATTAACCAATAGCGGGGGATATTAATCCCCCTTATTTCATTGCGAAATTCATTTTGCGATGCGGGTTCGTTATAACTGAATATCCCTGACATATCCTCATTAATTTTAATGAGGAGGGTATTTCTCACCCTGGAGAAAATAATGAAGTATATAGCAACATCTGTAGTGGCAATGCTGCTCTTATCGGGTTGTGATAATACGCAAAGTAACAATTCATCCCCGTCAGAAACAGAAGTCGGCGTTGTTACGCTCAAATCTCAACCGGTTTCGGTAGTCAGTGAATTAACCGGACGCACCAGTGCTGCGCTCAGTGCTGAAGTACGTCCGCAGGTTGGGGGAATTATCCAGAAACGCTTATTTAAGGAAGGTGATCTGGTCAAGGCTGGACAGCCTCTCTACCAGATTGATGCGGCCAGTTATCAGGCTGCATGGAATGAAGCCCGGGCAGCATTACAACAAGCACAGGCACTGGTAAAAGCCGATTGCCAGAAAGCGCAGCGTTATGCCCGACTGGTGAAAGAGAATGGTGTTTCACAACAGGATGCTGATGATGCTCAGTCTACCTGTGCACAAGATAAAGCCAGTGTAGAGGCGAAAAAAGCCGCACTGGAAACTGCGCGCATTAATCTTGACTGGACCACGGTAACCGCACCGATTTCGGGGCGTATTGGTATTTCGTCGGTAACCCCTGGCGCACTGGTGACCGCGTCGCAGGATACAGCGTTAACGACTATTCGTGGTCTGGATACAATGTATGTCGACCTCACTCGCTCCAGTGTCGATTTATTACGTCTGCGTAAACAGTCACTGGCGACCAACAGTGACACCATGAGCGTCTCACTTATTCTGGAAGATGGCACAACCTACAGCGAAAAAGGGCGTCTGGAACTCACCGAAGTTGCGGTGGATGAGTCTACCGGTTCGGTGACATTACGGGCAATTTTCCCCAATCCACAACAGCAGTTATTACCGGGAATGTTTGTTCGCGCTCGTGTCGATGAAGGCGTGATGGAAAACGCTATTCTCGCGCCTCAACAGGGCGTTACGCGCGATGCTAAAGGCAATGCAACTGCGCTGGTGGTGAATAAAGACAATAAAGTAGAGCAGCGAACGCTCGAAACGGGAGAAACGTATGGTGATAAATGGCTGGTGTTGAAAGGCGTGCACAACGGCGACCGACTGATTGTTGAAGGTTCTGCCAAAGTCACTTCAGGGCAGACCGTCAAGGCTGTTGAAGTTCAGGCTAATGGAGGCAACGCCTGATGTTTTCGCGCTTTTTTGTTCGCCGCCCGGTCTTTGCCTGGGTTATCGCCATTTTGATTATGTTGGCGGGGATTCTGGCTATTCGCACATTGCCCGTCGCGCAATATCCTGACGTTGCACCGCCGACCATTAAAATTTCAGCCACTTATACTGGTGCTTCTGCCGAAACGCTGGAGAACAGCGTGACTCAGGTTATCGAGCAACAACTCACTGGGCTTGATAATTTACTCTATTTCAGCTCAACCAGTAGCTCTGATGGTTCGGTCAGTATTAATGTGACCTTTGAACAAGGTACCGATCCAGATACTGCACAGGTTCAGGTGCAGAATAAAATTCAGCAGGCGGAGTCGCGCCTACCCAGCGAAGTGCAGCAAACGGGTGTTACGGTGGAGAAATCACAAAGCAACTTTTTGCTGATTGCTGCCGTGTATGACACCACTGACAAAGCCTCCAGTTCGGATATCGCCGACTGGCTGGTCAGTAACGTTCAGGACCCGCTGGCGCGTGTTGAAGGTGTGGGGAGTCTGCAAGTCTTTGGCGCGGAATACGCTATGCGCATCTGGCTCGACCCGGCCAAACTGGCGTCTTACTCGCTGATGCCTTCAGACGTGCAAAGTGCTATTGAAGCGCAAAACGTGCAGGTTACTGCCGGGAAAATAGGGGCATTGCCTTCACCGGATACTCAGCAACTGACCGCAACGGTACGTGCGCAGTCTCGTTTGCAGACGGTGGATCAGTTCAAAAATATTATCGTGAAAAGCCAGTCAGACGGCGCAGTTGTTCGTATAAAAGATGTGGCTCGCGTTGAGATGGGCAGTGAAGATTATACCGCTATTGGCAAACTTAACGGTCACCCGTCTGCCGGGGTTGCTGTAATGCTTTCGCCCGGTGCGAATGCGCTGAATACGGCGACGCTGGTCAAGGATAAGATTGCCGAATTCCAGCGGAACATGCCGCAGGGATACGACATCGCATACCCGAAAGACAGCACTGAATTTATTAAAATCTCCGTAGAGGACGTAATTCAGACGCTGTTTGAAGCCATCGTATTGGTGGTTTGCGTGATGTATTTATTCCTGCAAAACCTGCGTGCCACACTGATTCCGGCGTTAGCTGTCCCCGTCGTTTTGCTGGGCACATTCGGCGTTCTTGCGTTGTTTGGCTATTCGATTAATACCCTGACGTTGTTTGCAATGGTGCTGGCGATCGGCTTGCTGGTGGACGATGCCATTGTGGTGGTGGAGAACGTTGAACGCATTATGCGTGACGAAGGGTTGCCCGCGCGTGAAGCCACGGAAAAATCAATGGGCGAGATTTCTGGCGCACTGGTTGCCATTGCGCTGGTGTTGTCAGCCGTATTCCTGCCTATGGCCTTCTTTGGGGGATCTACGGGGGTAATTTATCGTCAGTTTTCGATAACCATTATCTCCGCAATGCTGCTTTCCGTGGTAGTGGCATTGACCTTGACTCCCGCCCTGTGCGGTTCCGTCCTCCAGCATGTTCCGCCACATAAAAAAGGCTTTTTCGGCGCATTTAACCGCTTTTACCGTCGTACTGAAGATAAATATCAGCGAGGCGTAATTTATGTCCTGCGCCGTGCTGCTCGAACGATGGGGCTTTATGTCGTACTGGGTGGTGGAATGGCCCTGATGATGTGGAAACTGCCGGGCAGTTTCTTACCCACTGAAGACCAGGGCGAAATCATGGTGCAGTACACGCTGCCGGCCGGGGCGACCGCTGCCCGTACAGCAGAAGTGAATCGCCAGATTATTGACTGGTTCCTGATTAACGAGAAAGCAAATACCGATGTCATTTTTACCGTTGATGGTTTCAGTTTTAGCGGCAGCGGACAGAATACCGGGATGGCGTTTGTTTCGTTGAAAAACTGGTCTCAACGTAAAGGGGCAGAAAACACCGCCCAGGCTATCGCCCTACGGGCAACCAAAGAGTTGGGCACAATTCGTGATGCCACGGTATTTGCGATGACGCCGCCAGCCGTTGATGGGCTGGGGCAAAGCAATGGTTTTACGTTTGAATTGTTAGCTAACGGTGGAACCGATCGTGAAACACTGCTGCAAATGCGTAATCAGTTGATAGAAAAAGCGAATCAAAGTCCGGAGTTACATTCTGTACGCGCCAATGATTTGCCACAAATGCCGCAATTGCAGGTAGATATTGATAGCAATAAAGCGGTGTCATTAGGGTTGAGTTTGAATGATGTCACCGACACCCTGTCCAGTGCGTGGGGCGGTACTTATGTGAATGACTTTATTGACCGTGGTCGTGTGAAAAAAGTCTACATTCAGGGCGACAGCGAATTTCGTTCCGCGCCGTCAGACTTAGGTAAATGGTTTGTGCGCGGTAGCGATAACGCCATGACACCATTCTCTGCTTTTGCGACCACCCGCTGGCTGTATGGACCGGAAAGACTGGTGCGCTACAACGGCTCGGCAGCCTATGAAATTCAGGGCGAAAACGCGACTGGCTTTAGTTCCGGCGATGCAATGACAAAAATGGAGGAACTGGCAAACAGTCTTCCTGCGGGAACAACCTGGGCCTGGAGTGGTTTGTCATTGCAGGAGAAACTGGCCAGCGGTCAGGCATTAAGTCTGTATGCAGTTTCTATTCTGGTGGTTTTCCTCTGCCTTGCAGCACTGTACGAAAGCTGGTCAGTCCCGTTCTCGGTCATTCTGGTGATCCCTCTGGGGCTTCTTGGCGCGGCGCTGGCGGCCTGGATGCGTGATTTAAACAACGACGTTTACTTCCAGGTAGCGCTATTAACTACTATCGGCTTGTCATCGAAAAACGCCATTCTGATTGTGGAATTTGCTGAAGCGGCGGTTGCAGAGGGCTATTCCTTGAGTCGTGCGGCATTACGCGCGGCGCAGACTCGTTTACGCCCAATCATCATGACCTCGCTGGCGTTTATTGCGGGGGTAATGCCGCTGGCGATAGCAACCGGCGCAGGGGCGAACAGCCGCATCGCCATTGGTACGGGCATTATTGGCGGTACGCTGACCGCTACGTTGCTGGCTATTTTCTTTGTTCCTCTGTTTTTTGTACTGGTGAAACGTTTGTTTGCCGGTAAACCGCGCCGTCAGGAGTAAGTTATGTTGCGTCGTTCTCTTATTTTTCTGGTGCTGTTGAGTGCGGGATGTGTCTCGCTCGATCCCCACTACAGCACGCCTGAATCCCCAATCCCGGCGACCTTGCCGGGAGCACAGGGCCAGGGGAAGGCAATCAGCCATGACTGGCAGCAGGTGATCCACGATCCCCGATTGCAGCAGGTAGTAACCATTGCACTGAACAGTAACCGCGATGTGCAAAAAGCGATTGCTGATATTGACTCAGCACGGGCGCTCTATGGGCAAACTAATGCGTCGTTATTTCCGACGGTGAATGCGGCCTTAAGTTCGACTCGCAGTCGTTCGCTGGCGAATGGTACGGGAACAACTGCCGAGGCTGACGGCACGGTGTCCAGTTATACGTTAGATCTGTTTGGTCGTAATCAGAGTTTATCTCGGGCGGCGCGGGAAACCTGGCTTGCCAGTGAATTTACAGCCCAGAACACTCGTTTAACGCTGATTGCTGAAATCAGCACCGCCTGGCTGACACTGGCGGCTGATAACAGCAACCTGGCCCTGGCAAAAGAAACGATGGCCAGTGCAGAAAACTCATTGAAAATTATCCAGCGCCAGCAACAGGTTGGCACGGCGGCAGCGACAGATGTCAGTGAGGCGATGAGTGTTTATCAGCAAGCGCGCGCCAGCGTTGCCAGCTATCAGACACAAGTGATGCAGGATAAAAATGCGCTGAACTTACTGGCAGGTACAACGCTTGCGGAAAATCTGCTACCGGGAACACTGGAAAGCCTGCCGGAACAAATGATAAGTCTGGTTCCTGCGGGAGTATCATCTGATGTTCTGCTGCGTCGCCCGGATATCCAGGAAGCGGAACATAATTTGAAGAGCGCCAATGCAGATATTGGCGCGGCGCGGGCTAACTTTTTCCCGACGATTTCGCTTACTGCCAGTGCCGGTGTTGGCAGTGACGCGTTGTCGTCGTTGTTCAGCCACGGAATGCAGATCTGGTCATTTGCGCCATCGGTCACATTACCGCTGTTTACTGGCGGAAGTAATCTGGCGCAGCTTCGTTACGCAGAAGCACAAAAGCGTGGACTCATTGCCACCTATGAAAAAACCGTTCAGAGCGCATTTAAAGATGTCGCTAACGCACTGGCGCGGCGGACCACGCTTGAAGAGCAACTGGATGCACAGCGCCAGTATGTTAAAGCTGAACAACAAACGGTCGATGTTGGCTTGCGTCGCTATCAGGCGGGTGTTGGTGATTACCTGACCGTGTTGACGGCGCAGCGCAGCTTGTGGAGCGCACAGCAGGAGCTGCTGGCACTGCAACTGACTGATTTTACAAACCGAATCACGCTCTGGCAGTCGCTGGGCGGCGGCATGTCATCACTCAAGTAAGGAATAATATGGCTAGAGTCTCTCTTTCATGGGCATTGATTCTTGGTCTTTTAGCCGGTATCGGCCCGATGTGTACCGATCTTTATTTGCCGGCTTTGCCGGAGATGTCTGAGCAACTGGCGGCAACCACGACCATAACGCAATTAACTCTGACCGCATCACTGATTGGTCTTGGCGTCGGACAACTGTTATTTGGCCCTCTGAGCGACAAAATAGGGCGTAAACGTCCGTTAATCTTGTCGTTGCTATTGTTTATTGTTTCTTCCATTTTGTGCGCGACAACGAACAATATTTACTGGCTGGTGGTCTGGCGTTTTATTCAAGGGATCGCGGGGGCGGGTGGTTCGGTGCTCTCTCGTTCTATTGCTCGTGACAAATATCAGGGAGTAACGTTGACCCAGTTTTTTGCGCTGTTAATGACGGTGAATGGCCTGGCACCGGTGTTGTCGCCAGTGCTGGGCGGGTACATTGTTAGCACTTTTGACTGGCGCACTTTATTCTGGGTAATGGCTGAAATTAGCACCGTACTGTTGCTGGGCTGTCTGTTATTTATTAATGAGACCTTGCCAGAAAATAAAAGGGGCTCATCATTGCTATTAACCGGACGAAGCGTGGTGCAGAACCGCCGTTTTATGCGCTTTTGCCTGATTCAAAGTTTTATGCTGGCCGGTTTGTTTGCATATATCGGCTCTTCGTCGTTCGTGTTGCAGAAGGAATTTGGCTTTAGTCCAATGCAATTTAGCCTGGTGTTTGGCCTTAACGGCATCGGACTTATCATTGCTTCATGGATCTTCTCGCGCCTGGCGCGCCGGATTAACGCGATGACATTGTTGCGAGGTGGCCTGATAGCGGCAATTTTGTGTGCATTGCTCACGGTCTTATGCGCATGGATACAATTGCCCATTCCGGCACTGGTGGCATTATTTTTCACCATCGCATTTTGTAGCGGCATCGGCACTGTTGGCGGGGCAGAGGCTATGAGTGCAGTAGGGACGCAGGAATCTGGAACGGCGTCTGCGTTGATGGGGATGAGCATGTTTGTCTTCGGCGGTATAGCCGCGCCATTGTCGGGAATTGGCGGAGAAACACTGTTAAAAATGAGTCTGGCAATTACGGTGTGTTATACGCTGGCATTGCTGGTTGCTCTCACCAGAATCGACAATCAAAAGTAATGAACACCTCATCCTGAGGGGGGCCCTGTCAGGATGAGGTGCAAAACACTAACGGTCCTTACGCCACGCATCCGCCGTCAATGCCTCGCCAAAATGACCGGCGATCAGCCGTTTGGTGAGTTCATGCAGCGGCGATGCCAGCACATCCGCGGTGCTGCCTCGCTCGACAACCTCGCCCTGATGCATCACCAGCACCTGGTCGCTAATGTGCTTCATCATTCCGATATGCTGGGTAACATAAATATACGAAATGCCCTGTTTTTCCTGTAACTCCAGCATCAGGTTAATCAACTGCGAACGCATCGACATATCCAGTGAGGCGAGGGCTTCATCGGCAATAATGACTTTTGGGCGCAATATCAGCGCGCGCGCCAGACCCAGACGCTGTTTTTGCCCGGGTGCCAACATATGCGGATAGTAACTGACGTGATCCGGTAGCAGCCCAACCATACGCATCGTTTCAATAATCTGTTTGCGACGCTGTTCCGGTTCCAGATCGGTGTTCAGACGCAGTGGAAAATCCAGAATTTGCGAGATACGTTGACGGGGATTCAACGAGGTCGAAGGATCCTGAAAAATCATGCGAATACGCTGACTGCGGAAGGAATAATCGCCAAAATGCAGCGGATGATCGTCAATCAATAACTCGCCGCTGGTAGGTTCTATCATTCCCGCCAGCATTTTTGCCAGCGTGGATTTACCCGAACCATTCTCGCCAATAATCGCCAGTGTCTGGCCTTCACGTAGCGTAAAGCTCAAGGGTTTTACCGCTTCTACGGTCTGACGACGAAACCAGCCGGTCCGGTAGCGGAACGTTTTACTTAAATTACGCACTTCAAGTAGCGTTTCGATCATCTCACTCTTTCTCCATGTTCAGCGGGAAATGACAGGCATAGAGATGATTTTTCGCCCCCGTCAAACGTGGCGTCACAATGCATTCTCGTTGTGCATACGGGCAACGCGGCCCCAGACGACACCCAATCGGTAACTGTTCCAGCAGTGGGATAGCGCCGGGCAGCGTATTGAGGCGACTTTTATGCGGCATCGCGCTGCCGAAGTCTGGTATCGCGCGGATCAGCGCCTGGGTATAAGGATGATGTGGCATTGTCACCAACTCCTTACTTGGCGCGGTTTCCACCGTTTGACCGCAGTAAAGCACGTTAATTTTATCCGCCCATTGGCTAAGCATTTGTAAGTCATGGCTGATAAGCAAAATAGTGGTATTGCTGTTTTGGTTGAGACGCGTCAGCAGGCGAAAGATTTGCGCCTGGGTTGTTGGCTCCATTGAGTTTGTCGGTTCGTCAGCAATCAGCAGACGCGGTTGATTCGCCAGTGCAATGGCTATCATCACTTTCTGACATTCACCTTCGGTCAACTCATAGGGAAAACTGCGCATCGCATCTTTGTGATCTTTAATCCCCACGCGGTGCAGCAGTTCAATGGCACGGCGTTTGCGCCAGCCAAAACGCTGCCACCAACGGCCTTTATAGGTCCAGGCTGGGATGTTTTGCATCAACTGGCGACCCACACGTTCTGAAGGGAAGACACGACTGCGGTTCCTGGAAAATCATCGACACGTTGTGACCAACCAGCTTGCGCCGTTCGCGTGCGGAGAGACGCAGCAAATCGATATCATCAAAACGCATACGATCAGCTGTGACACGCCAGTTATCTTTATTCACCCCACAAATCGCTTTCGCAATCAAACTTTTGCCGGAACCTGATTCGCCAACAAGACCGCGGATTTCACCTTCGGTTAAGGTCATACTTACGCGGTCGACGGCTTTAACCCACTCATCACCGGTTTTAAATTCAATGGTCAGGTTACGAATATCGAGTAATGGCATTATTCCACCCCCGCAATAATTGCACGACGGACACCGTCGCCAAGGAGGTTAACCAACAGCACGCTAATCATAATTGCCGCACCTGGCAGCATGACAGTCCACGGGGCGACATAAATCAGTTCCAGCGCATCACCGAGCATCGCTCCCCATTCAGGCGAGGGGAGTTGTGCGCCGAGATCGAGAAAGCCCAGCGCGGCGATATCGAGAATTGCCATCGACAGTGCGCGGGTGATCTCGGTGACCAGCCCGGCGGTGATGTTTGGCATCACAGCAAACCAGAGAATATTCAGCGTTGATGCGCCATCCAGACGGGCGGCGATAACGTACTCTTTTTCCAGTTCGTCATGCACCATGCTGTAAATCGAACGTACCATACGCGGCAGCAGCGCCAGCCAGACGGCAAACATGGCGTGAGACAAACTCGGTCCGGCAAACGCTACAACGATAATTGCCAGCAGTAGGGAAGGGATCGCCAGTAAGGTATCCAGAATATGGTTAAGCACCGCTGAGCGGAGGCCGTGGGTCGCCCCGGCGAAGGTGCCCAGAACCAGGCCACAGATCGTCGCGGCAAGCGTCACCACAAATGCGCCACCTACGGTTGGCGCAGCTCCGCTCAGTAAACGGCTTAAAACATCGCGTCCGAGGTCGTCAGTCCCCAGGAAGAAAGAAACTTCGCCATAGCGCGACCATGACGGCGGCAATAATTGGTAACCGAGAAATTGCTGGTCGATGCCGTAAGGCGCAAACCAGCCGCCAAAAATACACAGTACAGCCAGCCCCGCGCAGCCGTACAGGCCGACCATCGCAGAGGCGTCACTATAAAATTTGCGCCAGGCGGTACGCAGCGTGCCCGGCGGGCGCTTTTCGCTGTATACGCTATCGTAAGGCATACCATTCCTTATGTTTCAGAGGGTTAGCCATGGCACCCAAAATATCAGAAATCACGTTAACAATAATGACCAATGAGCCACACACCATCACTCCGGCGGAAATGGCTGCGTAATCCTGCTGGCGGATGGCGTTAATTAACCAGCGCCCTAAACCCGGCCAGCTAAAAACCATTTCGGTGATCATCGCCAGCGTCAGCATGGTAGAAAACTGTAAGCCCAGGCGAGGAATAACCGGAGGTAACGCGTTATGCAGAACGTGGCGACGCAAAATAGTAAAGCGCGACAAACCGCGGGTCGCCGCTGCTTTAACATAGTTCTGGTCATACACTTCGATAGTGCTGATACGCATTAGTCGGATCACTTCAGTTGTTGGCGCAACCGACAGGGTGATCACGGGTAATATCATATGGCGGATTGCGCTCATGACCATTTCATCCCGCCACGGTGAGTCCGAAAGCCAGGCATCAATCAACGCAAAACCGGTAATCGGTTTCACTTCGTAGAGCAAATCGAAACGCCCAGAAACGGGCAACCAACCTAGCGTGAGTGAACAAAACAGCGTCAACAGAAGCGCCAGCCAGAACACCGGGATTGAAAAGCCCAGTAAGGCGATGGCGTTGATCAAGTTATCCTGCCACTTATGGCGCGTAATCCCGGCAATCATCCCCACGGGGATGCCAACAATCAGCGCAAAACCGAAGGCGAGGATGCACAGTTCCATCGTCGCCGGGAAGACCTCTTTTAACTGTTCGGCAATCGGTTGGCCGTTAATGCTGGAAACACCAAAATCCCAGTGGATCAGGCCATTAAACCAGAACACCCAGGCATTCCACAGTGACGCGCCTTGTAACGGCGCATGTGGGGTGAAATAGCTCAAGCTGAAGCCAACGAAGGTCAGCAGGAACAAGGTGACAATCAATAACAAAATACGGCGTAAGGTGAAGATAATCATGGCTTTTTCACCTCATCCTGTTTCTCGCGATACACCCCAGCAAAGGAGGCGTTACCAAACGGGCTAAGTACCAGACCTTTGATATCGTACCGATAGGCCTGCAAACGCAATGACGACGCCAGCGGCAGAATAGGTAATTCCTGCGCCAGAATACTTTGCGCTTCGTCATAGGCTTCAATACGCGCCGCCAGCTGCTGCGAGGAGAGCGCCTTACGCAACACGCTGTCGAATTTCGGATCGCACCAGTGGGCGAGGTTGGTCTGCGAATGAATTGCCGCGCAGCTCAGTAACGGACGGAAGAAACTGTCCGGGTCGTTACTGTCCGTCGCCCAACCGGATAACGTCAGATCATGGCTCATATCCATCAACCGCGCCTCCTGAAAACGACCTTCTACCGGCACAATCACCACTTTTACGCCAACCTGTGCCATATCCGCCTGAATCAGTTCGGCGGTTTTCAGTGGACTGGGGTTCCACGCCTGCGAACGTGTGGGCACCCACAGTTTCAGCGTTAAGTTTTCCAGCCCCAACGCCTTCAACTGTTCGCGCGATTTTGCCGGATTGTATTCAGTAATTTTAGCCTCGTTGTCATAGGCCCACGAGGCGCGCGGTAAAATAGAGGCCGCCGTTTCAGCCGTACCATAATAGATGGATTGCATCAGGCGCTGGTTATTAATCGCCAGTGCCAGTGCATGGCGGACCGCCGGATTATTTAGCGGCGGTTTAGCGGTGTTAAACGCCAGATAGGCGACGTTCATCCCCGGGCGCAGCGTTAAACGCAAGCGCGGGTCGTCACGCAAAATGGATAGCTGACTGGCGGCAGGCCAGGCCAGAACGTCGCATTCCCCGGTCAGGAGTTTCGACAGACGTCCGGTACCGCCGGAGCCTAAATCCACCACCACCTGCGGCATTAACGGTTTGCCGCGCCAGAAGTCATCATGACGTTGTAGGCGAATAAATTGCCCGGCGCGGTATTCCGACAACTGATACGGTCCAGTGCCGACCGGTTGACGGTCGAGTTGCTCCTGGCGATCTTCTTTCTCTAACTTCCCTGCATATTCTGCCGACATGACCGAAGCATAATGGGTCGCGAGGTGCCACAAAAAAGAAGCATCCGGCTGAGCCAGACGGAACTCAACGGTATGATTATCCAGTTTGCGGACGCTTTTCACGTTATCGGCAAATTGCAGGCTGTCGAAATAGGGGAAGTTGCTGCCATTAACGTTATGCCACGGGTTGTTGCGGTCAAAAATTCGCTGGAAGGTAAACACCACATCGTCGGCATTCATTTTACGAGTGGGAGTAAACCAGTCGGTTTTTTGAAACGGAACATCGCGACGCAGGTGGAAGCGATAGGTCGCGCCGTTGTCGAGTACTTCCCAGCTTTCGGCAAGTTCCGGCATCAGGCGATAGGTATAGGGATCGACATCCAGCAGTCGATCATAAAACTGGGCGGCAAGGGTATCGACAATTAACCCACTGCTCGCTTTGGATGGGTTAAAGGTGTTGACTTGCCCGCTGACGCAATAGACAAAACCGCTGTCGCGGATATCAGCATGCGGGGGGGATTCAGGCGCGGCGATTGCCTGACCACTCACAAGTCCAGCAATCACCAAAAGAGACGATAATACCTGGCGCATAATATTAATGGATTTTATGTAAAGAGGCTATCTTACTAATATTTAATGACATTTGCCATTACCGTTTGTGTTCAGGGGTCGTAATGAGGGCCGTGTGGTTGGTCGTTGAACAGGTGGCGTCGCCATCTGTTCAACATTCGTACCCGTGATTTCTCTATAACTATAACTCACAGAACAACTTAGCGAGGAGCAGAGCGGTACGATCGTGAGAAACCCATTGAGGCACACTGCAGTGCGTGTCATTGTTAGCCGGATGCGGCGTGAACGCTTTATCCGGACAACGATACTGACCCATCGTCTGCAATGAAATAATTACTCATTACCCCATTGATTCAAAAACTCTGCGATCTCATCAATGCGTACGGGATTAATCCCCGCTTCAGCAGCCATTTCATGTTGGGCTTCTTCACTGATCTCTTCATTGTTCATCAAACGGGTGAGCAGTAACTGGAAGTAGTGGGCCAGCGGTGTGCGTTCAGCGTCTGCGACAGGCTCTGCGCATTCGGTCGCGTACTCATCGGCAATATCAAAATATTTTAGCGGGATATCGTGGTTCATTATTTGCCCCTGGGGTTAATGCGCTAAGCATAAGGGCGGATGATAGCACTCGTGATCCGGGTCATACATCTTTTTATAGTTAATGGCGCGGTGCATTACCCTCAGCCAGGATAATGCGCCGCGCATCCGACTATTACGTTTCGCTCACCGGCGTTCTGTCACCATCATACAACGGCACTTTGCGATAGCGGCGGATCAGATACCACAAATATGCGCCGCCTAACGAAGCCCATACCAGACCGAGTGTCAGTGACGTTGACTCGAGGTTAACCCACAGCACACCCACCGTCAGCGCGCCAACCAGCGGCATCAGCAAATAGTGGAAGTGATCCTTCCAGCTTTTATTCATTCCTTTACGCCGCCAGAAATGATTAAACACCGACAGATTTACGAAGGTAAATGCCACCAGAGCACCGAAGTTAATCAATGCTGTGGCGGTAACTAAATCGAAGAACAGCGCCGACAACGCGACAATCCCGACCATAATGACGTTCAGTGCCGGAGTCCGCCATTTTGGGTGCACATAGCCAAACACGCGCTCCGGAAACACATTGTCACGCCCCATCACATACAGCAGACGCGACACGCTGGCGTGCGACGCCAGGCCAGACGCTAACGTGTTCACAAACGTGGTACAGAGGAAAATCGACTGGAAGAGCTTGCCGCCGACGTACAGCGCAATCTCAGGTAGTGCGGCGTCCGGGTCTTTAAAGCGGCTGATATCAGGAAAGAACAGCTGCATAAAGAACGACGCAGCGATAAAGATAACGCCACCGTAGACCGCCGTCAGGAAGATGGCTTTCGGGATCACGCGTGCGGCGTCCGGCGTCTCTTCCGAAAGCGTGGTCACCGCATCGAAACCGAGGAAGGAAAAACAGACAATCGTCGCCCCGGTAATAATCGGGATCAGGTGCGCGTTCTCGCTGATAAACGGCTGAAGTGACCAGACGGTGCCAACGCCTTCTCCTTTATGCAGTCCCTGAACCACCAGGAAGATAAACACCACCATGATGGAGATTTGCACCAACACAAACAGGGTATTGAAGTTAGCAACCAGGTTGACGCTCTTCAGATTCGCGGCGGTTAAAATGGCGACGAAGGTTACCACCCACACCCACGGCGGCACTTCCGGGAAGAGGGCGGAGAGATAGATTTTCGCCAACAAGACGTTGATCATCGGCAAAAAGAGATAATCCAGCAGCGATGACCAGCCTACCATAAATCCGACGTGC
>OGDQ01000982.1_pt1 | contig 19179 bp, 16 predicted proteins | sample 1570451 | NCBI WGS metagenome assembly OGDQ01 (sample SAMEA2582171, study PRJEB24529) | metagenome | biome: Human gut stool | place: China | collected 2011 | reverse complement strand
CCGGTCCTTTTCTGCTGGCTTCGCGAATGAAAGTTCCGGTGGTATTCTACTTTGCCATGAGGGAACCGGGAAGAACTTACCGTTTTCATTTTATAAGGACGGAACCAGTCATACGAACCAAAGAAAAGAAAGCAGAGATCGCTCTGCTCGAACAATATACGGCCGCTTTGGACCAAATACTGAAACGCCATCCGGAACAATGGTTCAACTATTACTCATTCTGGAAAACCACGAGTGACGGTTCGCCCTCCAAAGGATTGAAATAAAGATATAACAAAATAAAGATGCAACAGAATCAATATGATAAGGAACCGTTGACCGCGGTAGAGGCACAACGCTTGGCACAAGAAATAGCTTTCGGGCCCATCGTGTTTCAGGTATCACGCCTTATGCTCAAATTCGGTATTTTCCAGTTACTAGCCGACGAACGTGCAGGCATGACACAAGAAGAAATCAGCAAGGCTTGTGGCCTGTCTTCTTATGCAACACAAGTTTTGCTGGAAGCCTCATTAACGATCGGTACCGTATTGCGGCACGAAAACCTTTACCGCCTTGCCAAAGCCGGATGGTTCCTGCTCAACGACAGGATGGTACGTGTCAATATGGATTTCAACCACGATGTCAACTATCTGGGAATGTTCCATCTCGAAGAGGCTCTCACCAACGGACGTCCCGAAGGGCTGAAAGTATTCGGCGAATGGAGTACCATCTATGAAGGGCTGTCAAGTCTGCCCTCACAGGTACAAAAGAGCTGGTTCGGTTTCGATCATTATTACTCGGATTGCTCGTTTGACGAAGCTTTGGCGATTGTTTTCGCCCGTCATCCCAAGACTTTACTGGATGTGGGAGGTAATACCGGTCGATGGGCAACCAAGTGCGTAAGCTATGACGACGCGGTGGAAGTAACTATAATGGATCTTCCGCAACAATTGGAGATGATGCGTCAACAAACTAAAGAACTGCCCGGAGCAATGCGTATCCACGGGTATGGCGCCAATCTGCTCGATCCCGAAGTTCCTTTCCCGACAGGGTTCGATGCTATCTGGATGAGCCAGTTCCTTGATTGTTTCTCGGAAGAAGAAGTAACCAGCATACTGACCCGTGCAGCCCGCTCTATGAGCCGGGAGAGCCGCCTCTATATCATGGAAACTTTCTGGAACCGGCAAAAGTTTGACACAGCCGCTTATTGCCTGACACAAATCAGTCTTTATTTCACAGCCATGGCAAATGGTAACAGCAAAATGTATCATTCGGATGATATGGAACGGTGCATCAAAGCAGCGGGATTGGAAGTCGAAAAGATAGATGACCATTTAGGAATGGGACACAGCATTGTACAATGCAGATTGAAATGAACAACAGGGAAGTTATCATACAAGGAGAAGGAATACTCAATCTGATTCCACAGCGTCCGCCCATCGTGATGGTGGACAGTTTCTTTGGTATCGAAGAGAATCATTCCTATTCCGGACTGACTGTCACTGCTGATAATATTTTCTGCGAAACCGGAAAACTGCAAGAGGCAGGAATTATTGAACACATCGCTCAATCGGCAGCAGCACGTATCGGATTTCTTTATACCCGGCAGGATGAAAAAGTACCGTTAGGGTTTATCGGCTCGGTAGACAAACTTAAAATCTACGATTTGCCAAAGATCGGGATGAAACTATTTACGGAGATTACCGTTGTACAGGAGGTATTCGACATTACATTGATTTCTGCACAAGTGAAAGTGGAAGAAGAACTGATAGCTGAATGCAGGATGAAAATATTTATAAAAAAAGAATGAAACGGAAAACGAATCAACAGGTTGCAGCTTTGACCAACCGGACTACCTTCAGAGTGCGGTTCAGCGAAATAGACTCCATGCAGATTGTATGGCATGGTGAGTATGTGCGCTATTTTGAAGATGGAAGAGAAGCTTTTGGCAAACAGTATGGTTTGGATTATATGAGTATTTACCGGGAGGGATACATGGTTCCTATCGTGGATTTAACCTGTCAGTTCAAACAATCACTATCTTTTGGTGAAGAAGCGATTGTCGAGACGCGCTATATTGCCTGTGAGGCAGCCAAGATAAAATTTGAATACGTTATCTACCGGGCTACCGACCAGAGTATAGTAGCTACCGGAAGCACCATACAAGTGTTCCTGAACCTGAATAAAGAATTGGAGCTTATGAATCCTCCGTTTTATCTGGAATGGAAAAAGAAATGGAATATCCTTTAAATATATACATCACAGCCCATACGCTGATTAGTTCGTTAGGTTTCGGCATCCCGGAAAATCTGGAGGCCATCCATAACTACCGAAGCGGAATCCGTATGCAAGAAGCCGGCCTAATTTCCGATCATCCCCTATTGGCGGGAATGATTGATTCTGTGGAACTGGAAAAACGGGCGAAGCTGATGCAGATTACGGATTATACCCGGATGGAGCAATTATTCATACTGGCTATCCAAGAGGTTATTTCTCAATCGGGAACCGACTTGCGGGAGCCGGATTGTGCCTTGTTATTATCTACCACTAAAGGAAATGTTGATTTATTGAGTGAATTACCTGCTGACAGTCCGGTTTTTCTTTGGAAAATGGCGGAACGAATCGGAGATTTCTTTGGAGCGGCAAATCAGGTAGAGGTCATCTCCAATGCCTGTATATCAGGAGTCTCGGCACTAATCGTCGCTAAGAGATGGATAGAATCAGGACGTTACAAACGAGTGATTGTGGCAGGTGGGGATATTCTTTCTCATTTCATTACCAGCGGCTTTCTATCGTTCCGATCTGTCAGCGCACACCCCTGCCGACCATACGATATACAACGGGATGGATTAAGTCTGGGCGAAGCCTGTGGAGCTGTTCTTTTAGAAACTCAAGAAAACGCGAATCATATTATTCTCTCCGGAGGAGCAATCAGTAATGACGCTAACCATATATCCGGTCCTTCCCGAACAGGGGATGGTTTAGCTCTAGCTATCAATCAGGCAATGGAAGAAGCCGGAGCACTCCCCGAAGACATTAGCTTTATCAATGCACACGGAACAGCTACGGTTTACAATGACGAAATGGAATCCAAAGCCATACATCTGGCGGGATTAGCTACAGTTCCGGTGAATAGCCTTAAGCCCTATTTCGGTCATACATTAGGAGCTTCGGGCATTATCGAAACCATACTTTGCATAGAGCAACTAAAAGAAGGAAGATACTACGGAACTTTAGGATATGAAACACTCGGTGTTCCCATGCCTATCACTGTCTATGCCACTCATCAGCCGATGCCGATGAAATGCTGCATCAAAACCGCTTCCGGTTTCGGAGGCTGTAATGCCGCACTGGTATTATCCCTCCCCGATGCTCACCTGAAACAGAAAGCAAACTCGCAGGCAACCGACAAAGCGAGTGCTCCGTCAGTTTGCAAAGCAGTGGTGGAATCGGGCAACATGGTCACAATCAGACCAGGAGCAGTAGAAAGTAAAGGAACAACTGTATTCAGCTCTTCGGAAACAGACTTTGCACTATTCATCCGGGAAGCATACAAGCATCTGGGAGAAAACAATATGAAGTTCTATAAGATGGACAACCTCTGTAAGCTGGGATATGTAGCTGCCGAATATTTACTGAAAGATACACACTACCGTCCGGAAGAGATTGGAATCATTCTTGCCAATGCTTCTTCCTCTCTGGATACGGACTGCAAACATCAGGCAATCATCAGTAAAGAAGGAGACAAAGCAGCCAGTCCTGCCGTGTTTGTCTACACCCTCCCCAATGTAGTATTGGGAGAAATCTGTATACGACACAAAATTCAGGGAGAGAATACATTCTTTGTTTGTCAACAATCCGACACTGCTTCCTTAGAGGATTACGCAAGAATTGTGATGGCGAAAGGTAAGTTACGCACCTGTATCATAGGCTGGTGCGAACTGCTGGACGGACATTATCAAGCAGAATTTAAACAACTTAATAATATATCAACGATTTATGGATAATTTAGATCAAACCAAAAGAGAACTGATGGACGAAGTGAAAGGGAAACTAATCGAAGAGTTGAACCTTGAAGAAATCACTCCGGAAGATATTGACAATGAAGCCCCTCTGTTTGGTGACGAAGGTCTTGGCCTTGACTCCATTGACGCACTCGAAATCATCCTGATTCTGGAACGCGAATACGGTATAAAGATTGAGAACCCCAGTGAAGGAAAACAAATCTTCTACTCGGTACGTACACTGGCAGACTACATCATTGCTAATCGCAAAGCTTAACCGATGAAGATATACGTCACCGGATTGGGAGTTGTTTCGGGCATCGGTATCGGAGTTTCCGAAAATATAGGAGCGTTGAGACAAAGAAAGCATGGCATCGGAAAAGTAACTCTTTTTCCGACTGCTCTCGATGTGCCCGTATCCGAAGTGAAACGTAGCAATGAGGAACTAAAGAAACTGATCTCTTTACCACCGCAACGCACTGTATCACGTACAGCCTTGTTGGGAATGATAGCAGCCGAAGAAGCAATGAAAGATGCGGGACTCACACCACCATTACGTATCGGTTTTATTTCCGCCACTTCCGTTGGCGGCATGGATTTGAGCGAGCACTTCTATGAATCTTTCAAGAAGAACCCGGGACAGGGACGGTTGCGGGAAGTAATTTCACACGACTGCGGAGCCAGTACAGAATTGATTGCTTCGTATTTGGGTATCAATGATTTTATAACCACCATCAGTACAGCCTGCTCGTCAGCAGCCAATGCCATCATGCTGGGAGCAAGAATGATTAAACACGGGCTACTGGATGCCGCTATCGTGGGAGGTACGGATGCACTTTGCCGGTTTACGCTCAATGGATTCAACTCCCTGATGATTTTGGACAAAACACATTGCCGTCCTTTTGACCGCTCACGTACCGGATTAAATCTGGGAGAAGGTGCCGGTTACTTAGTGCTTCAATCGGAAAGTTCACTCCAAAGAACTCCTTATTGCGAACTTAGCGGTTACGCCAATACGAATGAGGCTTATCATCAAACAGGAAGTTCTCCTGAAGGGGACGGTGCCTTTCTGTCAATGAGTGAAGCTATCGCCTCCAGTGGCATTTCTCCCAAAGAAATCGATTATATCAATGTACATGGAACAGGTACTCCCGGCAATGATGCGTCAGAAGGCATGGCGCTCCGAAGAATCTTTGGAGAACACGTTCCGCCATTTAGTTCGGTAAAAGCTTTTATCGGACATACCTTAGGAGCTTCCGAAGGAATTGAAGCTGTTTACTCCGTTCTTTCAATAGATAAAGGTCTGATTTATCCCAACCTGAACTTTACGGATGCGATGCCGGAAACAGGACTGATACCGGAAACCTCTTTTCAAGAAGGAATCCTCATCCGACATGTGTTATCCAACTCTTTCGGTTTCGGAGGAAACGATTCATCGCTCCTCTTTTCCGCAACGAATTTTCCAGCATGAACGCACCTTTAAGTATTTAAGCCTATGCAGCCAGTTTATATTCAACGCATCGCTTCCATTCATCCGCCAAAGGATCATTCACCAGGAAATAATCGCCCTTATCTTCAGGCTTGCGAACCCGATTATAAGGATATTATCACCAATGCGACCTTGCGCAGACGCATGAGCCGTATCGTAAAAATGGGGGTGGCCTGCGGATTGGAATGTATGGGTGAACTATCTCCTGAAAAGATACAAGGAATCATCACAGCGACAGGATTGGGCTGCCTGACAGATACGGAAAAATTCCTGAACAACCTATTGGATAATGAAGAGCGGATGCTGAATCCTACTCCTTTCATCCAGTCGACATTCAATACAATCGGTGCACAAATAGCTCTGATTCATCAAATACATGCCTACAACATGACTTATGTCCACCGTGGACTTAGTTTTGAAAGTGCTTTATTGGACGCTATGATGAAAATAGGAGAAGGAAGCGAGAATATACTTGTGGGAGCCATCGATGAAATGACAGAAACCTGTTACACGATTCAGCAACGGCTGGGAATGCTGAAAGGGATAGAAGCCGGAGAAGGTGCTCAATTCTTCCTGTTAAGTCGGGAAGCCGGAGAGCATCCGTTGGCTGAAATACAGGGAATCGAAACTTTCATCGGGAAACAGACTACAGAAGAAATCAGCTCCCGAATCATCCGTTTTTTGCAACGAAATGGTTTAGAATGTCAGGATATTCAGTGGTTGGTTACCGGAAAAAACAAGAAGCCACACAATCAAGATGACTCTCACAAGCAAACTGTTGATAATGGCAACTCTATTTATGAAGAGCTTGAAACAAACCTTTTCCCTGAAAGTGTTCATTTTAGCTTTAAAGATGAATGTGGTGAATATCCTACCGCAACATCGTATGCGGTATGGAAAGCAGTGAACGAATCGGCCAACTGCACTACCTCGACCCATATATTGATTTACAATCATCACTACTCCATCAATCATTTATTGATTCTAATCCGGAAAAGCGTATGATAATCGTTTGCCTCCTTCTTTGCTTGCTCTTGCTCCTGTCTTTTCTCGTTTATGCCTCTTATAGCATTCAATCGGGAATTTACCTCCGGTCATTTTGCAAAAAGCATACTGCGGAAAAGATTGTCGCCCTGACTTTTGATGACGGCCCCGACTCCCTACAGACTCCCAAAGTTCTTCAGGTACTAAAAGAATATCAGGTAACCGCCTGTTTCTTCTGTATCGGTCATAAGGTAAAAGGGAATGAAGCAATCTTGCAAAAAATGGTGGCAGAAGGTCATCTGATTGGAAATCATTCGCATACCCATTCCGGTTTATTCCCGCTATACGGGCTCTCCAAGATGAAAAAAGACTTGCAAACTTGTCAGTGTGAACTAGAACGAGTAACTTCGCAGCCGGTTAGTTTGTTTCGTCCGCCGTTCGGTGTCACTAATCCAACGATTGCGAAAGCCGTTCGACAGTTAGGATATACCCCTATAGGATGGAGCATCCGTACACTGGATACACAACAAGCACCGGATAAAGTCCTTGCCAGGATTCGGAAACGTCTTGAACCGGGAGCCATTATTCTGTTGCACGACCGGATGCCGGACAGCGACCAGCTAGTGAAACAAATCTTGGATTTGCTGAAAGAACAAGGATATACCGTTGTCCGTCCGGACAAACTATTGGCATAAAATAAAAAAAGGTATGAGAACTTTATTAATATATTTATCGCTTTTCTTCTTGTCAATAGCCTCTACCCATGCCCAGGGCATGAAAAAGATGGCGCAAAAGACAGAGTTTGAAAGCCGCCTGGCAAAGGAGGCGCAAACCGTAGAGTCCATCGAAAGCGATTTCACCCAAGTGAAATATCTCGATGTATTCGATGAGAAGGTTACTTCCAAAGGGAAGTTCTACTACCAGAAGAGCAATAAAATCTGCATGGAATATTTCCGCCCGATGGATTATCTCATCGTGATAAACGGCAGTAAGCTCAAAATCGTTTCGGATGGCAAGAAAAGTATCATGAATCTTAGTTCGAACAAAATGATGGCACAGATGCAGGATATGCTGACCGCGTGTATGATAGGCGACCTGTCTAAAATGTCGTCCAATTACCTGCTGGAGTATTTTGAAGACGCACGATACTATCTGGTTAAAATAAAACCGACCAACAAAGCAGTACAAGCCTATATTGCCGGTATAGAAATCTATCTGGACAAGAAAGATATGTCGGTACACAAACTCCGTCTGTCCGAAACAGCCACAAACTATACAGAATACGAATTCTATAATAAAAAGTTCAACTCCCTGAAGAATGAGACGAAGTTTGCGATTCCTTAGTCTGACGGTTCTGTTATTCTTATGGATACAGATCCAGACTTCCTGCTCTTCCCGAATGAGCGGGGAAGGCAGTACCGTGCCCCCCGCTATTGAACTAACACAAGGAGAAAGCTCGCAAAAATACAATATCCAACTGGATTTCATGAGACATCACATGAGCGGTATGCTAATAGTACGCCGTATGCCTGATAACGAAATCCGGATCGTAGCGTCTACTTACTTCGGACTAAGCCTTTTCGATTTTTCTCTTCGCAACGATCAGTTTACTGTCAACAGTTGCATTGAACCCATGAAAAAGGAAAAGGTGCTGAAACTTCTGGAGATGGATTTCAGACGTCTGTTCTTAAGTGAGAAAGGTACTCGTGTGAAAGCGAGCAAAGACAGTACTACTGAAAAAAGAACCACTGGAAAAGGCTTTGGAAAGTCAGTGGTCTACATCACAGGCAACACTCCGGGCGATCCCGCACAAATAAAAATCAAACATCCGTGGATACGGTTGACAATCCGTCTGGACAAACTGTCCAATCTGGATAAACTATCTAAAGAATTTTAAGATATGCTACTTGATAATTTCTATACCATCCTTTCCTCCGAATCATCGGACTCAACTGCTTGGATTATCCAAATAGAGTTGAATCCCGGGCATCCTGTTTATCAGGGACATTTTCCCGGACATCCGGTAGTTCCCGGAGTTTGTCTGCTACAACTTATCAAGGAATGTGTAGAAGACATTCGTCAGCAAAAACTGCAAGTAGCACAGGTGTCTTCCTGCAAATTTCTTTCGGCTATTAATCCTATAGTAACACCGTACATATCGGTTGCGCTGACTTTTAAAGAGACAGGAGAAGGTATACTTCAGTTGCAGGCAGAGGGTACTGTAAAAGAGGGAATTGTAAAGGAAAACATCGTGAAGGAAAATAGTGTAAAGGAATACACTATAGAGGAGAATAGTGTAGAAGAAAATACCGTAAAGAGCGAATGTTTCATCAAACTAAAAGCTGTACTTACCCCGACAGTATGAAGGAACAAATAAGTACAGCCTATTGGCACGAGAAGTTGAAACAATTAGGGATCATCGTTATCATCCCAAGTTACAACAATGGAAAGACACTGGCGGACGTCATAGAAAGTGTACGTTTCTACGCCCCCGATATTCTTGTTGTCAACGACGGTTCTACAGATGAAACTGCCGAAATACTTAGCCGGGAATCTAACTTACATACCATCACCCACCCTGTCAATCAAGGAAAAGGAGTAGCTTTGAGACATGGACTATCCTTTGCCAAAAAGCAAGGATTCCGGTATGCTATCACCATTGATTCTGACGGACAGCATTTCGCTTCGGATATTCCCGCATTGATCGAAGCCATAGAAAAAGAACCGGACACATTATTGGTAGGTGCCCGTAACCTCGCCTCGGACAATATGCCGGGAAAGAATACATTTGCCAATAAGTTTTCCAACTTCTGGTTTACCCTCGAAACAGGTATCAAACTGCAAGATACACAATCCGGCTACCGCCTGTACCCCATCCAACGAATGAATGTGGACAAGTGGTATTACACCGCCAAATACGAGTTTGAGCTGGAAGCACTTGTCTTTGCAGCCTGGGGAGGCATTACCGTTAAAAACATTCCGGTACATGTTTATTATCCGCCACAGGAAGAACGAGTTTCTCATTTCCGACCGTTTCGCGATTTCACCCGTATCAGTATCCTGAACACAGTACTGGTGCTCGTCACTTTCCTTTGGATCATCCCCCGGAACTTTTTCCGTAAACTGACCTGGAAGAACTGCAAGCAGTTTTTCTCGGATCATGTCACCCACTCCCCCGAATCTAATCTGCGGATCACGGCTGCCATCACACTCGGCGTATTCATGGGTATCGTTCCGATGTGGGGATATCAAATGCTAATCACGTTATTTCTGGCACATTTGTTCAGACTGAATAAGGTCATAGCTATTGTAGCAGCCAATATTAGTATCCCTCCGATGATTCCATTTTTGCTGTACGGCAGTTACGTAACCGGCTGTAAAGTGCTGGGAGATCCTGTCAATCTGCATTTAAACGAACTTTCTTTTGAAAATGTAAAATCAGTCATAGAGCAATATTTAATAGGAAGTGTTATCTTTGCAGTCGTATGCAGCATACTGGCAGGAACCATCGCGTTCATTCTGCTCACGGCGTGTAGGAAAAAAAAGATATGACCCAGTTTTTTATCGGACTATATGATTATTTCGAGAGGCACAAGATTCTGTTCTATTTGTCACTCATCAGTTGTGTCCTGTTAATGGGATTCTTTGCACTACAAATAAGGTTCGAAGAGAACATCACACAATTTTTCCCCGACACTAAAGATTCCCAGAACACAATCAAAGTGTTCGACAATCTCAAGATTAAGGATAAGATTATCATCATGTTATCCTCTGCAGATACCTGCCACCGCGTAGAACCCGACTCCCTGATAGAAGCAGCCGGACAACTGCAACAAACCCTGACAGAAAAAGCCGGAGGAAAACTGATTAAAGGAATTTTCGCACAGGTAGACCAAAGCCTCATCCAAGGAGCCACGGACTTCGTTTATGAACATCTCCCGCTTTTCCTGACAGATACAGACTATCAACGTTTCGATTCCTTACTGACGGATAAAGGGATACAGGCTACCATGCAGAAGAATTATACCAACCTCCTCTCTCCTGCCGGAATTGCATTAAGAAACTATATTCTCCGGGACCCGCTCGGACTGGGAAGCGAAGCCCTGAAACATTTGCAAGATTTCCAGTTGGAAGCCAACTACGAGATTTATGACGAACATATCTTCTCCAAAGACGGTTCCACCTTACTTATGTTCATTACCCCGGTATTCAGTACAGGCAGCACCGGAAAGAACGACGAACTGATAAAGATACTCGAAGAAGAGCTCAAGCACGTACAGGGAGAATCTCCTACTATTCGAGCTGAATATTTCGGCGGTCCCTCCGTGGGAGTCTACAACGCCCGTCAGATTAAGAAAGATACCATCCTGACTTCCTCTCTGGCACTGCTTATCATCATTGTATTTATCTCACTCGTTTTTAAACGAAAGAGATCGATACCGTTGATTATTACTCCGGTACTGTTCGGAGGATTATTCGCCCTGTTTCTCATTTTCTTTATCAAAGGAAGTATCTCCGCCATTGCAGTGGGAGCCGGTTCGGCAGTGATGGGTATTGCACTAAGCTATTCCATTCACATGCTGGCACACCAGAATCATGTTTCCACTGTTCAACAACTTATTAAAGAGATAGCCTATCCGCTTACGGTAGGTAGTTTCACCACCATCGGCGCATTTCTGGGATTGATATTCACCAGTTCCGATCTGTTACGCGACTTCGGATTGTTTGCCTCTCTGGCATTGGTGGGCACTACCCTCTTCTGCCTCATTTACCTGCCTCATTTTCTGAAAGGACAGGCAGACGTCAAACAGGGACGCATACTACGCATCATCGAGAAAATAAATGCTTATTCTTACGAAAAGAATAAATGGCTGGTAGGCGGCATCCTCCTCATTACAGTGATCTGTTTGTTTACTTCGCAAAAGGTAGGCTTCAACAACGATATGATGAGTCTCAACTATGAGCCCCGCCATCTCCAACAATCGGAAGAAAAATTACTGCAACTCTTCGACAACGACGAAAAGACCGTGCTTTTTGTCAGTGTGGGCAAAGACATGAATCAGGCTACCGAAATTTATGCAACGACCAATCAGAAGTTATCGGCACTGAAAGAGCAGGGACTCATCAAAGAGTATGCCTCCGCCTCACAGTTTCTGATCTCTCCGCAAGAGCAGCAGAAACGCCTGAAGAAATGGAAAGATTACTGGACGGATGAAAAACTGCAACAAGTCCGTGAACAGCTGGAAACAGCTGCCGCCGAATATCGTTTCCGTCCGGGAAGCTTTGATTCTTTTTATCAATGGATGAACCAACCTTTCAGTGAATATCATTACACCGCGCAAGGAGACGATTTATCCGGCAAGCTATTGAATGAATGGCAAACCTCTGCCGATTCCATCACCATGCTTATCAGCCAGATACGGATCAGCGAACCGAATAAGGAAGCTGTGTACCAGAACTTTAATAAAGACCCGAATGTAGTCATCTTCGACCGTTCCTATTTTGCCAACAAATGGGTATCGGCCATCAATGACGACTTTTACCTGATTCTGTACATCTCTTCTTTCCTCATATTCTTTGCACTATGGTTCTCCTACGGACGTATCGAACTTACCCTGATGAGCTTTCTCCCGATGCTAATCAGCTGGGTAATCATCTTGGGATTGATGGGAATTCTGGGGATTGAGTTCAATATTATCAACATCATCCTGTCCACCTTTATCTTTGGCATTGGAGATGACTTCAGTATCTTCATTATGGACGGGCTACAAAACAAATACCGTACAGGTCAGAAGGTGTTGAATTCCCATAAAACGGCTATCTTCTTCTCCGCCTTCACCACAGTGGTCGGTATGGGAGCACTTGTGTTTGCCAAACACCCGGCTTTGCAATCCATTTCCCTGATTTCCATTCTGGGTATGATAGCAGTAGTACTGGTGGCCTATACCATTCAGCCACTCATTTTCCGGTTCTTCATCGCAGGCCCCGCTTCCAAAGGATTACCGCCTTATACGCTTATCGGATTGATACGTACCGTGTTGCTCTTCCTGCTTTTCTTTATCGGCTGCATCGTCCTCCGTATATTGATTATTCTGCTTTATCCGGTGCCTGTGCGCAAAAGCAGCAAGCAGCGTTTGGTGTGCCGCCTGATACAAATCACCTGCAAAGGAATTCTGCTACTGGCCACCGCCGTCAAAAAAGAACATATCAACAAAGCCAACGAACGCTTCCGGCATCCGGCAATTATCATTGCCAACCACCAGTCGTTCATCGACATTCTGGTACTGCTGTCTCTTTCGTCTAAAATCCTGATGGTGACCAACCATTGGGTATGGCACTCTCCTTTCTTCGGAGCCATCATTCGTTATGTCGACTTCTATTATATAGGCGAAGGATACGAGCAATACATGGAACGGATGCGGAAAAAAGTGAAGGAGGGCTACTCCATCGCCATTTTCCCGGAAGGCACACGTACCTATAACGGAAAGATGAAACGTTTCCACAAAGGAGCATTCTATCTGGCAGAAGCATTGAAACTGGATATTCTCCCGATCCTGCTTTATGGTAATAACAAAATCATTGCCAAAGCACAGCCTTTCAATATCCGGAAAGGAATCATCTATACGGAGATACTTCCTCGTATACCATTAGACGATCTGTCTTTCGGAAATACTTATCAGGAGCGTACCAAACGCATATCCGCTTACATGAAAGAGGTTTATGCCCGTATCTGCCGTGAACAGAACACGACGGACAATCCGGCGTTCTACGAAGCTCTTATCCAGAACTATATCTATAAAGGTCCCGTCGTAGAATGGTATATCCGTATCAAAGTAAAGATGGAAAAGAATTACCGGCTATTCAACCGGTTGATTCCCGTCCAAGGGCAAATCACAGACATCGGTTGCGGCTTCGGCCCGTTATGCTATATGCTGTCTCTGCTTTCCGAGGACCGGGAAATCCTAGGTATTGATTACGATGAAGACAAGATAGCACTGGCGCAGCACGGATGGTTACGCAACGAGCATCTCCAGTTCAGACACGGCAACGCATTGGAATATCCCCTGCCAGAAAGTGATGTCTTTATCCTGAACGACATGCTTCACTATATGAGCTACGAACATCAACAAACCCTATTGTTGAAATGTGCCGGTCGCTTACGTTCACAAGGAATGATTATCATACGCGACGGAAATTCAGCCAACGCTTCCAAGCACCGGTTAACCCGGTTCACGGAATTACTATCCACCCGTATCTTCAACTTCAATCGGACAACCGGAGAACTGTATTTCACCACTGAAACCCAATTACGGGAAATAGCAGTCACCTGTGGAATGGCTGTCGAAATCATTCCTAATGACAAATATACATCAAACACCATTTACATATTTAGAAAACCGAACTAGTATGAGCAAATATGACATCATCATTATCGGCAGCGGCCTTGGCGGACTGGAATGCGGAGCGATTCTTAGCAAAGAGGGATTCAACGTATGCGTAGTAGAAAAAAATGCGCAATTCGGCGGATGCTTCCAGACTTACCAACGAAAAGGGCATCTGTTGGATACGGGTATTCATTATGTAGGAAGCCTGGATGAGGGTCAAGTGATGAACCAGTATTTCCGCTATTTCGGTATCATGGACAAGCTGAAAATAAAACGCTTGGACGATGCTGCTTTTGATACGATCTACTATAAAGGAAAAACATACGATTATGCAATGGGATACCCGCAGTTTATTGAAACCATCTGCCGTTCCTTCCCGCATGAGAAAGAAAACTTGAAATGCTATGCCGAACAGCTTCAAGCTGTCGGAAACCTGATTAGCGTAGACCACCTGAAACAAGGCACACTCGCTTTGGAGGGTATGAAATACTTTTGTACCTCTGCCGCCCATCTGATTGCGGATATCACTCCGGACCCCGCCTTACGAAATGTACTGGCAGGTTCAGCTTTACTCTACGGAGGTTTGAAAGATGTCTCCACTTTCTACCAGCATGCCATGATTAATCACTCCTATATTGAAGGCGCCTACCGTTTTGTAGACGGAAGTATGCAAGTCAGTCTGGAGCTAATCAATGTAATCCGGGCAAACGGAGGGACCGTGCTCAATAACAGTGAAGCCACCCGCATCATCGTTGAAAACGAAAAGGTACAAGGGGTTATCATCAACGGGGAAGAGCGACTGGAAAGCGACTTCGTCATCTCCAATATGCATCCCCAACGGACATTGGAGATACTGGATAAAAACCGTAGCATCAAGAATGCCTATATTTCCCGCATCCGTTCGCTGGAAAACACCTACGGCATCTTTACGCTCTACCTGATAATGAAGAAAAGAAGCACTCCCTATCAGAACCGCAACCTGTATCTGCATGCGAACAATAAAGTGTGGTATGACAAACTGCTCTATCCGGGACGGACCACCAACTGTATGATTTCCATGCAAGCGTCTTCCGAGGACAGTCAATATGCCAGTATCATTTCCATCCTGACACCTATGTATATAGATGAACTGTCTGCCTGGAAGGGCACGACTCCCGAACATCGGGGAGAAGACTACCAATCCTTCAAAAAGGAGAAAGCAGAACAGATTCTCCGCTTCATCCGAGGACATGGCATTGACCTTTCAGAAAACATAGAAGAGATGTATACCACTACTCCATTAAGCTATCGGGACTATACAGGAACAGTGGATGGTTCCGCGTATGGGATTATCAAAGATTATAAATGTCCGCAAATTGGTTTCGTATCTACAAGAAGCCGCTTGGGAAATCTCTTTCTCACCGGGCAAAACCTGAATGTGCATGGTGCATTAGGGGTGACACTAACTGCCATGCTGACTTGTGCGGAGTTTGTAGGACAAGAATATCTGGCTAAAAAAGTAGGAAATGCATAGAATAGTCAAAAAGACACTCCAATACACGGGCTTCCTTTTCCTGTCGCTCATCGTTCTATTGATAGCCGGAATCAGCTATCTCTACTTTTCTGCGGATATGCAAACGCCCAAACATGAGCAAAGCATGACCACAGACAAAGTGATTGATATAGACAGTCTCCACCTCCGGCATTATGGAGATAACTTTCTCCGGCACAGCGACAGCGGCTTATGGGAATTGTTTGTGAAAGGGGATGCTTTCCAGAGAGGAGAAGCTATCGGGCAACTGTCTTCCGACCTGCTCCACCATCAAGAGAAAGTGTTCGTGGATCAGATTCGTGAGATTGTTCCTTCAGACAGTTATCTGAAATTCCTCCGGTTCTTCATTGTATTATTCAACCGTAATCTGGGTGAGAACGTCCTCGAAGAATACCGCGACGAGATCTACGGAATCTCGCTATCATGTACACATGAGTACGACTTCATCGGCACTCCTTACGAACGCCAGTTGAATTACCATTCGGCGCACGACCTGGGACACGCCATGCAGGATTATATGTTAGTGGGATGCAGTTCGTTCGCCACTTGGGGAACACAAAGTGCAGATTCATCCCTGCTGATTGGACGTAACTTCGATTTCTACGTTGGAGATGCCTTCGCAGAGAACAAGCAGGTGGCTTTTTATGTACCGGAGCAAGGATACAGGTTTGCTTCTGTGGGATGGCCGGGTATGATAGGAGTGTTATCCGGCATGAACGAGACAGGACTTACCGTGACAATTAATGCTGCCAAATCTGCTGTCCCGACAGGTTCCGCTACCCCCATTTCCATCCTGACCAGAGAGATTCTGCAATATGCAGCCACTATTGATGAAGCCTTTGCCATCGCCCAAAAACGGGAAACATTCGTCTCCGAATCCATATTGATAGGTTCTGCCAAAGACGGCAAAGCCGCGATTATCGAGAAATCTCCGGAGAAAACTGTGCTTTTCACCGGAAAAGAAGCCAATCGGCTCATCTGCACCAACCATTACCAATCGGAAGAATTCAGCAAGGACGAACGAAACATGGAAAATATCCGCACTTCCGACAGCCCATACCGTTTTGCACGATTAACGGAACTCATTAATGAGGATCTTCCGATCGATGTCTCCAAAGCCGCCTCTATCCTGCGTGACCACAAAGGCTTGCAAAACACAGACCTGGGACTGGCCAACGAAATGGCCATCAATCAGTTTATTGCCCATCATTCCGTCATCTTCCAGCCGGAGAAACGGCTGATGTGGGTATCGACCTCTCCCTGGCAATGTGGGAAATACGTAGCCTATGACCTGAATAAGATATTCAAGGACACGATTGATTGGCAACACGAAATATACAGTTCCGCTCTGACCATTCCGGAAGATAAATTCATCGACACACCGGAGTTCCAGCATCTTCTCACGTATAAGAAACTGACTCCGCTTTTATTGAAGAAAATCAGAAAAAAGGAAAAGATAGAAGAATCTGTTTTAAAAACATACCAAGCCTCCAATCCTTCCCTATACTATGTATATGAAGTAATAGGAGATTACTACGAGGGCATGCAGCAACCTCAACAAGCTATTGCATACTGGCAACAGGCATTGAAGAGACCTATTCCCAAGTTGCAAGAGAAAGAACGTATCCAACAGAAAATTCAAAAACAATCCAAAGATGGAAAAGAATCCTGAAATTCAGTTCCGCTCACCGGAAGATATCAAAAGCTATCAGGAAAAGCAGTTAACCAAAGCGTTAGCCTACCTGCAAGCACATTCCAAGTTCTATCAACAGATGTTTACCGAACATCACATTGATATCAATCAAATAAAGACGATTGAAGACTTGCAACAGATCCCCGTCACTACCAAGACGGACTTGCAACTCCATAACGATGATTTCATCTGCGTAGACAAAGAGGAAATTATCGACTATGTGACGACTTCGGGCACATTGGGAGATCCGGTCACTTTCGTTCTCACCTCTGAAGACCTGGACCGTCTCTCTTACAACGAATACCTATCTTTCACCACCACCGGATGCACCAAGCAGGATATTCTTCAATTGATGACTACCATCGACCGCCGTTTCATGGCAGGCTTGGCTTATTATATGGGAGCCCGCGAACTGGGTATGGGAGTGATCCGTGTAGGCAATGGCATCCCGGAACTGCAATGGGACACGATTCGACGGATACATCCGACTTGTGGAATGGTGGTCCCCTCTTTCCTTATCAAACTGATAGAGTTTGCCGAAAAGAACCATATCGACCATAATACCTGTTCCATGCAGAAGTGTATCTGTATCGGAGAAGCATTGCGCAATCAGGAATTCCAGTTGAATACGCTCGGACAGAAGATACACGATAAATGGCCTGCCTTGCAGTTGTATTCCACTTATGCCTCCACCGAAATGCAGTCGTCCTTTACCGAGTGTAATGAATTCCACGGAGGACATTTGCAACCGGAACTTATCATTGTAGAGTTTCTGGATGATAACAATCGTCCCGTGGAAGAGGAAGAAGCAGGGGAAGTAACGATCACGACGCTCGGAGTCAAAGGGATGCCGTTGCTCCGTTTCAAAACAGGCGATATTTGCTACCACCACACCGAGCCCTGTAGTTGCGGGAGAAATACCATCCGCCTAAGCTCCATCCTCGGCCGGAAAGGGCAAATGATTAAATACAAAGGAACAACGTTATATCCGCCTGCATTATTCGACATTCTGGATAATATACCTTCGGTAAAAAACTATATCATTGAAGTTTATACCAATGAATTGGGAACGGATGAGATTCTGATTCGTATCGGAAGCGAGAACCGTAGCGAAGCCTTTGCCAAAGAGATTAAAGATCTGTTCCGTTCGAAAGTCAGAGTGGCGCCAAGCATCAATTTTGAATCGGCAGAGTACATTGCCAAGATACAAATGCCTCCGATGAGTCGAAAAACGATAAAATTCATTGATTTACGATAATTATTTTCTACTTTTGGAAGTTAGTAAACCAACTATATCACTTTAACATTAACGTATATGAAAAAACTTATTCTATTCTTATTCTTAAGTACGAGCCTGTTCTGTTTCGGACAAGGCAAGAGTGCATTGAAAGACATTCAGTCTATTAAGTTCTATGGGGTAGACTACTCCCAAGTAAAAATTTTCGGTGCAGATGAATCACCGGCACAATTCAAAGATGCTTTCAGACGTATCAATGAACTGTTCATCACAGAAGCTAAGAAGTATAACGTAGGAAAACAATTGAAAAAAGAAGTGACAGAGATTTCACTGGATGCCGTTAATCAGGTGAACGAAAACATCGACCTGACCGAGCTAATGACTGCTAAAAGAGAATATACTCTTAGTAAAGAGCAAATCAAAGCAGCCATCAACGCATTGCCTATCCAGAAAACACCCGGAGTAGGTATGGTGTTTATCGCACAGTTCCTGGACAAATCAAACAATAGAGGTACGTATGAAGTCGTATTCTTCAATACCGAAACAAAGGAAATCATTGAAGAATGGATTACCGACGGCAAGGCACGTGGTTTCGGATTGCGCAACTATTGGGCAGGCTCTATCTATAGCGCACTCAAGAAACTATAAACAATAAAAATACAAGTATGAGAAAACTACTATTAGTACTGACCTTATTATTAAGTATCAGTACGTATGTCGCAGCACAGAATTACACAGAAGTAGTGTATTTAAAGAATGGCAGCATTATTAAAGGAGTAATCATTGAACAAGTGCCCAATGTCTCTTTAAAAATCAAAACAGGTGATGGCAGCCTCATCATCTGTCAGATGAGTGATGTGACTAAAATCACAAAAGA
>OGDQ01000953.1_pt1 | contig 19520 bp, 15 predicted proteins | sample 1570451 | NCBI WGS metagenome assembly OGDQ01 (sample SAMEA2582171, study PRJEB24529) | metagenome | biome: Human gut stool | place: China | collected 2011 | reverse complement strand
ATATGTATTAACGCCTCTTTATAATATTGTAAGCTAATAATCTCATATGCACAATAAATAAAGTGAAAGATACCTCGATTATTTTTGTCACATAAGGACAATTATGTATCGAAAATGTAGAGCTTTATTTCACGAAATACATTGACATTCATCTATGTATATGCTAATTTTATACATAGATAATTATCAATACGAGGTGAATGAAATGAGATTAGCGGATGTTTCTTTAATATGCAAGGCACTTGGAGATTCAAACAGGCTGGAAATAGTGCAGATGTTGTCAAATGGAGAAAAATGCGGATGCAGTCTTTTGGAAAGATTTAGTATTACTCAGCCTACATTATCTCATCATATGAAAATACTGGTGGAGTGTGGGTTGGTTAATGACCGGAAAGAAGGCAAATGGCACCATTATTCCTTGAATTGTGAAACTTTAATAGAATTCAAAGATTCTATTGGCAGTTTGACGTGTGAGTCATGCTGTGACAAAAAAGATAGCTGTTGTTAGAGGGGGAATCCTGTTAATACTTGTAAAAATTGTAAATAAGACGAAAGGAAGTTTTCTATGACAGTAAGAGAAAAAGCAGAACTGATTGTAAAAGATATAAAGAAAGAACAGGGAACAAATCCGGTTGTCATTTTTAAACAGATAGCAAAGAAGGAATATGTCAGTATTCATGGACCGGAACACCATATATTAGATGGTGCAAGTTTTCTTGTAGCCTACAAAAACGCAGGAGGAGAGATAGACTTAGAACAGGCATTGGACAGGCTGATGGCAGAGGGACTTCGGATGCCGGGGGCAATGTGCGGTTTATGGGGAATATGCGGAGCAATCACATCTATAGGTGCTGCACTTGCAATCATCGACGGAACAGGTCCGCTTTCAATGGATGGAACATGGGGAAATCATATGCAGTTTACCTCTAAAGCAATTGGAGAATTAGGAACCATAAACGGACCAAGATGCTGCAAGAGAGATGCAATGATAGCATTTAAGAATGGTATTGATTATGTGAATGCTCATTATGGAGTAACATTGCAATACGAACAAATGCAATGTGGATTCACAGATTTTAATGAGCAATGTATAAAGGAGAGGTGTCCATTTTATGAGTAATGTAAAAGTAGCTTTTATTTGTGTTCATAATTCATGTAGAAGTCAGATTGCTGAGGCTTTTGGAACACATCTGGCATCAGATGTGTTTCAAAGTTATTCGGCGGGTACAGAAACAAAACCACAGATTAATCAGGATGCTGTCCGTATTATGAAGGAATTATATAATATAGATATGGAAGCAGAAGGACAGTTCAGTAAGCTGGTTAGTGATATTCCAGATCCGGATATTGCAATATCAATGGGATGTAATGTAGGTTGTCCATTTACAGGCAGACCATTTGATGATAATTGGGGACTTGAAGATCCAACTGGAAAAAGCGATGAGGAATTTAAGATAGTCATTGAACAAATAAAGCATGATATTTTGGAGTTAAAAAGTAGATTGAACCATAATGAGATTAATATAAGTTATTTTAAAAGTATCATAGATCAGGATAGAGCCGCAGTCGTTATATGCAATCTTAATCATGAAATAATATATATGAATCCTGCTGCGGTTGTTAATTATGGAAAGCGTGGCGGAGACAAGCTGATTGGCAGAAGCCTGCTGGAATGTCATAATAAGGAATCACAGGAAAAGATAAGACAGGTGACAGAATGGTTTGCACAGGACGAAAGCCATAATATTGTGTATACATTTCATAATGAGAAGCAGAATAAAGATGTATATATGGTGGCACTTAGAGATAGTGGCAAGCTGATTGGATACTATGAGAAGCATGAATATCGAGATAGAGAAACAATGAAAATGTATGATTTATGGTGAGTTCCACCTAATGAGGAAGTAATAAAAAATATTGTAGACTGCTTTCTGTGCAAAACCAATGTTCATGTCAGATATCAGAGATACCTTGATGACTGCTATTGGCCAGATTCAGGCAGATACGCGCTCTGAATGATCCGGTACTGGCTGGAATCAACATTTTTGCCATGACTGCAAATGCATTTGATGAGGACAGAAAAAAGCACTGGAATGCGGTATGGATGGATTCTTAACCAAACCAATTGTTATTGAGAAATTGATCAGTACATTACAGAAAAAACTGGATTAGTTAAGAAAAAATAAAGTGATGCTAAGAAAACGTACGGTGATAATTGGCAGAATAATGCGGGTGAGGCAGATCATATTGATCCGTTAGCTAATTTTGTTAAATGTCATAAGCGTAATCTATTTATATCAAAAGAAGATTTAAAAGATATAGGAAATAGAGATGATAATATTCAGATATTTTCAATTATATGCGTTATTGTGTTAAAAATATATCGGCCTATATTGCAAAATATACAATAAATTGTACAAAACTGCTAAAAATATTCGAAATAATTATATAAAAATAGCAATTGTACCCAATAAAATAATGTGATACAATCAAGGAAACTAAAACAGAAAAAATAGTTTCCTTGATTTTTTGGTTTATAAGCGTCACTGATACACAACATTAAAAGGAGCATTATGAATAATAAAGAGAAGATTTTACAGGCAACGATACAGGCATTTAATCAAAAAGGCCTTAAATTTACAATGGACGATATTGCATCTATTCTTGCAATGAGTAAGAAGACAATATATACAATTTTTAAAGATAAGAACACTCTGTTTATGGAGATGGTAGATTATCTGTTTGACACGATTAAAGAGAGCGAATCAGAGATAATTGAAGATAATACATTATCAACAATTGAGAAGATAAGACGTATTCTTGGAGTTATGCCTGAGAGTTATAAAGATATTGATTTAAGACAATTATATATGTTAAAGGACAAATTCCCGGAGATATACAGACACGTTGAAGAACGTCTGGAGAATGGATGGGAGACAACGATTAAGCTTTTGGAACAGGGGATTGAGGAAGAAGTGATAAGACCGGTTAATGTATTGATGTTTAAGATGATGATGGAGGCATCAATAGAACAATTTTTCCAAAGAGACATTCTTATAAGGGCAGGAATGACATATACACAGGGACTTGATGAGATTGTGGGAATATTATTAGATGGCGTGGCAGTTAAGGAAAGTCATTGAAAATAAAAAGGAGGAATATATAATGCAGGACAAATCAAAGGTTATATTTAACAATGAAATTGATAGAAAGGCATATAGAAAAGCTATTAATTCCAAAAAAAAATACGCAAGAAAATATGGTGATGACAGCAATGCCGACTATAAGGTGACAATAAAGAAGAACAAATACATAGGTGATATGCTTGGCGTGTATGATGTGAGGGTTGCAGATAAGCCTGCAAGCGTATCTAACGGTAATAAAGAAGAATTTGATACTGATAAAGGTATTATAGTTGGCAATATAAGAATGGGTTTTGGACATTACAGAATATCAATGGCGATTGCTTCAGCAGCTAATGCACTTGGATATGTTCCTTACTGGATGGATCTTAATTCTTACGATAATACAACCTGTACTAAAGTTATAAGGGCGCAGAACGACCTGTATTCGCTTGGTTCAAGGTTATCACAAAAGAGCAGGCTGTTTAACAGACTGGTGTGGGAACCAATGAATTACGAGGGTTTCAGGAAGCTTTCCTATAACGCTTCAGACCAGAAGAATGCAGAGCTTATGGCACCTGTATATAAGAATGTTCCTAAGAATATTCCGGTTATTGCAACTCATGTATGGCCGGCACAGGCGGCAGTACACGCAGGTATGAAAAATGTTGTTAATGCAATACCGGATAACTGGCCAATGGCATTGCATTTGTCAGAAGGAAGTATTCATACAGTCCAGACACATTATGCTTATCAGGGTTACAGGATACTTAATGGAATGTCCGGCATTAAGGTGTTAAATGAAATGCCAGCAGATAGTCTTGTATACACAGGACATTATATCGACCACGAGCTTGTAACTAATATTGAGGCTGACTGCAATGCAAGAATAGCAAGAAAACAGAACGGAAAGCCTATGAGATTTCTGCTTACAATTGGTGGTGCAGGTGCACAGAAAGAGATATTTGCCCATATAATTAAATACCTTATTCCTTATATTAAGAAGAATAAGGCAGTGTTATACGTTAATGTTGGTGATTATAAAAATGTATGGGACGAACTTATAAGAGATATCCCACAGATGAGAGAACTGGCAACTGAGCATTTTGACAACTGGAAAGATACGAAGGCATTTGCCACGAAGGCATTATCAGCCAGCCAGATAAACAATTCTGATGTAGTGACAGATAACAATAGAGATGATAATTCTAAGAATATTACAGCAGATAATTCAAGTGAAGACACATCTGATAATATAACAGGTATCCACGGCTTTTATCACAAGAATATATTCGAGGCAGTGTATTGTACTAACCTTTTGATGAGAAGTGCAGATGTGCTTGTTACCAAACCAAGTGAATTAGCATTCTATCCAGTGCCAAAGTTATTTATAAAGCGAGTTGGTGGACACGAACAGTGGGGTGCAGTCCATTCAGCAGAGATAGGTGACGGAACACTTGAGTGCAGGGATATACCTCATACTTTACAGATGATAAAGCTGTTTATGGAAGATGATACATACATTATAGATATGTGTAAGAACATAAAGAAGAATAAACAGATGGGTATATATAATGGTGCATATGAGGCTGTCAAATTAGCAGTGAATATGAAGAAATCAGACATTTAATACGGCGTGCAGTAATCAGACACTTAAAAAATATGAAGAAATCAGACATATAGAAAGAAAAGAGGTAGCGTATGGGGCTTAATAAGAAAGAAATGGCATCTTATGGCATAGGTGCAGTTGGCAAAGATATGGTTTATATGTTTTGTGCAAGTTATATTCTGTATTATTATCAGGATATACTTGGGGTTAGTGCGATAGCAATGGGGATTATACTTCTTGCGGCACGAGTATTTGACGCATTTAACGACCCTATAATGGGTGTAGTTGTTGCAAAGACAAGAACCAGATGGGGAAAGTTCAGACCATGGCTGTTTATTGGAACATTGCTTAATGCTGTTGTATTGTTTCTGATGTTTTCTGCACCACCAACACTTGATGGCGGCGGACTTGTTGCTTATGCCGCAGTAACTTACGTTTTGTGGGGCGTTACTTACACAATGATGGATATTCCTTATTGGTCAATGATACCAGCATTTACAGAGGGCGGCAATGAAAGAGAGAATATGTCAACAATGGCACGTTCCTGTGCAGGTGTAGGTTCAGCACTTGTTACAATTATTACAATGCAGTGTGTATATATGCTTGGAAAGGGCAATGAATATGCAGGTTTTAAATGGTTTGCACTTATAATATCAATACTGTTCTTTACTGCAATACTTATTACCTGCTTTAATATTAGGGAAAAATCAACAGTTGATGTTGAAACAGTATCAGTAAAGCAGATGTTCAAGGCACTTTTTCAGAATGATCAGGCTGTTACAGTAGTTATAACAATTGTTCTTATTAATACATCTGTGTACATAACTTCTAACCTTGTCATATATTTCTTTAAATATGATTTTGGCGGTGCAGACTGGTACAACGGCTATACACTATTTAATACATTTGGTGGTGCAATACAGATATTATCAATGATGGTATTGTTTCCGCTTCTTAGAAAGTTTTTGAACACAATAAAGATATTTTATGTAAGCTTTGTTATGGCTATTGCTGGTTATATAGTTTTATTTATTCTTATATTCACATCAATGTCGAGTGTGTTTATTTTATTTATTCCAGCATTTTTCATATTTGCAGCAAATGGAATGTTATTAGTCTTAACGACTATATTTCTGGCGAATACGGTTGACTATGGCGAATTTAAGAATAAGCGAAGAGATGAGAGCGTTATATTTTCAATGCAGACATTTGTTGTAAAGCTTGCTTCAGGTATAGCCGCATTAGTTGTGTCAATATGCCTTTCAGTATGCAGGTTAAGCAGTAATACAGATGTGGTGACAGATGCTGTGGCTGGTGGTTCGGTAGTAGGACTTAGAATGACAATGACAGTAATTCCGGTAATAGGTCTGCTTATTGCAGTATTTTACTTCCACAGAAAGTACATTTTAACAGAGCAGAAAATGGAAGAGATATCGGAAAGAATTAAGGAGAGCCATTAATGATAACGATTAATAATAATATGTATGTGCTTGATACTGACAATACATCTTATGCGTTTGCCGTGCTTGGAAGCGGGCAGTTGGAGCATTTGTATTATGGAAGAAAGTTACACGCCAATGAGGCTGTGATGACAGAGAAGCATACATTTATTCCGGGTAATACTAATGTATACAATAAAGATTATTCGTCTTATTCGCTGGAAGATGTGTGCCTTGAAATGTCATCATTGGGAAAAGGCGATATAAGAGAGCCTTTTATCGAAGTCACATATCCTAATGGAAGCAGTACAACGGATATGGTGTTTGACAGGGCAGAGATTATACAGGGCAAGGAAGAATACGATACGCTTCCGGGGTCTTATGATGATAATGGAGAGGTTGAACAGCTCGTCATCTATCTTAAGGACAGGAATTATAATCTCACATTGGAGCTTCATTATTATGTATATGAAAAATGTGACATTATAACAAGAAGTGCCAAGCTTGTTAATTCAGGAAATGAGAGCGTAAGGCTTGAAAGATTAATGAGTATGCAGCTTGATTTAAACGAGAGTGATTATGAATTGTCTTTTTTTAATGGTGCGTGGGCAAGGGAGATGAATAGAAGCAGAATACCCATTCGTGCCGGTAAGTATGTAAATGAGTCGGTCACAGGAACATCATCAAACAGAGCTAATCCTTTTTTTATGATAGGAAGAAGTTCAACGACAGAAGATTATGGTGAATGTTATGGATTTAATCTTATATACAGCGGCAATCATTATGAAGCGGCACAGGTTAATTCATATGGTAAATTAAGGCTTGTATCGGGAATTAATCCAGCTACATTTTCTTATATTATTGAAGCAGGAAAATGCTTTGAAGCTCCAGAGGCAGTGCTTACCTATTCATACAAAGGCTATAACAGGATGAGTCATAATATGCACGAGTTTGTAAGAAAGCACATTGTGCGTGGAAGCTGGCGTGACAAGGAAAGACCAGTTCTTATTAATAGCTGGGAAGCGGCATACTTTAATATTAATGAAAGAAAGCTTGTGAAGCTTGCAAAGGCGGCTAAGGATACAGGTGTTGAACTGTTCGTTATGGATGATGGCTGGTTTGGCGAGAGAAATGACGACACAAGTTCATTAGGCGACTGGACACCGAATAGCAGAAAGCTTCCAAATGGAATAGCTGGCATCGCTGATAAGATAAAAGAATCCGGGCTTAAATTTGGAATATGGGTTGAGCCTGAGATGGTGAGTGTGAACAGCAGATTATATGAGGCACACCCTGAATGGGTAATTGAAATACCAGATGTAGAACATTCAGAGGGACGGAACCAGAGAATTCTTGATTTAACCTATGAAGCTGTTCAGGACTATATAATTGAGGAGATGAGTGAGGTGTTCTCATCAGCAGATATATCTTATGTAAAATGGGATATGAACAGAATATTCAGTGATTATTATTCTAAAAATCTGCCATCTGACAGGCAGAAGGAAGTATCGCATAGATATGTGTGCGGCTTGTACAGATGTATGAAGGAGCTTACTAATAGATTTCCTGACATATTATTTGAGGGCTGTGCGGCAGGCGGCAACAGATTTGATCTGGGAATGTTATGCTATTTTCCACAGATATGGGCAAGTGATAATACAGATGCGCTTTGCAGGGCACAGATTCAGTATAATTACAGCTATGGTTATCCATTATCGTGTATTTCAGCCCACGTATCGGCAAGCCCTAATCATCAGACATTAAGAAATATGCCGTTAGAGAGCAGATTTGCAGTTGCGGCATTTGGGATTCTTGGCTATGAATGTAATATGTGTGATATGAATAAAGAGGAATTAAATGCTGTGAAATGTCAGATTGAACTGTACAAGAAGTTAAGAAATGTATTCTTTACTGGTACATTTTACAGGACAGAAAGCTTTGAAGAAGAAAATGCAGGTAATGCCAGTGTATTAAATAATGGTAAAGGCAACAGGGCAGAATGGACAGTAGTATCAACGGATAAGAAGAAAGCTGTCGGATTAATTATGCAAAAACACGTTATACCTAACACACAGTATGCCTGTTACAGGGCTAAAGGTCTTGATGAAGCTAAGAAATACCATTTTTACAACAGAAAGCTTCAATATGATATTAAAGAATTCGGTGAGCTTGTTAATATGGTATCGCCAATACATATTAAGCAGGGTTCTATGTTACAGGATATACTATCGAAGCTTAAGAAAATGGATGGTGAAACAGAAGATTACATAGCTTATGGAGATACACTTATGTATTCGGGTGTCAGGTTAAAGCAGGCATTCAGTGCAACAGGCTACAATGAGAATGTCCGATTTTTTCAAGATTTTGCAGCGAGATTATACTTTATGGAAGAGGTAGAAGATGATAAGCAGTGACATAATTAGTTCGGGCGGTATTGATAATATATTAAAGGATCTATATATTGATGAAAGCCAGCTTGAATACCAGAGGAAAAGATATATTAATGCTCTGAACCGCTTCACACAGTTATATGGTGAAGGAGATGTGCTTATATTCAGTGCACCGGGAAGAAGTGAGATTGGCGGTAACCACACAGACCACCAGAATGGAAAAGTTCTTGCGGCTTCTATTAATCTGGATATTATCGCAGTGGTAAGACCAGTGAATTCCAAGGAGAGTGTGTCAGAGGAAGGCAGTTTATCTGGGCATAGTGGTGTTAATGCCGGAATTATAAGAATTGTGTCGGACGATTATCCAATGCTAGAAGTGTCATTATCAGATACGGATATTAATAAGGATGAATATTCAACCACTAAGGCACTTGTTAAAGGTGTGATTGCCGGCTTTAAGAAAAAAGGTTTCAAGACAGGAGCATTTGATGCGTTTATAACAAGTGATGTGCCTATGGGAGCAGGACTTTCATCATCTGCGGCATTTGAAACACTTATAGGAACAATACAGTCACATATATATAATGCTGGAAAAATATCAGCAGAAGATATTGCAGTTATCGGACAGATGGCAGAGAATGAGTATTTTGGCAAGCCTTGTGGACTTATGGATCAGATGGCATGTTCGGTTGGCAATATGGTCTATATTGATTTTAATAATAAGGAAAATCCAGTTGTTAATAAACTTGATGTGGATATTAAAAAATTCGGATACAGCCTGTGCATAACTGACACTAAAGGTTCACATAAGGATTTGACAGATGATTATGCAGATATCCGCCGTGAGATGAATGCGGTTGCCGGTTACTTCGGACAGGAGGTTCTTCGTGGCATTACATTAAAGGATATACTTGATAATTTTAAAGAGCTACAGGAGAAGTTCGGTGACAGGAGCATACTAAGAGCAGTTCATTTTATAGAGGAAAATGAGAGAGTAGAAAATGAAGTAAATGCTCTTATATCTGGAAATATTGATGAATTCTTAAGGCTGGTATCAAAGTCTGGTGATTCATCTTACAAATATCTTCAAAATATATATTCAACCAAAGATACTGCCAATCAGGGCGTTTCACTTGGACTTATGATGAGTGAAATATTCTTAGGTGATAATGGTTCATATAGTAATGGTGCATACAGTAATGGAGTATGCAGGGTTCACGGAGGTGGATTTGCAGGAACAATACTTGCAATTGTAAAAGATAATGCCGTAGATGAATACAGAAGAAATATGGATAAGATATTCGGTGATGGTGCAAGTATGATATTACAAATCAGACATTGCGGAGGTGTCAGAATAATATGAAAGATATAGACAGTCTTATATTAGAGCTTGTTAATTATGCTTTAATGAATGAACTGATAGAAGATGATGACAAGATATATGTAACTAACAGATTGCTGGAAATCTTTGAAAAAATCGGACTGGATACAGACAGTGATGTAATTAATGGCAATGTTGATAGTAAGAAGCATACTACAAGGAGAATATCCGAAATTCTCTCAGACTGCCTTAAAACAGCCATAAATGACGGACTTATTGAAGATACCCAGCTTAACAGGGATATATTTGACACTAAGATAATGGGTGTACTTACTCCAATGCCTTCTGTTGTGAGAAAGCATTTTAAGGAGCTTTATAATAATAGTCCCAAGTTTGCTACAGATTATTTCTATGAGCTTAATAAAATATGCAATTATATACGCTGTGACAGAATTGAGAAAGACCAGAAATGGAAGTATAATTCAGAATATGGCACTATAGATATAACGATTAATCTGTCAAAGCCGGAGAAAGACCCGAAGGATATAATCAGGCAGGGACAGATGGCGGCAAGTGGTTATCCAAAGTGCCTTTTGTGTAAGGAAAATGAAGGTTATGCTGGTACACTGTCACATCCTGCAAGACAGAATTTGAGGGTTATACCACTTGAATTAAGTGGCGAGAAATATTATATGCAGTATTCGCCATATGTGTATTATAATGAACATTGCATAGTGTTTAATGACAAGCATATACCTATGAAGATTGATAAGAGTACATTTAAGAAGCTTATCGAGTTCACGGAAAAATTTCCTCATTATACATTAGGTTCTAATGCAGACCTGCCGATTGTAGGAGGTTCTATATTAAGTCACGACCATTTTCAGGGCGGTGCATATGAATTTCCTATGGCAAGAGCAGAATATGTATATACATTTGATATGGGGCAGTTTAGTGATGTCAAGGCAGGAATTCTTAACTGGCCTATGTCGGTAATAAGACTCAGCAGTAATAATAAAGAAAGTCTTGTTAATGCCTGCGATTATATATTAGACAAATGGAGAGGCTACACTGATGAAGAAGCTTTCATATACTGCAATACTGATGGTGAACAGCATAATACGATAACTCCGATATGTAGAAGAAAAGCTGATAATTACGAGATGGATCTTGTATTAAGGAATAATATTACGACTAAGGAGTGTCCTTGGGGTGTGTACCATCCGTCAGCTAACCTTCACCATATTAAGAAGGAGAATATAGGCCTTATTGAAGTTATGGGAATGGCAATACTTCCGGCACGTCTTGATAAGGAAATGGGTATTTTGAAAAATGTACTATTAAATAATGAAGATATCCGCTCAATCAGCGAGATTGAAAAGCATGCAGAATGGGTTGAAAGCTGGAAAGATAATTATGATATAACCAGCGGCAATATTGATGAGATAATAAAATCAGAGATTGGCAAAGTATTCGTTCAGGTGCTTGAATGTGAAAGTGTATAAATGACAGATGAAAAGGGAAGAGAGGCATTTATAAGATTTACTAACAATTTAACATAGTATAATGAGAGAGTCGGGAATTTAAAAACATTACACAGTAATTTACACAAATTTAAAAAGATTATGAAGTGGAATTTACAGTATAGTAATATAATCCAGTGATATAAAGAACCAATATTAAAGGTTTATTTATATCACTGGATTTTTTTGTAATAACGGGAGGAAAATATGCCATCAACATATGCACATTATAGAATGGGACAGCAGGTGCGTACAATGCTGGACGGTAATGAGAAAAGGATAGTTGAAAAGTACCCACAATTATATCTTATAGGGTTACACGGTCCGGACATTTTATTTTATTATAAGCCATTAAAGTCTAATTCAATTAACAGTATCGGGTATGAACTGCACAGACATTCAGGGAAGGAATTCTTTGAGAGAGCAAGAAAAGTAATATCAGGAAAGAATAATAGAGAGCCATATCTGGCTTACACATACGGTGTTCTTAATCATTTTGCACTTGATGTAAGCAGTCATGGTTATATTGAACAAAAAATAAATGAAAGCGGAATATCGCACGCCGAGATAGAAGTTGAGTTTGACAGGGAACTTATGATTATGGATAAGAAAAATCCAAGAACACAGTCGCTGGTAAGGCATATTATTCCGTCAGAGGAGAATGCAAAGGTAATAAGTGAATTTTATCCAGATACAACTATGCAGGACGTGAAAAAGGCACTTGAAGGAATGATTTCCTACAACAATCTGCTTGTTGCACCATCGCATATAAAACGCTGGTTTATATATCTTTTACTTAAGGTATCAGGCAATTATAAGGAAATGCACGGCTTGATTGTGAATTACCATAAGAATAAGGCGTGCAATGACAGCACGGTGAAATTGTTATCGTTATACAGACACGCGAAGAACACGGCATATCAGTCAATTATTAAATTCGACGGATTTTTAAATAATGATTGTGAGCTGGATAAAGCATTTAATTATAGCTTTGGTTCGGTTCTTATAGAAGGTTGTGATAATAATCAGAAACAGTGTATATCGGATAATATTCAGAGTGTGGAAAGCTTTATAAGGAAAGAGGTGCAGTATGAGGGGTAAAAGCAATAACAGATTTAAGCTTACAACTAATGAAAAAGGCTGGATATTATATGATGTTGGTAATTCGGCATTTATTCTTATGGTGTCTACGATATTACCTATATATTTTAATTATCTTGCAGAAAATGCAGGAATATCATCAGTAGATTATCTTGCATACTGGGGATATGCAGCTTCTATTGTGACACTGATTGTAGCAGTGTTAGGACCGGTGCTTGGAACGCTCGCAGATACGAAAGGTTTTAAAAAGCCTATATTCTCAGGTTGTGTAATAGCTGGCTGTCTTGCGTGTGTGGCAATGGGCATTACAGGTTCGTGGATATCATTTCTTGTTGTATTTATTATTGCTAAGGTATGTTTTTCATCAAGTCTTGTATTTTATGATTCGATGTTGTCAGATGTTACAACTGATGAAAGAATGGATATTGTATCGTCAAATGGATACGCTTACGGATATGCAGGAAGCTGTATTCCATTTATTATAAGCCTTATCTTTGTATTAGGATACAATAAAATAGGAATTTCTCTGAGTGCGGCAATGCTCATATCATTTGTAATAGTAGCTTTATGGTGGTTCTTAATGACAGTTCCGCTTATTAAGAATTATAAGCAGATTAATTATGTTGAAAGAAAGCCACACGCAGTAAAGGAAAGCTTTGTAAGAATTAAGGATACACTCTGTGGAGTTGTAAAGCAGAAGAAAATATTCTTGTTCCTTGTAGCATTTTTCTTCTATATTGATGGCGTGTATACAATAATAGATATGGCAACAGCTTATGGTTCAGCACTTGGACTTAATTCAACCGGGCTGCTCTTAGCATTGCTGGTTACACAGCTTGTTGCATTTCCATTTGCAATTATATTTGGAAGACTTGCATCAAAATACAGCACTGGACGTCTTATAACTGCATGTATAATAGCATATATAGGAATTACAGTATTTGCTGTGTTTATGAAAAGCCAGTGGCAGTTCTGGGTATTAGCTATATTTGTTGGCATGTTTCAGGGTGGCATACAGGCGTTGTCACGTTCGTATTTTGCAAAGATAATACCATCTGAAAGGTCGGGAGAATATTTCGGACTTATGGATATATGTGGAAAAGGTGCTTCGTTTTTGGGAACATTGGTTGTAGGTGCGGCTTCTCAGATATTTGGAAACATTAATATCGGTGTGTCTATGATAGTGTTATTGTTTACGGCAGGGCTTGTGTTATTTATAATGACAGATAAGCTTGACAGCAAAGAGGCAGATTTAAATATAGAAAATGGTATGATTGCCAATAACAGCTTTGCAGAAGGTAAGGCAGTTAATAATTAACAGTTCAATATATCAAATAATGTATTACTGTTTACAGTGAGTATGTTAAAAGTTATACTGTGGTTATAAGGTTAAATATTTAATCTGACAACGCAGAATACTATTAATAATATGAACTGTAAACAGTTTTTTTAAATTAACAACAGATACATTGATTAAATAAAGAGGGAGGAAAGTTATGCAGAGCAGAAAAGAAGCACTGGACTATGGCTTGGCATTTCCTGATACATATGTAGAAACACCTTTTCGCGATACTAACTGGCAGTTAGTGAAGGTTAAATGCAGCAAGAAGGCTTTTTTATGGATATATGAGAAAGACGGATACGTTAATCTGAATGTGAAGGCAGATAAAGAATGGAGAGATTACTGGAGAAGTGCTTTCAAATCGGTAATTCCCGGATGGCACCAGAACAAGGAGAACTGGAACACAATAATTCTCGATGGTTCAGTGCCAGATGATGCTATTAAGACAATGATTAAGGAAAGCTACGAGCTTGTTACTGATAATCCAACAAAAAGGATATATGAAGCGGTAAAGAAAATACCTAAGGGCTGTGTTGCGACCTATGGACAGATAGCGGAGCTTGCTGGTAATAAAGGAATGGCAAGAGCAGTAGGTAATGCACTTCATAGAAATCCTGACCCAGATAATATACCATGTTACAGGGTTGTTAATTCCAAGGGAGAACTGTCGGGTGCATTTGCATTTGGCGGTGCAGGACAACAGGAGGAGCTGCTTAAGGCAGACGGGATTGAAGTAGTTAATGGGAAAGTTGACCTTAAAGTGTATAGTATGAAATTCTAAACAATATGTCAGATTATATGCAGAAGCACAGAAGTAATTATACATTATTGATATAAAAAATAGTGTATAACTCACAATAATGCACACAATCTAGGTAATATACTATTAACATATGATAAAAGTATGTTATACTGATAAGGCAGTACAATATATGTTTGTTACTGTGGAAAGATTAAATATCCGGTAATTGGAAGAAAGAGCAGATTATGAAAGAATTAAGCGAGAGAACGAAAGATTTTACAGATTCTGTTATAAGAAGAATGACAAGAATAGCCAATAAATATGGTGCAGTGAATTTATCACAGGGCTTTCCAGATTTTAACCCACCTAAGCAGATAACAGACAGACTGTCAGAGGTTGCAAGTGAAGGACCTCATCAGTATGCTTTGACTTGGGGAGCTAAGAATTTCAGAGATGCAATAGCTGCCAAATATGAACATTTTTCAGGAATTAAGGTTGACCCTGAATCAGAGATTGTAGTTACATGTGGAAGTACAGAGGCTATGATGGCGACAATGTTAAGCATTACCAATCCTAAGGATAAGGTAGTAATCTTCTCACCATTTTACGAGAATTATGGTGCAGATACTATTCTTTCAGGAGCAGAACCGATATATGTTCCACTTGTTCCACCAGATTTTACATTTAGCATTGAGCAGTTAGAAAATGCTTTTAAACAGGGAGCGAAAGCACTTATCCTGTGCAATCCGTCAAATCCTTGTGGAAAGGTATTTACATTCGAGGAATTAACTGCAATAGCAGATGTCGTAAAGAAATATGATGCCTATGTTGTGACAGATGAAGTGTATGAGCATATTGTGTACGCACCTAACAAACATATATATATGCAGGCACTTGACGGAATGAGAGAAAGAACTATCGTATGTAATTCATTGTCAAAGACATATTCTATTACAGGCTGGAGACTTGGATATGTAATTGCTAATCCTGAAATAATCGACAGGGTTAAGAAGGTACACGATTTTCTTACAGTAGGTGCGGCCGCACCACTTATGGAAGCCGCAACAGTTGGATTGAAATTCGATGACAAGTATTATGATGAACTTGCGGCACATTATGCACATATGAAAGAGGTATTTGTCGGCGGTTTAGAAAAGCTTGGTTTAAAATATACAGACCCACAGGGTGCTTATTATGTGCTTGTTGATGTGAGTGAATTTGGAGTAAAAGATGATGTGAAGTTCTGTGAATGGCTGGCACAGTATGTAGGGGTTGCGGCAGTACCGGGTTCAAGCTTCTTTAGGGAAGATGTAAATAATCTTATAAGATTTCATTTTGCCAAGCAGGACGATACACTTAATGAAGCGATTAATCGTCTTGCTGGCTTAAGAAAGGCTGTAGCTGAAGCTGGAGATGTTGAGTGGAGATAATCAATCGTGAGGGATATCGTGAAAACGTCCATCTAGTTCTTCGGTTTTAACTATATTTATAAAGGCGTGAGGATCAGCACTTCGTATAAGCGGTATAAGCTGTCTTGTTGCCTCTGAATGAATTACAGAGTAAAGAAGTGTCTTTTCCCTGCCTTCATAACAGCCAACTCCCTTGAATAGAGTAGCATCGTGATGAGTAGTTTCTTTAATAATCTGGTATATTTCATCAGACTTGTCTGAGATAATAAAAAGAGTTTCCTTCTTGTAACGCTTATATAACCACTGGATAACCTGAGTACTACAGAACTGGTATATGATTGAGTAAAGAGCGATTGACCAGCCAAACATAGCACCGGCAATAGCAAGCATTACAACATTTCCAAGCAGAATATAGTTCCAGGCATCTATTCCTTTTTCGTGTGATAAGAATATGCTTATAAAATCTGTTCCACCGGTTGTTGCACCAGCGTTAAGGCATAAGCTTATTGCAAATCCATTGATAATTCCACCAAACACGCTTATCAAAAGCACGTCATTAGTGAATACATAAGGTGGAAGAATATCCACAAATATACTTGATAAAAATATAACTATAATTGAGTAAATGGTAAATTTCTTTCCGATGTATTTGAATGCAATATAAGTAGGAAAAAGATTAAGTGCAATATTAAATATACTGAAAGGTATAGTTATATGTAAGAACTTAATGATTATTTCCTGTAAAAGCAGGGAAAGTCCTGAAAATCCTCCAGGGAAAAGTCCTGCGGTCTTAGCAAAACAGCGCAAATTCCACGCATATAATATTGATGCAAATGTAATAATAAAAAGCCTGAACACCTGATAGAACTTAGGGTGTTTAGCTTCGAATGACTGAAACATAGAACCTCCTTATAAATAATTAGTATTATGAAAAACAGGCTATATAATAGCACATTATAATTAAAGCTTCCATAGTAATTATTAATCTTTTAGCGCATTTTATTGAATTATATAAATAATAGAGTTATCATAATTATATTAATCAAAATAATTGTAATGGTTAAAATAATTTAATTGATTAATATAGTTAAAATAATTGTATTGATTAAAGTAATTATATTAATCAGATAGTAAGTAAAGATACAGACGAGGCAGGTAAAAGATATTGAAGATAAGAGATATTATAGACAGGGAACAGGAAACATTATCAATGGAGGTATTCCCACCAAAGAAAGACACGGATTTTGAGATGGTTAAGGAGGCAGCTTTACATATAGCCTCATTGAAACCAAGCTTTATGAGCGTTACATATGGAGCGGGAGGAAGCACTAAGGGCAATACAATTAAACTTGCAAGTGAAATCCAGAAGCAGTATCAGGTTCCAGCAATGGCACATCTTACTTGTGTATGTGCAACTAAAGAAAGCATTAATACAGCTTTAACAGAGATGAAGCAGGCTGGAATTGAAAATATTCTTGCACTCCGCGGAGATATTCCTAAAGATTATGACGGAGAAGTATTTACAGAATTTCAACACGCTTCACAGCTTGTAGAACTGATTAAAAAGACAGGTGATTTCTGTGTTGGTGGTGCGTGTTATCCAGAAGTACACCCAGATTCCAAGAATAAGTTTGATGATATTAATGGTCTTAAGGAAAAGGTTAAGGCAGGCTGTGAATTTCTTACAACACAGATGTTCTTTGATAATAACATTTTCTTTAACTTTATGTACAGGGTAAGGGAAGCTGGCATACATATTCCAATAATACCGGGAATTATGCCTATTACCAAGAGAGCACAGGTTAAGAATGCTGTTAAATTATCAGGCTGCAATGTGCCGGAAAGATTTAAGAATATTATTGATAAATATGGTGATACAGAAAATGCTATGAAACAGGCAGGGGTTATATATGCCTCAGACCAGATTATAGACCTACTGGCTAATGGTGTTAAGAATATTCATATATATTCAATGAATAAGCCTGAGATTGCAAAAGGAATTCAAGATAATCTTAAAGGAATAATTCTGTAATATGAATTCACAAGTTGTTGAAAAAGTATCATTAGTCAGGGAAGATGAGAATATAAGTTATATTACGCCGACAAGAAATCCGTTGTCGTGTACAGTTGTAATTGTAGAAACCGGACATAATATATGGCTTTATGATACAGGAAGCCATTCTGATATACCGGCGATGATTAATTCTTATAATCAGGCTGGAAAAAATATTAATATAGTTCTGTCACATTTTCACCCAGACCATATAAAAAATGTGTCTGATATACATTTTATGAATATGTATCAGGGAAAGAATACATTAAGATATACAGGAACGGGTGAGATTGTTACAGATGATTTGTATATAGATGATGATATAATGCTTCATATATTTCCAATAGCTTCAAGCCACGCAAAGGGGTGTCTTGCGTTGGAGGTTAAAGACATATGTTATGTTGGTGATGCACTTTATCCGGCAACAGGTCCGCAATTCAGAAGATATAACGCTGGACTTCTGCTTGAACAGTTAAGGCAGATAGAAAGCTGTAATGTTAAGTATATTTCACTCAGTCATAGAACACATTTTAAATATTCCAAAAGAGCGGTTGTAAGATGGTTGAAAGCAATATATAAGCTTCGTGGAGCGAATGAGGCTTATATATATCTGTAAAAAGTTGTCAGATAATGTTTACAAATAGATAATATAATTGTACAATATTATACATAACGAGCATATATATGCAAAAGGATATGTGCAAATTGTATATATAGTAGAATATTCGTGAACAGAATGGAGGATTATTATGGGACGTTTAGACGGTAAAGTTGCAGTTATTACAGGTGGTAACTCTGGTGTTGGAGCAGCTACAGCGAAGTTATTTGCAAAAGAGGGAGCTACAGTTGTTATCACAGCAAGAAGAGAGGCGGCATTAAAGGAAGTTGCTGATGAGATTACAGCGGCAGGTGGTGAAGTATATGCTGTATCAACAGATATATCAAAGCCTGAAGACCCAGAGGCACTTATGCAGAAGGTAATGGATAAGTATGGAAAGATAGATATACTTGTTAATAATGCAGGTATTCTTGAGCAGGGACTTAAGCCAATCGACAGATTTCTTGATGAAGATATGGATAGAATTATTGAAACTAATGAAAAAGGAACTATGCGTTGTATGAAAGCTGCTTCTAAGAGAATGAAGAGCGGTGCATCAATTGTAAATGTAGCTTCTGTAGCAGGTGAGAAGGGCTGTGGAGGAGCTGCATATGTAGCTTCTAAGGCGGCAGTTATAGGACTTACCAAGCATACAGCATTAAGATTTCAGAAAGACGGAATTCGTTGTAATGCCATATGTCCAGGCAATATAATTACACCTATGACTATGGGAACAGACCCAGCGGCACTTGACAAGGATATGATAGGTGCTATGATGAACCATAGTGATATTAAAGCACCATCTTGTACAGCAGATGATCTTGCTCATGTTATTATATTCTTTGCAAGCGATGAAGCAAAAGCAATAACA
>OGDQ01000941.1_pt1 | contig 19661 bp, 16 predicted proteins | sample 1570451 | NCBI WGS metagenome assembly OGDQ01 (sample SAMEA2582171, study PRJEB24529) | metagenome | biome: Human gut stool | place: China | collected 2011 | reverse complement strand
CAGCGCATCATGGATCGAATAATCCATAATGATCTCTCCGTTCGGTCCAACCGGTGCCAACTGTTTAATTCCGCTGCCAAAACGGCTGCCGATCCCGGCGGCCATAATGACAAGTGTTACATTCTTCATTTTGTGATGTTCCTCCAGATCCATTCCTTAGTTTGCTAATTTTTCAACTCCAGAAGATGACGTACCGCTTCATGCATATTGGTAAATGTACTATCTGTAAAATAGAGTTTCTTTATTCGTTCATCTTCATTCACCGTTTTCAATTCCTCTGATAATCCCTTTAAACACCACTCGCCATTTTTTATCGCTGTCTCATATCGTTCTGCAAGCTTCCATATCGTCCTCTTATCGCCTTTCTTATAACCCGGACATAATTCTTTTTCCGATAAATGTTTTAAAATTTTCACCTTATCCTGCGCAGAAACAATTAAAGGACGGGCTTTCTCATAGTGCAAAAGGAAGTAATATTCAATACAGCCTTTCGTCATGTATAGCTTCACAACAGCATTCTTACACCTTGCTCTGAGGTGCTTTACAACATTCCAATTTGTGGACCAGTTTTTCCGCAAATCCACTTCCGTGTCAAACACAAGCCATATTTCATCTACATCCAGGATATCATCCACATATGAGCCTTTCACATCAAATGCTTTATTCGCAATATCGAATACTCCCTTCTTATTGTGAATCTTTAAGTTGGCATTCTGGTGAAATCGATCCTTCAAAAATTTGCACCGTCCGGTACCTCTCGATCCATTCCCTGTAACTATTCTCCGCCCAGAGATCATACCAGTCCCCATCCGCAGTCATATATCCCGCGAAATTAAACACCGGGATCTGCTCTCTCTGATTCATCCAGTAACGGTCATACGCAGACAGCTCCAGCCCCGCATACTTCCGGACCAGCGTCCCGAGATAATTCGTGCTGATCACATCTTCTCCCCGGGAATTTTTCATCGAATAATCCTCCGGGATCTCATAATTGCTCCAGCTAAAATACGGCACTGTATAAATCTTCTCCGTCATCGTAAGATCCGTATCCGTGTCCTCTCTCCCGGCTTCCCTGAGCGCATTCTCAAAGTCCCCATTCAGCGCCGGCTGATAGTCCCCGAAGAAACAGATGATCACCGGCCGGTCCACCTGCTCAAAATAGGAGATCAGATACGAGATCCGCCATCCCCGTACTCACCGGCGGGAACTGGTTTGCGATCTTCGTGACGCCGATCACATCACGCGAGAGATTCACATAATAAAACGCCAGGATCCCCATGCCGACCGCCATCTTGATTGACATGGAATAAACTTGGTTCCGTTTCTCCGGTATGCAAATGAAGATCCACAACATCCGGCTGCACTGCGCCGCGATCAGCGCATAAGTCAGGATCAGCCATATCGACAGGTAGTGGATATGGAACACAACCTTGATCGCAAATTCACAGCCTAGCGCTGCGAATAGGGAACAGCCTAGATATAGTTTCTCTTTGCGATCTTTTCCCTTCTCCTGTTTCTTTCCAGTTCCTGTAAAATATACAATGATCGCCGCTGCGATCCAGATTATCGTTTCCAATCTTTTGTATTTTCCACCTTAAATTTATTATTTTTATCACTTAAGCTCTTTTATATTATCTTATACAAAGCTGATCGTTCCATTAATTTTCTCGCTCAAACATATGATTTACATCCATTTTTCATGATAAACATTTATAAACGTTTCATAAGTGTACTTCATCATTCTCTACGGAATACAAATATCTTACTAAATACATAATTTGCCACTGTCACCACAACCTGTACAACTAATTTTGCCAATTTATCATTCACCCTACATAATGTAACCATAATGAACATGATTGCCATGTCCATAAATAATGTCAATAAGCGAGAAGAGTAAAATGCAGCCATTTCCCTCAGAATATTTTCCTGTTTACTTTGGAACACATAAATACGGCTCGTTGCATATGCAAATGTCACTGCAATAATCCATGATAATACATTCGCCAACTGTAACTGTAATGCATTTTCAGGATTCAGGAATGTAAAAACACAACCATAATATGTCACTAAGCTCACTACGGTTGTCAATATCCCTACGATTAAATATCGCACGATTTCACCATACTTTTCTTTCATTTATATTAACTACGCCTCTCGTAATTTTTGTATTTAATCTTAATTTTACATCTCTCTATTGTATTTTCTTAACTGATTTTTTATTGCTTTCCGCAACGATATAATGCGGTCTATGTTTCGTTTCATTGTAGGTTTTAGCAATATACTGTCCCATGATTCCCATACAGAAAAGTTGGATCGCCCCAATAAAAATAATGACACACATTGTAGAAGCCCATCCAGCAACAGGATCTCCAAAACATAATCTTCTTACAATGATCGCAAGCATGATTATAAACGAAACAAACGTCATCCCGATTCCTGTCCAAGATGCAATGCTAAGCGGAGCTTCAGAAAAGTTGATGATTCCATCTATCGCATACTTAAATAATTTCCAGAAGTTCCATTTCGTTTCACCAGCTACACGCTCTACATTTTTAAATGGCAGCCAGTAGGTTTTAAACCCAATCCATCCAAATATGCCTTTCGAAAAGCGGTTATACTCGCCCATAGCAACAATTGACTCCACCATTTCCCGTTTCATCAAACGAAAATCTCTGGCTCCGTCTACAATATCTGCATCCGATATCTTATTGATCAGTTGATAGAATTTTCTTGCAAACCACGAACGGATTGGTGGTTCTCCATCTCGACTTACTCTGCGAGTTGCTACACTATCATAATCCTCTGATTCCAATAATTTAACCATTTCCGGCAATAAAGAAGGCGGATCCTGCATATCTGCATCCATCACAGCAATATAATCCCCCCCCGCATTACAAAATCCAGCATACATAGCGGCTTCTTTTCCAAAGTTTCTTGAAAAAGAAAGATATGTGACATTTCCATTTTTCTTTGAAAATTTTTTTAAAATTTCAAGGGTTTTGTCTTTTGATCCATCATTTACAAAGATTATCTCATACTCACACTGCATTTTATCAATAACCTTAATAACCTCTTCATAAAAGATCGGTAATGCATCCTGTTCATTATAGCAAGGAACTATCAATGAAATTTTCATCTTTCAGCCTCCATATAAACGCAACGAAAATCAATTAATACTTTTTAATAATACTCTGCTTCAGTTGTTTTGAGAGTTATTAAGACATGAAGCACCGTAGCCATTTAAAAAGGAATTGTAATTACTATTCTTGTATTAAATTCATCAATTTAATGTATGTGTGTTATAAACAATTAGCTATTGATTTTGTGTACTTTTCGTCATCTGCTCATTTATAAATATTTCATCTATCAGTCAATATATTTAAAATTTGATATTTATATTTATCAATTTTTGTTCGTACATAATCAGAAATCATCATAACTATATTTGCTATAACAAAACTAAGTACAAATAAAAATATAAGTTTTTCATGATACGTCCCTCTTTTGTTTTTGTAAAGAGTCTGTACAATTGTCATACACTGCCAATGAACAAAATAAATACATGCACTCAATTTCCCCAACCATTTACATAAGATTTTACCCTTTGCAAAATCATTCAAGCAAGTAATACTCACAGATATAAATAATATTGGTAATGTTACAAATCCTAAATTTCCATCTACATAATTATGTACTGTATATGTGTTATGATAAGCAATAATAAAAATAGCTGTATATCCAATTATAGCAACAACATTGCATACACTTAACACAATTTTTTTAATTCTTAGTTTTTTTAATTTCTCTACAAAATAGAATACTAAACTACCAGTAATTATCCCTAATATAGCTCTTAAATTATCCGTTTTTACAAAACCTGAGAACGTACCTGTTGCAATTACGCCAAAATTATATGACATATAACCACTTATTAAAAAAAGGCTTAATGGTGCTAAATAATAAAGATACAATTTTTCCTTATAACGAATAACAGGATATAACAACCACTCTGCGAAAAGCATAGCCGAAATATACCACCAAGTTCCATTAATTCCAGCAGTTGATATGCCGGAACTGCTCATAAAGAATAATTCAAATGGTGCTTTTAGTATATATGTAAACAATACCCATTTCTCTGGATGATCATTATAAATCAATAAAAAAAGCCATGAGAAAAAGCAAAAAATAAATGATACAATGAAATATGCATATAACCCTTTTAACCTTTTAATAATATATTCTTTTAATGATGGTCTGTTACTATATATTGTGTTCATCAACAAGTAACCCGATACTACAAAGAAGAATTCTACGCCAATTAATCCATAGCCAAAAATAAGTTTTTCTCCATCATTTGCCAAAAAAATTCCATGAGAAAATACTATTAAACCACTAAATATGAATTTTAATATGTCTATTAATCCATTGTATTTTTTGTTATAGTCTTTTACTATCATAAAAACATCTTTTCCTAATTTACTAATTTGTACAAGTGATAATTTTCCACATGATCTATTTCCAAATAACTCTCCAATAATATATCTTGTATGTTATCCACAATTTCATCTGTCAAAATCCATTGTGCCTCTCGTGTTGCAAAAACATCATAAATTGCAGTTTTTGTTTCACTGCTTAGGCTTCCTTGCCATTCTTGTATAACGAAATATTTATAGCATGGCATTAAATCTTTCAGAAGATATAGTTCTTTAAATTCATTACCGCCATATACAACAAATCGGTTGCGTTGATCTTGTGGGATTTCATCAATTAGACTCTCCCAAGTTCGTTTTTCAGCATTTTTATAGGCATTTCTCATATCAATGGCATTATACATTTCTGATAAATTAACCGATAACACGCACATAAATATAAAACTGAAAATCATTTTTGATAAGTTGCTTACTGGATCATTTCTATTACAAAGGCTTACTATCTCATTAATTAATATCGGAATTTGAGTTATACATACCAGCGGATATTGCCCAAACGCATCGCCATTTAAGTACATGGCTTGTTCTAATAGTCCTGTAGAAAAATATATTGCACTCCATTTATATTCCTTTTTTACCATACAAATAAACGCAGAAATAAAAGCACAAAATGATATAAAATAATCAATCATAAATCTTCGAATCGCATCTGAATTTGCTGACAATATCCATGATTTTCTTCCTGCCGCATATTCGAAATTGTATAATAAAGTACCATAGATGCAATCGTATAAAGCGTTTTTTTGCCAAAAATAAATCAAAAACGGTAGAATGCATATACTTAAACCGCATAGTCCAGCTACAATATTAAGAAGCAAGTTTCTGTATTGTCTCTTGTTAAGCAATTGTAAAAAGATAAAGAAAATACCCATGCATATTGGTAGAACATTCGTAATTCTTGTTAAGAAACATATTCCAAATGTTACTCCATATAAAAAGGCCCATCTGATGTCATGTATTTCATCATTCTTTTGTTTCCAATATCGAATAATTCCATATGTAGACCAACTTATAAATGGGAGGCAATATTCTTCCACTGTATTGCCATCAATATAGTTATTTTTCATTGCAAGCAGCGTAACAAGTACTACTATGATTCCATATATTCTACTTTTATAAAAATTTTGGCTGATACAGTAAAATGCAAGTATAGTAAAATTGAGAAATACAACTTGTAAAACAGCTACGCCATACTTCTGTCCATTAGAGATCAAAAAGCCAAGCATATTAATCCAAAAAATAAATGGACCTTTATGATCAAACATTTCAATATATGGGATTTTTCCTAATGACCAAGCTTTACCTATTGTGAGGAACTGAGCAGAATCCCCTCCATAATAATATGGATAGCGTAAAGATGTGCTATATGAAAATTCATATACAAATCCAATAGCTATTAATAAGAATATGCTCATCATTAATAATTTTTGAAATTTAGACTCTTTTTTCATTTAACAACTCTCCTGGCAAACTATACTCTAAACTAAGCAAGCTCGCTATTTTGCATAAAAAAATATGAGAAATACCGACAGGTCTTTACATGGCTGTAATGTCTTAAATTGATATTTCATCTATGATCGATTTGCAATCTAACGCCTCCTGAGATATGTGCGTGCCCTTGTGAATATTACGGTGCGGTGGGTTCTTCCTCAATTATCCGGAATGGTGGCTCCCAAAGTCCGGACAGGTGGCTCAGAGAACCCCAGAATAATCACCTTGCAATACACGCTGGTCTTAAAGTATTGATTTTACGGGCTTTTTCTTTAAATATCGCCTCTCAAAACAGAGCTAATGGTGCATGACCGTCATCGTATCGAACAAAGCAAGCATTCATTCGAGGAAATCATGGATTTCCTCAGCACCGATGACTCCCAGGATTAAACCAGGAAGCCATCGAGAGTTAATTTTTCAGGAAGTTCACATTATAACTTACACAAAAAACTTGACATACCACACAAAAAAAGTATTACGTTACTCATTCTACGCTTTACACTTTATTCAAATCACTCAATATTTAAATATCTTTTCCAAAACTCTAAGCTCTGCACTTCTCCACGACGTTGCCTATATTCATTAGTCACTTTCTCATACTTTTTATCAATTTCTCTCATCACAGTAAATGTTGCGAATAATTTTTTAAATGCCAATCCGGTATTACGTTCCGTAACAAAGCCTTTCTGAGAAGTCACATCATAATTAAGCAAGCGGTTTACACGATATGCATTAAATGGTCTAATTCCGGACATAGATACAACATTATCACGTTTTGTTGGCAGTAAATAACCATTGAATGTAATTAAACGCAAAAATCTATGCAATTTAGAATCATTCTCCACTCGGCTATGTTCATAAATAGGATATGAAAATGGCATATCTAATTCATCTATCGGTAATGACTTATATCCAGCCGCCATAATTTCTTTGTGTAAGCTCTCTCCGTCCGAATTTATCAGCCAATCAATTCCAGCAAGATAATCTTTTACACCTCGTAATACTAAATCGACATTTTTGTATCTGTAAGCAAAAATTTCATGAAGCACATTTAACATTAATTGTTTTTTTGCATCGTACTTGTTATACTTAGGAAAATGAAGGGCATTATCTATAAACTGATTTCTCAAAATATAATATGATAAAAATGACGAATATTTGTTTTCAAATGGTTCATGCCATACACAAATTCCATTCATCAGAATCAAATTTTTCATATTGCGCAAACCATATTCCAGATCATCACCTCGTATAAATATCGGCATTGGAAGATTTTCCGCCGTCACAACACTAGCAGGGAAACAGCAATACCACCATGCATTATATTCTCTATATTCTTCAATTTCATTGTATAAACAAGCATCGCATGAATTCATATCCAATCCTTGTTTCAGCGAAATAAGTCTACCGGCATTCCATGAAGCTCCAGATTCCACCTGTATATTCTGAGCATCGTTTCTCAGCATTGCTCCACCAATAAAGGCATCCTTATATTTTTCTTTTATAATGGATAGGATTCTAAATGTTTTCAATAATGATTCCGGATCAATAATAATATCATCATCCATCAATAAGATATGTGAAATCCCCATTCCCTTATCATTTGCTTTGAGGATTTCAATCATATCTCTTGTAAATCCACCTGCTCCTCCAGTGTTTTTATTCTGTACAATATGAATATGATCATTCGATAATTTTTCTATATCCAATGTCTTTCCGTTATCCGAAATAAATACTTCTAAATGTCCATATAACTCAGAATCAGGATTGTTTAATATGTATTTATTCAATATGTCTAAGTTATGCTCTACAAAGCTTTCTCTGCGAAAAGTGCAAATTCCTATTCCGATTTTTACAGAAGAATCAGAAGCTTTTGTTAAATCAGAAGAATAATGACCGCCAAAGAAAATACAATCATTATCCAAAGCTTCTACTGAAAAGTATGCCATTCCCTCTCCTGATGGAAATGGAAGCGTTACTTCTAACATATCGCCTGTCTCATACGCCTGTTCACATACGCACTTTTCATAAATATTATCATGTATTTTTTTCTTATAATACAAACGAACACAGCAATGACCTTTTATTTTCAATGTAACATTTAAATTCGTAATTTCTGTATATTTTCTCCATTTATCCACGGATACACTATTAAAATATGTGTCGGCGCTTATTATTCCGCCTTTTTCCAGACTAAAGTTTTGATTTACACGCGAAACAAATTTATTTTTTCTAAAATACATTTCCTCCTGTGAGCATACATCTGTCTTTGGCCATAAGATATTTTGTAGAATCATCTTTTCCCTCTCTTCTATACTATTTTCTCTATACTATTTTCCTTAATGTTATTTAATTGCCAATCTTATCATCAACGTATTTTGCAACAAGACCATTCTATCCTTCCAGAGCACCCATATACGCATCCCCAACTGTTTCCACATCACCGATCATCTTAACATTCCCCTTATCGAGCCACAGCGCATGATCGCATACACTCTTTACGGATTCGATGGAATGTGACACATACAAAAGTGTGGTCCCGTTTTTTCGCATATCGCTCATTCTCTGCTCACACTTCTGCTGGAATGCATAATCTCCGACAGAAAGGACTTCATCGCAGATTAAAATATCCGGTCTTACGACCGTTGCGATCGCGAAGCCAAGTCGGGCCGCCATACCGGAGGAATAGTTCTTGATCGGCATATCAAGGAAATCCCATAGCTCTGCGAAATCAACGATCTCATCAAAATGCTGTTCCATAAACTGCTTATCGTATCCAAGAACAGCTCCGTTTAAGAAGATATTCTCCCTTGCGGTGAGGTCACCGTCAAATCCGGCCCCAAGCTCGATCAGTGGAGCAATGGAACCATTGATCAGGACTTTTCCTTTATATGGTTTTAAGATCCCACATATCAGCTTCAGTAACGTTGATTTTCCGGATCCGTTTGTACCGATGATGCCCCAGGCCTCTCCTTTTTTTACCTCAAAACTTACATCTTTCAATGCGAAAAACTCTTTGAACATCAGCTCTCTGCGGACCAGTTTTACAAAGTATTCCTTCAGATTGTCGATCCGCTCAGAGGCCATATTAAAGCGCACAACGGCATGTTCAACGCGTACTGCATATTCGTTATTCATAATTTTGTCCTCATTCAATTAAATATACAGGATAAAACGATCCTGACTCTTTAAAAAGACCAGTGTACCGACTCCCAGCGTAACAAAAGCAACTACAAAGCCGTATAAAACCATTCCCATATCCGGGCAGGCTACATCGAGAACAATCGTCCGGAACTGGGTGATATAGGTGTATAACGGATTAAAAGTTTTGATCGCTGTCTGTAAATTTTCAGGGAGCTGACTGAGCGGATAAAAGATCGGAGTAACATACATCCATGCAGTCAAAAACGCACTGTAAATATACTGAATATCTCTGAAAAATACATTTCCAGCTGCTAAAAGCATTCCCAGTCCCAGTGAAAAGATATATACCTGAATAAGGATAACCGGAATAAAAAGCATATTCCAGCTGAAGGTAACTCTGCAAAAAATAAATACAAGAAGCATTGCGCCTAATGCAAAGAGTGTGTTGACGAATGAACTGGTCACTTTCGATAAAGTAAAGATATACTTTGGTACATATGTTTTCTTTAATAGTGCCGCATTTCCCGTGATCGACCACATCGCCTGGTTTGTTGATTCCGAGACAAAGTTAAAGATTGTCTGTCCGACGATCAAATATACCGGATAGCTCTGAATGTCAAAGCGGAACATATTGGAAAATACGAGTACCATGATTCCCATGATCATTAACGGGTTTAAGATACTCCACACATATCCGAGGAAGCTTCTCCTGTACTTTAGTTTAATATCTTTCATGACCAGCTGCGATAACAGCGGCTTATAGTGCTGAAAGGTTGCCAGCCTTTTTATGAATTTACTCATCGTGATTTCAGATTCTCCTCCGTTTTTGCTTCATTTTCTTTTTCGAGCTTATGATTATGTCTCAATTTATTATAAACCCCGGAATGCAGCATCTTCTCATACATCGGATACGAAATTCCAAATCGGTTCATCCAAAGATAAATCCGGAACTTCCTGCTGACGCGGTTCCAGATTTCCGGATTCAGATTTCGGATCATTGTATTGTACCGAAGACAATCGCTGCGGCCGGTCCTTTTATTCGGATTCATGATACATCCGGCTACATAATAGCTTAGAATGACACCTTCTGTTTTTTTGTAGATATATTCCTTCGCTGCATCTGAGAATTCCGGATGCGCATTATAATGGCGGATCAGATCTTCCGTTACTTTTTCCACATGGCTCATTCGCTTTAATCGGTTTGTGACCGATACGCTCTGTTCCGCGTTTCCTACCAAGTACTGATACAGATACAGGTCGATCGGATAAATACTTGCCGCATACGAGCAAGGGATCGTTGTGTATTCATGATCTTCATAGAAGATTTTTTCCGGCAATTCATAGCGGTGTCTCTGGTAAAATTCCCGGTTATAACAGATTCCGTGGAATGCAAAACAACGGTCAAATTTCTTCCAGTTTTGTACGACATCCTCCAATGTATAGGTCACTTCATACCGGTCCAGGAACATTTTCCAGACCGTTTTTTCTCCGGTCTTCATATCGACCTGGTGATATGGATTTAAAACGACGTCCGCTGTGCATGCTGCCAGCTTGTCGACAAGCTCCTTTAAGCTTTCTGTGACTACCCAGTCATCCGCATCGATCACCTTCAGATATCGCCCGACAGCTGCTGCCGTTCCCGCATTGATCGCGGAACCATGTCCGCCGTTTTCCTTTGAGATCAGTCGAAACAGCTCCGGATATTGTTTTACATAGTCTCCGGCGATCCGGGCGGTCCGGTCTTTCGATCCATCATCCACAATGATTACTTCCATCTGTTCGATCGCCTGTGGATTCAAAAAGGACGAGAGACATTTTTCCAGATATTGTTCCACATTATAGGATGGTATGATAAACGATATGATTTTGTCCATAAAAACCTCTTTGCATATTTTCTATCTGCACATGCTCCTGACCATCAGATTTACCAGATAATATGTATGATACTGTGTTTTTCTCAGCAGTGAGACTGCCTTGTTGATATTGCTGTCGTAGATGTCCCGGTATTGAGTTTTCAGATTCTGATCATACTGCTTAATCTGCTGTTTTTTCTTTGCAGATGGTGAAAAGCTGAGCATGATCTTGAATTTGCCGGCAATGACGCGGGCGATCAGTCTTGCAATGTACTGTTTTTTGATTTCCGTACACGGAACCTGATTACCAAGTTGGCGGTAAAATTTCAGCAGCGATTCCAGTACCTTGTTGTAATTCTCCTCATTCTTCTGCATCTTCTCAAGTCCGACGCTCTGTCCCGCCCGTCCAAGACGATAGTAATAGACAAATCCATCCACAAAGCAGATTGTCTTTACATACGGGATCGGGTAAGTGATGTACTCGGTATCGACGTAGTAACAGTGTTCATCAATGTGAATCTGATTTTCGCGGAGAATTTCTGTCTTGATCGTCATGTTATGCATCTTCATATAGAGCTTGTCCGCGATTGAATCAAACGAGTACGTTTTCTGGTATTCCACACCTTCAAACGGGATCGTGATCTCCGCTTTTGTCTGAAATTTCGTCTTGTCGGTCTCGCCATTGTCGTAAGTCCATAAGAATCCGGAATAGACGACATCTGCGTTACTTGTCTTTAAGGTCCGGACCAGATCACAAAAGGCTTTTTCGCCGACCCAGTCATCGGCATCGACCACTTTGAAATATGTTCCCCGCGCATTTGCAATCCCGCAGTTAATCCCGGAGCCATGTCCGCCGTTTTCTTTTGTGATCACACGGTAGGTATCCGGATACTGCCGGACATATTCCTCAGCGATCTCAAGGGAATGGTCCGTAGATCCGTCATTGACGATCAGGATCTCAAGATCTTCCATCAGCTCCGGAATTTTAAAGGATTCCAGATTATCCCTGAGATATTTTTCCGCGTTGTAAGTTGGAACGACTACTGTTAATATTTTTCCCATCTTTTTATCCATTCTATTCTTTTAAAGCCGGATCCTCCCAAAGACCTTCCTCGAAACCATCCGTGGATTCCTTCATGAGAAGGACCTTCGGTGTCATAAGGATCAGCTTTAAGTCAAGCCAGATCGAGTAATTTCGGATATAGGTCAGATCCAGTTTCAATTTGTCGTAGCTGGTCGTGCAGTAACGTCCATGCACCTGTGCATATCCGGTGAGTCCTGCCTTTACCTTCAGTCGGTACTCGAACTCCGGGATATTTTTTGTGATAACTTTCGCGAGCTCCGGCCGTTCCGGTCTCGGTCCTACCAGGCTCATATCGCCTTTGAGGATGTTTAACAGCTGCGGAAGCTCGTCCATACGCGTTGCGCGTAAGAACCGTCCGACCGGAAGAATACGGGGATCTTTTTCTCCCGCTTTTACCGGTCCGCTTTTCTTTTCCGCATCGACGATCATCGTCCGGAACTTATAGATCCGGAAGATCTTTCCGTCCTTCGTCAGGCGTTCCTGTGTATAGAAAATCGGTCCTTTATCGGTATTCCAGATCAGGAATGCGATAATGAGGAAGAACGGGCTCGTCACAAGGAGCATCGCCCCCGCAACGATGATATCTTCGATCCGTTTTACGACTGCCTGATCCCAGGCCAATCCCCCGTCATTTCTTGAAAGATACAGCGGGGAATCAAAGATGTTGAGTTCTACCGAAGTGCGAAGCAGGATATCGCTGATCTTCGGGACCGTATAGCTGCGGATATTTCTCGCATAGCAAAGTTTCATGAGCTGGTTTCGCGCTCTCGCTGGGATATCTCCGATGATCACACCGTCATAATCTTCCGCCTGTTTGATGATCCGCTCCAGACCTGTGTCGATCGAGATATTTTCCGCGATCTCATATTTATCGTCGCGGGTATCGATCCTGTTCACAAGGTGGAACATCGGTTTCTTTCCGTAAATCAACAGAAGTCTCCGTTTTGGGAACATCGCCGCATAGATTTTTTTAAATGCCAGTGCCCAGAGCAGGACCATCACGAAATCCAGGGCAGTGAGTCCTAAAAGCGCTGCCGGATTATGCATTTTCTTGTCGAACAGAACGACCTGAACATACGAAAAGGCATTGACTCCGACGATCGAGAGCATATGGGAGTATACAAGTGCCCAGTATTTATAGATCCCGACCTTCAGACCGCCGTACAGCCGGTGCAGCACCAGAGACAGGATCAGATATTCGCCTGCGATCAGCCAGTTTCCGCGCCGCCAGAAGGCCACTGTCATATTTCGGTTATAGTAGTTCATCCACACATAATAATAGGCGGCCAGTTCCAAGAGCACGATGATCGCCGAGCCGGCAAATTTTACCACGCGCTTATATGGCTCAAAGTTGTTATTTATCCTTTTAGCATTCATTCCATTTATGATTCCTTAATCGTAACTTCATCCGGTCTTTGCAGCTGCCCTTAGCATTCTGTCGCTGACCATTTTCTGATCGATCCGATAAAAGCTGTGCTGTAATCCCGGAAAATTTTTGCTTCAATTCATTTAGTTTGTTCAATTAAGCAAAATAGTCCTTATTACAGTATACCACCTAATGGGGCTTTTCGCAATATTGGGTAAATGGGTCTTCCATCCATTTATGGGTTATTTTCATCCTATTTTTCACAGTTGCACTTTTCCAAACTAAAAATTCCTTATTTTGATACATCACAGGGGCATTGTGATCCGTTTTCCGTTCACATGCCCCTGTTTGTAATTTCTTATTTGCGAAGTGTTTTATGTCCTCACGGTTGTCTGACCTGCTATATGCTTCTTTCCGTCCTGACAGCTGTGTTCGCTGGTTTGATTTCCTGCAATCTGCAAGCAGTTCATACGCACAATCTCGCCGCTCCAACAGCTATATTCATCGGTTTGTCTTTTCGTAATACCCAGTGTCTTAGCAATTGCAAATTTCTCATTACTATCCGGAGTCTTAACAGTTTCCGTTTTCTCCCGGCACTTCCATACCTCTATATTTGCAATTTCCCTGCTAATGCTTTTCCGTCTCTTCTACTGCTGCTTTCTTAATTTTTTCTCATACAAAACCCGCCGCAGCGAATTCGGCATCAGACTCACCAGAACCCGAACTACCGTCATCGGCAGGAACTCTCCGAATGTGATGACCCGATTCCGGTACATTTTCACGCGGAAATCGATCACACACTTCGCGTACCGGAGCCCGCCCCGCCGCTGGTGCATTCCATTGATCCGCATGTAGAGCAGTGTATCCGACAGATTTGCAAACACCGCATGATCTTTGTACATCCGCACCCATAGATCGTAGTCTTCAAAATACGGACACGGTTGATACCCTCCGGCGGATTCTACTCTTGATTTCCGGAACATCACGCACGGATGGTTGATCGGATTTCTCTGTTTGATGTAGGCGGCTATCTCTTTCTGTGTTTCCGGTACAGTCTTATAGGAGATCACCGCTGTTTCCGCCGTTTTTCCATCGAGCGCGTCTCCCTGAAACTCCGCGATCGTTCCACTCAACGCGTCAACCTCCGGATGCTGTTCCAGGAATTTCAGCTGTTTTTCGCATCGGTCCGGCGTCGAAAGATCGTCCGTATCCATCCGCGCGATCCATTCGCAGGAACAATACTTGAGTCCTTCGTTCAGCGCTTTCCCGAGACCGCCGTTTTCCGGAAGACGGACTACGCGAAAGATCACTTTCTGGTTGTTGTTTTCCTGTCTCTGACTTTCCTGAGGATTTTTTCCCTGTATCTTGCCTTCCTGACAAGTATCTCCTTGCTGATCGTTTTCTGATAGGCCATTTCCCTGCAAATCACTTTCCCGCAAATTCATGATTTCTTCTGAATTTTCCAGGAACTGCTCCTCATACTCCGCGATCACTCTGTCCAATACCTCTGTCAGCGGTCCGTCACAGACCAGCACCACCTCTTCCGGCGGCACCGTCTGCCCCAGAACACTCTCCACCGCCGCCCGGAGATATTCCGGATTTTCTTTTTGATATACCGACATCAAAACTGAATACGCTTGTTTCACGATACTGGGCCACCTGATAATGTTTTCTTTTTAATTTCTTCCGATCTGAAACTGGATTTCACATTAACTTCCCGTTTCCCATTCTATCTCTTCTCATACGTCTCCGGCGTATAATGGATCACTCTCGTACCGCTATTCTCAAACTCAAACGGCACATATAAAAGTTCTTCCATCGCCTTATGAACCGCTTCCTGCTTATCCGGCTCTACGTAAAAGAGAAGGAATCCACCGCCGCCGGCACCGAGAAGCTTTCCGCCGAGAGCGCCTGCCGCCATTCCCTTTGCATAAAGTCCATCGATGGAATCCGTGGAAATCCGGTTGGAGATTCCGCGTTTCAGCTTCCATGTATAATCAAGAAGTCTTCCAAATTCATTGAGGTCTGTCTTTGAAGTCAGGACTTTCTCTGCGTCGTCTACAAGGGAAAGCATCTCTAAAAGCTGTTTCTGTTTGTCAACCAGTGCTTTCTCCGTCGTCTGCTGGATATCGGAAGAAAATCTTGAAAATCCGGTAAAGAAGAGCATCAGGTTATTGTTTAACTGTGCCTTCCGCTCCGGGGAGATGATCACCGGATTTACCTCGTATCCGTCTGCATTGAAGTTGATCCTGTTTAATCCACCGAATGCCGCCGCGATCTGGTCCTGAACACCGCCGCTCTCGTTGCAGAGGACACGCTCTAAGTAGATCGCATCGTCTGCGAGCTTTCTCTTATCGGCATATTTTCCTTTTAATGCATAGAATGCGTTTAACATGCCGACTGCGAAGGAACTGCTTGTTCCAAGTCCCGATCTCGCCGGAAGGTCTGCCTCGTAAGTCAGGCGGATTTCCTGCATATCCAGATACTTCATCGCCTCGCGGATCGCCGGGTGGTTGATGTCGTTGACATCTGTCACGCGCTCGATCTTTGAGTAGGAAAGCTCAGTCGAGTAGTCAAAAAAGCGCGGCAGATGGCGCACATTTACATAGCAATATTTATCAAATGTCGTGGAAATGACGGCTCCGCCATGTTCCTTATAAAAGTCTGGGAAATCCGTTCCGCCGCCGAAAAAAGACATGCGGAAAGGGGTCTGTGTAATGATCATGGTTTTTCTGTTCTCCTGTGATTTACTCTATCAATCGTTTACTCTCTGGCTGCTCGCATCGCCTCTGTCCATCAAAATTTATGGCAAACAAGCCAGTACCCTCGCTGCGATGCTGATATCTCTTGTCCATTTAATTTTACGCAGCTATATATCATTTATTTCTGATGTTTTCACTCAGCAATTCCTAACATTTAACTGTTCTCTTCTGCTGAGTTTTCATATTTTATCTTAACGATCTTCGCTTTTCAAGATCTTCTCCACCGCATCCAGCAGATTTTCACACACCAGATCCGGCTTCACGTCGTATTTCTTATCCTTCCCGGCTTCCCCAGTCAGCACAAGCGCTGTCCGCATTCCCGCATTCACGCCTGTCTGGATGTCCATCGTCGTATCCCCGATCATCCAGGATTCCTTGAGGTCAATGTTGAACCGCTCCGCCGCCTTCTCGATCATACCGGTCTTCGGCTTTCTGCACTCGCACGGAATCTTATAAGCCGGATTTTCCTCCGGGTATCCTTTGTCCGGATGATGCGGACAGAAGAAAACATCGTCCAGGAACACGCCTTCTTTTCCAAGAAGTGTTTCCATCTTCTTATGGATATTTTCCACATCTTCGATCCCACAGAGACCTCTCGCAACAACCGGCTGGTTCGTGATCACGATCCCGAGTTTTCCGGACTGGTTGATCTTCCGGATCGCATCGACCGCACAGTCTTCCAGAACGAAGTCATCCTCTTTGTATACTAGTCCCTTATACTGGTTGATCGTACCGTCACGGTCCATAAAGATACAACGCTGCTTATTTTTCAGGCATTTATCCGCGATCACGCCTCGCGTGATGTCTGCCAATGTCTGCTGCACACGGTCAACCGTACCAACATCCTTCACATACTCCGGGGAGCAATAGCCGTAGATCGACTCTCCCGCGTCCAGCATTCCTTTGATCACATCGTTCTCCAGATTCCTTTTCACTGGCTCCGGCACGTAATCGCAGATCTTCTTTTCAAACACAAAAATTCCTGCGTTGACGCAGTTCTTATACCAGTAATCGCGGACATTGTGCTTCGAGTCGAACGCCGTTACCTTATCATTCGCATCCAGGACAAGAAGATCCGAGTCAAACGGATGTCCGTTCGGATGAACAAATAATGTGGCAACTGCGCCTTTTTCCTCGTGGAACCGGATCATGCGCTGAAAATCAATATCGAAGAACAGATCCCCGGACATCATCACAAACCGGTCCCCGTGGATCATATCTTTCAGATAATAAAAGGATCCCGCAGTCCCGAGCGGTTCCGCCTCCTCAAAATACCGGATGGAAACGCCAAACTGCTCTCCATCGCCAAAATATTCCATAATTTTATTTCCGAGATGTCCGATCACCATGATCAGATCCGTGATCCCATTCTCTTTTAGCCTTTCGACCTGCCATAAAAGCAGCGGTTTTCCGGCAACCGGGACCATCGGCTTCGGGATCTCATCCTTTGTGAGCGCCGCCAGTCTCGTTCCCTTTCCGCCGGCCATGATGACTGCCTGCATTGTTCGTTCCTCCCTGTGTTTGTCTCTGCTTTGATTTTCCTGTTATTCAGCTTTTTCTTTCGCTTTGTCGGCCGTTTTCTTTCTTCCGACTCCCATCGCAAGAAGCTGTAAGATGATCGGCATTGCGATCGGCAGGTTGATATTGACAACCGCCTGGATCGCATACGCGGTAACGGCTAACATCACTGCTGCCACGATCGGCTGCTCCTTGATCTTCTTCGCCATCGCAACGATCGAAGAAACCATAAATACAAGGTAAGACGCCATTCCGACGAAACCGGTCGTTACCAGATAATGTAAGTACTCATTATGTGCACTGTCGAAGATCACCATACGTCCGTTCTGCATTTCGCCCGGATAATAATACTGCATGATCAGCGCAAACGTATCCGGTCCATATCCGAAGATCTTCTGGAGAAGATTCAGCTTCTTTGTATAGATCTCCATCGCGCGCTTCCACACATATCCACGCTGAGTTCCCCACTCATCATTGAATACAACGTAGGAGCTGAGCGCGCCATACTTATCTGCATGACCTCCAAAATTCGCATCATAAAGGACGAAAAGAACCGCAAGGCAGACAACTGCGATCACACCGATCCAGATGCAGACTGCGACCTTGTTCATAGAGTCATCCGTTGTCCTGTTCATCAGGGCCTGTGGTTTTCTGTTCATAAAGATAAGTACCACAGCGATCACCCAGAGAAGCACTACAAGTACCGGAAGAAACTTCGTCCCCGCGATCAGCTTAAACGCACTGTCGATCCCGAGAACGGATGACGCATATGCCTTATTGATCCCGTTGATGCAGAGAATCACCGTAAAGAATGTCGCCAGGGAGATCACATATCTGCGAAGTCCTGTCTTTGTCTGAAATAGCCATAACGGTGCCAGACCGAAGATCGCTGCGAGGGACAGATATGCGTTATCACTGCTGCCCATGATCAGTGCAAAGCTTGTCAGGATCATATTTCCGTAGTACCAGAACATTCTCTTCTGGTTTTTCTCCTGTGTAAACAGGATCATGGAGATTGCTAACAGCGCTGCCACATAGATCGTATAAGTATTGATATTTCCGAATGTGGAAGTATAGATGGATTTCTGTGTATCCATCATATTTACCTTAAATCCAAGGATATCCATCTGGAAGTAGTCAGTAATTCCAAACACGCATACAAACACGCCGACTGCGAGGAATGCGTCCAGATACCACTGTTTTAACCGGTAAAAACGGGTGACAAGGAAATATGTCATCATGTAGATCGTCATGAGGAATACGCCGTTATAGCGTCCGGATGTTCCCCAGAATGCCTCCCATCTCCAGTCCTTGCACAGGATCCAGGAGATCACGTTTGTGAGCCAGAAAACGACCATCGCCCAGTCCCCGACGCTCATGCTCTTTCTCCATGTCTGGAAATTGAACTTCGAGAACCACTCGAGCATCTTTCCGCTCGCGAGGCCATATCCGCCCATGATCACAAGCGCAGCGATCGCAACAACACTGTAAAACTGATATTTTGTCTCCAGGATATCAAAATAGAAATCGTGGAACACAAGCGGGAGCACGCAGAGTACGATCAGCGTGAACGCCCCCATGATCAAAGCAACATTATCCTGATAGCTGCTTTTCGTATCCTCTTTCTTCTTTATTCTGTTTGCCATGATTTACTTCCTCGTATTATAAAGTAGTAGTGTTTATAGACCCTCTCCAAGGTCTGTATCATGTACCATCAGAAATACCGTGGATCGTTTTTTTCTCTCTTCCACCCGTATGTCATAAAAAATCTATTATATTATAGCATCCTTCGACTTTTCCCGCAACTTGCGCCACCGGGAATTTCCTTCCTTTTATGGGGTTTTTTATGAAATTATTCTTAAAATTTGCTCAAAACAGGTCGTTTCCCCATCTTGTGATAATTTTACTTATCGGAAGTATAATGGCTTCGTAATGCAATTAGGAATTTCA